>Ga0157362_1000594_pt1 | contig 12755 bp, 8 predicted proteins | sample AttlaeALBM3_FD_111480 | JGI IMG/M metagenome (GOLD analysis project Ga0157362, IMG submission 111480) | Fungus gardens microbial communities from leaf cutter ant in Ribeirão Preto, State of São Paulo, Brazil - Atta laevigata ALBM3 | ecosystem: Host-associated > Fungi > Mycelium > Unclassified ... | reverse complement strand
CTGATAATTAGTGAAATATATTACTCACAATTCTTAGAATATCTTCCTGCATATTCCTATCCACATGTAGATCTCCATTATCATTTCTATTCTGCTGTCCTTCATAATCAAGAGCATCTACATTCTCATTTCTCCATTCCTCCATAATTTGATTGATTTGAACTATGGAAGCAGGCTCAACTCTTCTTGCTACTTGTAACACTTCCAACTCTTCTGCTACTCTTTGTTGCTCTAACTGCCTCTTTTCCACCTGTCTTTGTCTCTCTACTTCCACTCTAATGATTTCTGCTCTATAATCCTGAGTTGTCCTCTGTTGTTGCTCTTCTGATAGTATTTGTTGAGCAAGCTGATGTCTATGCAAATCAAGGATGGCATCATCAAGGTTTTGTGGAACATGTACAGGAGTCATATGGAATCTTCTTCCTCCTTTACCCCTTCCTCTATTCCAAACAGGAGCAGGAGGAACATTTTGGAACAAAGTATGTTGTTGTGCTCTCTCCTTAGCTCTTTTAGCCTGACGTTCTTCTTCAACAGGATCCATTTCTCACAATTGTCTTACTGTTCACTTACAGCTATTCTAAGAAAAAAGGTATACTATTGCCCCTAAGAAGGAGACCCCTACTCTAGACCCCTCTCTTAATGAGCAGTTGTCAATCCTATGTGTATACAGATCACAATGGACCTCTAGCACAAGGTTTATAATAGAAGAGTTTACAGGTATACTACCAAGCACTGCTCAAGAAAAGAGTTCTTCTGGGAGAGGAAACCTGAGCTTAGTCACACACTCCAAGCTCTATACCACAGTTGTAGAGTACTGTCCCCTTTACACCTAGGGCCTGGCTTCTAGTCAAGGTATAGAGAGAGTAGAGAGCAAAGAGGAGGGTAGGGGAGGGTGAGGAATAGTGATTATGATTTGAGAGAGTGAACTCAATGATGAGCTGGCATTGTTTGTACATGTTATATTCCTCTTACACATCCATTTGGGTTGAATTATGAAAAGGAGAGAATTGTAATGATTGAATATTCTGTTAAAATTTACTAAAATAAGATAAGAAAAGAGAAAGAGAGTCACCAATTTTCTCCAAATTCTCCTTATTTTATTAAAATTTCTATTTTATTTTTGAGTGAAAAGAGAAGGTGTGGGAATAATTAGGTGAAGCTTTGTCATACTCACTCAGCTGCCATCACTCCCACGTTTGGTGCAGCATACATACTAGACGAGGTTTTCATCTGGACTTCTGGCCCTTCTTGAACTCTCTACTAATTCTGTGTTATTAAGTTTGTGTTGAAGTCAGTCCACTATGCTCCCTTCCTACAACAGTCTGTGCAGCAGCAGATAGTGTTGTCTATCAGGTTGCTTTGCTCCCTTCCAACAACAGTCTGTGACATAGTGAGAAATATTGTACATCAGGTTGCTCTGCTCCCTTCCTTCACTGGTAGTTTGCACTGTTGTAAGTCAGGTTGCTCTGCTCCCTTCCTACAACAGTAATGCCACAGTCAGCTCGCTTTGCTCACTGCCTGTTCTAATTTTATTCTAATTTATTCTAATTTATTTGAATTTATTCTGAATTTATTTAAATTTAGTGGAATTTTTGAGTGAAAAGCAAGGTCATGTGACACAGTTGCTTGGTCAGTTCTGAGTCAGCAGCTATCTTCCCACATCAGTCTCGCATACATACTAGACGAGGTTTTCATCTGGGTCTCTGGCCCTTCTTGAACCCTCTACTAATTCTGCATTATTAAGTTTGTGTTGAAGTCAGTCCACTATGCTCCCTTCCTACAACAGTCTGTGCAGCTGCAGATAGTGTTGTCTATCAGGTTGCTTTGCTCCCTTCCAACAACAGTCTGCGACACAGTGAGCAATATTGTGCGTCAGGTCGCTGTGCTCCCTTCCTACAACAGTAAGGCCATAGTCAGTTTGTAAATTATACGTCAGGTTGCTGTGCTCCCTTTCTTCACTGGTAATTTGCACTGTTGTAAGTCAGGTCGCTCTGCTCCCTTCCTACAACAGTAAGGCCACAGTCAGCTCACTTTGTTCACTGCCTGTTCCAATTTATTCCAATTTTACCCAATTTATTTGAATTTTTCCTGGATTTATTTGCATTTCTGAGTGGAAAGAGAGAGTGTGGGAATGCTTAGGTACATGATTTATCAGCGCCATCTTCCCATATTGGTCTTGCATACATACTAGTGATGCTGATGCTGCCTACAAGGATTTTGCAGATTTTTTCATAGTCAAATTGATCTTGGGTACTTGTAAAGGTTTGATAATCATAGGGATTTTTATCATGACACTAATATTTTATACAAGGAATGAACAAACTATTTGAGTAGGATAGTAGTGTGAGTGATGGGTACTTATTCAGTTACTTGGTGCTTAATTCTTCTCTTTTTCCCAAGTCTTAACATATGGAACAGATATGTACTCAAGAATGCCTTGGAGAAACTAACCTCATTGTTTGTTGTTCAACTAGCTTAAATTATATCTGGTTTCATCAGTTTTGGGACCCTTCACATTCACATGTCATCCTTTGAGCCTTGGCAATGGTAAAGGACATTTGAAGGCTATGAAAGACCTATAATACTTTTGATGGGTATAGTATTCTAGTATGTATTTCTCACAAGATTACTAAGCTAGTTTACATAACAACAGGTTCTTATTTCCAAACTCCCCTATGACTGCCTAGTTCTTGACTATGGATGAACAAGCCAAAGCTATACTATGTATCAGAGAAAGTTTTCTTGGTTACTTTTCCTGTATCAATCTTGACTCTAGATCATACAAAAACCAAACTGGAGTGGAGATCAAACAATTAAGAAAGACCAGTTTATAATCTTACTATCATCTCAGGAATAGCATACCTACTTAATTTAAAAGAATAATTGAAGCTCTCAGACCCAAAAACATGGCTCTTTGCACTATTCTCTATTTTAGATAATGTTCCAAACTCATTGAATAACTAGTGTCAGATCATTGTATTTTTGTTTGGATTTGACTTTTTGTAGATGCCTCTACTTGCGTGTGTGAATAGGATTATTGAAATTGTTATGATATGGGTGGGGATCAATATTGCTTCTTGTATTTCCAATAGCTATGCATACGTAAAAGCAATTTTTTTCATCCCAAATCTTTTGGGTGTCTTTCTCATCAATTTTCTGTCTTGGTCCAATAAAATTGGTCTCCTTTTTACAGAGTGAATTATGGGTCAGTAGTTGTCCAATTGATTTTCTGCAAATCTCACTCACAAGTTGCGGGTGTTATGAATATCAAGTGGGACTACAGTCATTATCAGCCATGGTCTGATAATGAATAGTTAGTAGATGAGATGTTGACAATGCTAGACAAAGATATTACAATACAGTAATGTACTGAATATCCAAGGACTCTAATGGACAATTAGCTCATGGTATAGACAGAACTCTTTGGAGAAATCTCAGACTATTTCCTTTTCTATCTTTGGACTCAATCTAAATAGGACAACATCAGACTAACCTATTAATAGACCCTAACTCACTTGTCACCCTCATCACTGATCTGTTACTTAACTAGTCATCTCTAGTTACAAGTAGTGTTACCACATTATAACAATTGTTATACTCCTAGTTAGGATAAATACAGACCAGAAAGAGAAGGGAACAGCAAGTTCTCTCTTTTTGTATTTCCCCTGTAAAATCTTACTCTAAGGAATTGGTACTCTTTCTTGTCTTAGGATAGTCTTAAGAGTGCTACTCAAAGTCTCGTTGACATCTATCCTCTCCAATATAACTTCACTGAAACCCTTATCTCTAGTGAGGAGCAAGTATTAGATATAGGCTTCAAGTTGAAACACATATTCAACTGTGAGGTCTTGTCATATTCTGGAAATATGATAATTATGTAATTTATATTCTCCTAATAATTCTCCTAGAATTAATAATAGTAGGATAGCGCAGTAGACTACTCTTCTTCTATTCCGGACTTCCTATAAGTACTGAGTAGTTACAGTGTATTTCCTCAGTCTGTAAATTAACATCATCCAGTCCTAACCTCGTCTTGTCTACTCCAACTCCTTAACTTGCCTCCTTAGGACCTCTGTCTGATGACTTTCCTCCACTCCAAAATACACAACCACCTCATGACTGGAGACTGGGGCACAACATATAAGTTGAAGCCAAGGTCGTTCAACAAAGTTGTTCTCCGCTCTGACATCCTTGTCTGTCCACCGGAGCCTTCTTTATACTATCACTAAGTAACTCTTCTCTCTGGCATAGTACATTACTCTGTTCCAGAGTGTAGTTTTTATCTATTACCCTATACCTCTGTCCTCCAAAATTCCATCTTTGACAGAATTTACAGACTCACACCAGTTCCTGTCGTGTTTAACCTTGATGTCCCGCCAGTCTGCAGCTCTCTCTTCCAGGAGTTACTCCATTCCTCTTGCCGATTGAACTATCAGCCGCTTCACTTCTGGCCTCCCAAGGAGGTCTAGACGCCTCCAATTGGGGACACCTCGCACTCTGGTGTGACCTTGCTCATTTCCACTTCCAGTGGAACCTTTGGAATTCCACGGTGTAGATCTCTCCACTGTCCCTCATGTCGACAATGACCTGGACTGGGTCAATGCTCCTATTCCTGTTTCTACTCCTGCGTTTCAAATTTCACCCCCTGTTGCTGACCGTAACCCCGTTAACAGCCAGTTAGCTGAGGCTCTCCGACAACTATCAGAAAATCTTAACAGAGGATTGACACCAAGGCCTCACCAATCGAAGGCCTGCATTCTGGACACCTTTGACGGCTCCAACCCTCACAAGCTCAACCACTTTCTATTCCAATGCCGACTCTTTTTTCATACCAACCCTTTGCAATTTTCCACTGATGAAGAGAAAATCAATTTTGCGATGACCTACCTCTCCAGTGTAGCGCAAGATTGGTTTGAAGTTGCATTACAACAGGAAGACCTCGGCTATATGCAATCCTGGCTCTCTACCTGGCATCTCTTTGTGGACAAACTCTGGGTCCATTTTGGACTCTTGGACCTAGTAGGGGATGCCGCCAACCTCATTGACAACCTCTGTATGAAGCCAGGAGATAAGATAGCGACATACAATGTGGAATTCATGTGGTATGCAGCATAGTTGAACTGGGGTGATTCAGTTCTATGCTATCGTTTCTACCAGGGGTTGCCAAATCGCCTCCAGGATCCAATAGTAAACTAGGAACAGGGCAAACCCAATTCTTTTCAGGCCATATATCAACTGGCAATCACCTTTGACAATTGCTATTGTGAACAAAATCACAAACAAGATCATCTCCGAAATACAGAGAAGGAGGCAGCAGACAGCCACCACCAAAAACAAGAGAAAATGGCTCAGTACTCTGTCTCCTTGCAAAGCTCCACTCCATCTTGTTCCCAATCATCCACAACTCTGCCACAGACCACACCCTCTCAGCGCTCCCTAAAACCCCCCAGAACATCACCTTCCATTGCTAAATCACTATCTCCGTCCACTCCACATGTTGACCTCTCCGACAAATTAGGCAGAGATGGTAAATTAAACAGCAATGAGTGCAAATGCCGTATCAACAATAACCTCTGCCTATACTGCAGATTGAAGGACCACAAAGTAGATGGATGCTCTAGGAAACAACCAGTAAGAGCACAGCTAACTACTCTGGAGGAACAAGAGACTCCGCTCTCCGAGAACCTCTTGGAAAACTAGAGTGTGGCTCCCAAGACTCAGCACAAACTGGGAGTCGCATTGAACTTGTTTGTGCAACTACAAGTCCAATGCGTCTCAATACATCAGCTCTTTCCGATCCAAATTCTCTCTGTATACCCCTCATCTCTCCTCTAGTGTGTGCTTTGGACCATCTCCAGCCTATACCCATCCAAACGCTGGTAGACTCTAGATCTACGCACTGTTTCTTGGACTTTGCTTTTGCTCATGGACATTCTCTGCTTACTATTCCTACTCCTCCTGTGGAACTGTGCCTGTTTGATGGAACCTCAAATAATATTATCTCCAAGGTAGTATTGTTGCCTGTAAAATTCCCTTCCAGTGAATACATGACTCTTGACTTCTACATTACTCCGCTTGATTCTTGTTGTTTGTTGGTATTAGGTCACTCTTGGCTCACCCACTATAATCCATTGATTGACTGGGTTTCTGGGTCAATATCTTTTCAACCACCATCTGTACTCCAAAGTCTGGCTTCCGTTCCTTCTGTTGAAACCTTAGTAAATCCTCTGTTCTCTCCAGCAGAAAACCCTCTGCAGTTCACCCCATCTGAGACACTTCCGTCTAACCCCAAGCGACCTCATATCACGATTATCAGTGTGCCAGCCCTACTCCAGGCCTTGCGTCTCTCAGGCTTGAAAACATTTTCCCTCCAATTCTGTTCCACAATACAGGCCAAATCCACTACCATCTCCAAGAAGATCAACCTCTCTGCTATTCTGGAGGAATACCATGAGTACACCGATGTCTTTAGCAAGTCCAAAGCAGAAACACTCACCCTCTACTGCCCTTACGACCTCTGAATTGATCTAGAAAAAGACTCCTATCCTCCAGTAGGAACCATCTATTCCTTGTCCAAATTCAAACAGGAAGCGTTAAAGGAGTTCATCGATGAAAACCTCACCAATGGATTCATCCACTCAACATCTTTGCCTCATAGAGCTCCGGTCCTGTTCGTAAAGAAGAAAGATGGGTCTCTCTGGCTCTGTGTAGATTTCCGCAGACTCAACAAAATCACAAAGAAAGATCAATACCCACTTTCTCTCATCTCCGACCTTCTAGATTCTCCCCGCAAGGCTTACGTTTACACCAAAATCGACCTCCAACATGCATATTATTTGGTCTGCATTGCTGAAGGAGACAAATGGAAAACTGCCTTCCAGACTTGCTATGGTGCCTTCGAATGGTCAGTAATGCCATTCAGACTAACTAACGCTCCAGCCGCTTTCCAACGCTTCATGAACAACATTTTCTCTGACCTCCTGGATGTGTACATAGTAGTCTACTTGGACAACATCCTGATCTACTCTGATAATATCACGCAACACTGGAGTCACGTCAAAGAGGTTCTAAAAAGACTCCAAAAAGCGGGATTGTACGTAAAAGCAGAAAAATATGAGTTCTACTTGGATTCCATCAAGTATCTAGGCTATGTTCTATCTCCATCTGGTTTGACTATGTCTAACTCTAAAGTGAAAACAATTCAGGAGTGACCAGAACCAAAGAAAGTAAAGGACATTCAGTCTTTCTTAGGATTTGCCAACTTTTACAGATGTTTCATTTTCAACTATTCAGACATAGTCATTCCGCTCCCTCGTCTTACTAGAAAAGACACTTCTTGGAATTTTGACGACAATTGTAGAAAAGCATTCAATACCCTAAAACAAGCCTTCACCTCTGCTCCTATCCTTACGCATTGGGTTCCAAACACACAACTCGTTGTGGAAACCGATGCCTCAGACTATACTCTCGCTGCTATTCTTTCCATTATAACTAAAGACAATAAGATCCACCCTGTAGCCTTCTACTCCAGGACGTTCTCCACTCCGGAACTCAACTACGACATCCATGACAAAGAATTACTAGCAATATTCGAAGCCTTCAAAATCTGGTGATACTATTTAGAGAGATCCACTTCATCAATCGACATTGTAACGGACCACAAGAACTTGGAGTATTTCTCGACAACCAAAGTTCTAATGCACTGACAAGCAAGATGGTTGGAATACCTCTCACAATTCAACCTAGTAATTTGTTTCCATCCCAGACATCTTGGCACTAAACCAGATGCCCTAACTAGATGATGGAACGTTTATCCAAAAGGGGAAGATAATGGCTATGCTTCAGTGAATCCTCACAATTTCCGTCCAGTCTTTACTCATGAACAAATTGCAGCATCCCTCTGAGCAACCATCCTCACCACTCTGACACTTTGCACAGCCACAATATTCGATCAAAACCAACTCCACTCTGATATCCTAACAACACTTCCCTCCAACTCTTCCATCTCCAACCACTTATTCCATTCAGAAGGATATTGGTCCAAAGACGAAGCAGGTTTTCTCAGATTTGACAGTAGAACATATGTTCTAGATAACGCCAACCTACGCCTCCAAGTCCTCCAGTATCACCACAACCATGTTCTAGCAGGACATCTGGGACAGAACAAGATACTAGAACTCATCCAGAAACACTATACCTGGCCAAACATCTGCGACGATGTACAAAAGTTCTATAAGTCTTGTGTTACCTGTATGCGATCCAAACCACAGTGTCACAGACCATACAGATCACTCCAACAACTTCCTATCCCAGAATGTCCATGGAATTCAATTTCTATGGACTTCATTGGAAAACTCCCTTCCTCCTCTGGTTTTGACACCATCCTAGTTATAGTGGATTGACTGTCAAAACAAGCCATATTCATTCCTACCCATGACACCATCACTTCAGCGGAGCTAGCACACCTTTTTGTGACCCATGTCTTTTCAAAACATGGAGTTCCGTCTCATATTACATCTGATCGCGGCTCCGAGTTTGTCTCTCACTTCTTCCACTCCCTAGGTACCGCCCTAGATATGAGACTTCACTTTACCAGTGGATACCATCCGGAGGCAAATGGTCAAGCAGAACTGACCAACCAGACCTTGAAACAATATCTCTGCATATTGTAAGGGCACGCTCAGAGAGGCGCCAGTCTCGTTGCAATGTAGTAGAGCAAGAGTCTTAAGTTAGAGCCATGGGTAGCCTAGGAGCTCAAACTAATATTGAGGTGAGTATTCTACTACACCATCACTACCTATTTATACTAGGTTAGCTGGTCTGTGCACTATTCACAATAGTCACATGCATCCGAATATCGGTAACTACACTACCAGGTACGGTCGCACAGTACTATCTATGGAGACCCGAACTAGAGGGAAGCGGACATATAACTGCGGACTTCCACGGATGATTAGGAACGCTAGCTCACGTGAACCCTACCGTGTGATCTAAGCAGTCGTAGCGTAAGTCCCCTTACACATATATTGCAACTACCAACAGGACAACTGGTCGGAACTACTACCCCTGGCTAAGTTTGCATACAACAATGCTCCTAGTGCCACCACTGGTATCTCTCCATTCTTTGCTAACAAAGGGTACCACCCTAACATCATTGTATACCTGGAACAAGACATAGCTTCCTCTCGTGCCTGTGACTTCATAGTTGATCTTGATAAACTACAAAGTACACTCAAAGAGGAAGTCACCAAAGCCCAAAGACAGTATCAACTCTCCACTGACTCTCGTCGACAACAACCACTGGGCTTCCAAGTCGGACAATCAGTATTCGTCAGATCACAGTACTTCCAGACAACACGCCCATCGAAAAAACTCTCCGAAAAGTACCTTGGACCATACGGGATAATAGCTCAGCCAAGTCTGCAATCCTTCACGCTCTGCCTTCTAGATACTATGAGGGCTGTTCATTCCGTGTTTCATGTCTCTATGCTCAAACCAGCCACACCTAACATCTTCCAGCAGTGTTCCAAACCTCCGCCAGCACCTGTGATCATCGACGGAGAGCCAGAATATGAAATCTCCAAGATAGTTGACTCCAAGATTGACTGCTGGAGGGCATGCAAACTGCTCTACAAGGTTATATGGCTAGAATATGAAGATACCGACAATGACTCTGAATGGTTACTAGCAACGGAACTAGAACATGCAAAAGAATTACTCAGCAATTTCCATCTCCAATATCCCTCCAAACTGGGACCGTTACGACCCTGAAATACCTTTAATCTACTTTCTCGACTCTGTTTCTCCGTAATCACTCTGATTCAAAAATTAAAAAATTAAAAAAAATAAATTATTATTATTATCCTTGAGTACTTGTACACATTCTGGAGTGCAGTTTCCCTTGCACTGACTTGCTTACTTGTATTTCACTCTGCAGTTTCTGTTGCAATCTGATACTTGTATTCAAAAGCAGTCTCCATTGCAAAACTTGGATACTTGTATTTCTCCGCAGTTTCCCTTGCAGTCGTTGATTACTTGTATTTTGTTTCATCATTTGTCACTACTCACATCCATTTTCTACTCACAGAAAAAAGACAAATGAAATTCAATATAATCAAACAGAAGAACTACAAATTTCCAGTGCTAACAGAATATGTAACCAGAGAAAATTTACTACTTCCCTCTTCTACACCCTCCATCCCATTATCCTCTTCTTGTTTTCTGACTTATGCTTCTTTCTCCTTGTCCTCTCCATCTGATCTCTCCCCCCTCTGCTTTCCTTTTCCTTTACTTCTCTGTACCTCCGTCAACTCGCCCTTGGCCTCTGGCCACAAAATTTGTTGCTTATTGGAGTCATCGCCCTCTACACCAACGAGTTTCTCCAACGCCACCACGATCCTCTGGATGTCCTTCCTCAGCCCCCGCAACTCACTCAAATCCTCTAGCTTCCTCGAAACCTCTACCTTCCACTCTATGTCTGTCTGTTGTTTCATCTTCCTTGCTCTTGATCTCTGGACCATTTCTACCCTGGCTTTTGTGTGTGCCCTTTCAACGTCGAATGGCTTACAGGCAGCCTTAGCCCTAGTGCAAGGAGCGCATGAAGTCGCATGGCTATAAAAAAATTAGCAAATGAAAAAAAAAAAATTAGAATGAAGAACTCATGGCAATGTTTGAGGGATACACAAAATTCTGAAGTCTGCACACCTCTCACACGGACTTCCTCCACCAACAACTGATGTACTCATTTGTCTTGTTAACTCCTCATGTTGTTGATGGGCCTCCAGAGTTTCTTTTGGTAGATAACGGAGGTGGGAGGTCGATGAGATTCATCTCCTCATCGGAAGGAGGAGATAAAGGCAGCAAGAAAGTTTTCACCTAGTTTTTATGACAGGCCTGTTCCACAGTGGCAACACGGTCCGCTTTCAGTTGATGAGCCAAATCCTTCTGGCATTGTTCTTCCTCCTCTTTCTGATGTTGCTCTTCTTGCACCAATTTCTAGGTCTCCTCTTTCAATCTCGCTTTCTTGGCGGCTCTTGCTTCTTTTCTCGCTTGACGCTCTGCTCGTTCTTGCTCCTTCTGTAAGCAGAGGCAGCGATCAGCCTCTTGGCGGCAACAAACCAATTCCTCCTTGTATCGCTCATCATCTGAATTAGAGACATTAGAAATGGTATTAACGATGGAGGACATTGTGGTTCAGAGTCTAAAGAAAAAATTCTCCAACAAAGTATTTAAGCAACATATCAGGTAATATTTATATTGCTTATACATAGAAGCTTCGAAGGCTCAGCCTTAGAGAGGGGGGTACTGTCATATTCCGGAAATATGATAATTATGTAATTTATTTTCTCCTAATAATTCTCCTAGAATTAATAATAGTAGGATAGCATAGTAGACTACTCTCCTCCTATTCTGGACTTCCTATAAGTACTGAGTAGTTACAGTGTATTTCCTCAGTCTGTAAATTAACATCATTTGGTTCTAACCTTGTCTTGTTTACTCTGATTCCTTAACTTGCCTCCTTAGGACCTCTGTCTGATGACTTTCCTCCACTCCGAAATACGCGACTACCTCACAACTGGAGACCAGGGCGCAACACATAAGTTGAAGCCAAGGTCATTCAACAAAGTTGTTCTCCGCTCCGACGTCCTTGTCTGTCTGCCGGAGCCTTCTTTATACTATCGCTAAATAACTCTTCTCTCCGGCATAGTACATTACTCTGTTCCGGAGTGTAGTTTTTATCTATTACCCTATACCTCCGTCCTCCAAAATTCCATCCTTGACAGGTCTAGAGTCTTAACAGCAGGTGTTAGGACTACAGGGTTTGTGTTGGGCTTATCTTGGCTCTCAAGCATTACTACCAGCCACACAAAGAAAGTTACTATTAATGCAATTATGCTTTTTGCATATTGCATTGGAAATGCAACAGGTTCTTTTATGTAGTAAGCTAAGTATAAGCCAAGATAAGATTCACATATGATTAATTTGTCTTTCTTTTTCTCACTAACATTAGAAATTATATTCTGTGGATTATTATTAGCATATGTTATCTGATATATTTGGTGCTACTCTTAGTCCTTTGCTGCCTTATAGATCAAGAAAACAAGTGCTGTGATATCAAGACTAAAGATGTCACATATGATAATGTACATATTGAGTAGAACAATAGCAATGGTAAAACTGAGCAAGTGAAAATTGACAAGGTATATCTCAACTATTCCTATACCATGATCATAGTGCTCAAACTCAGGAATCAGGCATTTCTGGACCTGGCAAATATTTAGAATCATGATTTTCATTATGTATTATAGCTGATATATGCTGCTTGAAAGATCAAGTCCCCAAATGAGGGTTGGGTAAGATAACTGAGTTTTAAAATTTTTAGACATAAAGATAGTGAAGCCAAAAGTAGGCTTGACTATAAATTAAGACTGGTTATATGAATCTGACCTGATCAAAGACTCATTAATGCCACTGGGGATTATACAATTTTTCAAAAGGCAGTACCAGTCAACAGTCACATAAAAGAATATCATGCTACTATCTTTCTCTTTTTGCCAGGTGAGAGGGTCCTCAGTGTTAGGTTTGTGGACAGGAGGTTCAGTCAGCCATATAGTTTACTGTTGACTAGAAGCATTAGGTCATGAGTAAACTTGAGACTTAGCTCTGGTGAAGCCAATCAATTGATAAAAAGATAGTATTATGTTTTCATGAGTATGATACCAATGATTGAAGATTTAGACTATCTAAAGAATTCT
>Ga0157362_1000593_pt1 | contig 12771 bp, 9 predicted proteins | sample AttlaeALBM3_FD_111480 | JGI IMG/M metagenome (GOLD analysis project Ga0157362, IMG submission 111480) | Fungus gardens microbial communities from leaf cutter ant in Ribeirão Preto, State of São Paulo, Brazil - Atta laevigata ALBM3 | ecosystem: Host-associated > Fungi > Mycelium > Unclassified ... | reverse complement strand
TTTGCTGAAGCCGAGAAGATTGATAAGGATGGAGAGATAAACGTAGATTGTAATGCGCATGCTCCATACAATCATATGCGCCTGCGTGATGGATGTTCAAGCTGAATAAAGTATACCGTTCATACAAAGGTAATTGACGCTTATGCGCGCATTCCCTCTTTAAGGTCATGCGCATTACCAACTACGATCATCATCTATTCTTTATCAATCTATTCGCCTTCACTTTCAAGAGATTATGCTTCTTTCAGTAATATATGTTCTAAGATGAAGACAATGCTGCAAGGAAGAAAAACAAACAAATAAGCCATATAGAGAAAAATTGTTTACAAACAAATATAAATGTATTATAATACTTACGGTTGAACATATGAATCCATCTCCCTGATAACGTCGCACGAACGCTACTTACAGTATATGTACGAATTTCTTCTTATTTCCATTGTATTAAATGGTTTTATAGAAACGTAACAATGATGCTTTATCTGGTATTTTGATCAAATATTAGCATATTGGAAATTAAGTTGCGTGTTAATATATTGGAAATTAAGTTCCCGATTGCTAATTAAATGCGAGAGTGACTACTAGCCTAGATTAGCGATTTTACACAGACTGATTTTTCGCAAAAAATCCTCGCGGAAATTTATATGACCATTTCCGGTCAATGACATAAAAAAATGCAAACGTTAGATTTTATAACAAAAAATTTTTAGAGACATCAGGTGATGACATCAATAATCTGACACCACAAATTGCAGTGACAGCAAATTTTAGAAATTTTAATGTGACCTTGTCAGGTTTAACACAAAAATTCTTTCAAGGACATTTAGTAGTTTTGCAATGATAATGTAATATGATCCAAATGCGACGTTGTCAAATAATATATATATATTATTTGAAAAAATATATCATATATAATAGTATAAAAATAAGATTTAGTTAAATAATGTCATTAGTCGATTCGACAACGCAAGTGACAACATGGAGTGATGATTTGAGCAAGTTACTTTGCTTAGTACTGTAGAATACAGCGTGTGGTAATAGCGATGCGACGAGTTTGTCGAATCATTGGAGGAGCAGAGCTGTATCAAACGCCCGCGATTATCAATCAGTAATAGATATTTACTGATCGCATGTATCGCGCGGCTCGAGAGTCTAAAGGAATCTAAGCGTAAAAGATTCATGCAAATGCGCCGGATACGGATTCCGTTGGCGAATCATTGAAACGGCGTATTTCGAAAGCCGTATTCTGATGGAACATATCTCTAAACGGTGAAACATATCTCTAAACATATTAAACCTCGCCGATTTCTCGAAGACGCGAGCGAAATTGTGCTTGAACATGTGCATAGTGTAATGCAATGATATGACTCTTTAAAAATAAACACTGTTTTTAATGGCGAGTTCGTGGCGAGTGACAAACACGCGAACAAAAGTATCGCCTCCCGGAACTATGAACTATATCAATGCACCGATTTGCGCGAATGGTACATGTCGCATCGAGCTTATCCTAGCATCGCTGGAAGAGTTTCAGGAATGCAATAGCGGATAGGCATCGCGGATACTAAATTTAACGCGAACAAGTACAATCCTTTGCGCGCGAGATGTCATATCAAACTCTTGCGAGAAATTATGCTAAAGAGATCGGTAATCAGACGCGCAAACCGCAGACAATACGTGTTTCGCATGATCTTGTTGCCGCTCTACACCCGACTCAAAAAAATGTGGAACGAGAATCCTCGTATTCGTATTATAAATCTCGCGGTTCTAAATCTCGCGAGCATCGAGTTTCCAATGACGCCGAGTTAAATTAAAAGACTTTGATAGTTCCATCAACGTCTACATCAATAAGAAGGAGATTGTGCCGATACGACTCGTCGACCGAAAGAAAAGCAAATACGTAAAACTCTTGTGGAGGATGACAATGCGGGACATTTTGCGCTTATCAAGAATCTATCTCGATTAATCAATTCACAAATCAATAGAAAGGAGATATTTTTGCGAAATACATAATAATAATAATAATGATAATAATATAATATAATATATAATATGATATATAATATATAATATAATATTGTACTTTTTTTCAGATGCCTTCATTATTTCAGCCCGAGTGCAAAATTGGAGATCCACAACAAAGACTGTGGGAAACTGAATGACTGCAGGACTGAAAGACTGCCGAGAACGATAAATGGCTAAGTTTTGACAACCATTGTAGGAAGGAACGCGTCTCATTCGTTGTCTATACCGACCTGGAGTATGCATTGAAAAAGATCCTGAATCGGCTACGTACACATATCATCACAACATGTTTAGTATCAGATACTACATCCTTAACGAAAATACGGAACTTTATAAAACATTGCCAATTGTTCGATGACGATTTTTTAAGAGTTTATACATTTTGAAACTTTATAAAAAACGCTTACAGAACACATTGAAACACTTTCAGAACGCTTATGAATACAATATATATCGTTTCATGAAAGTTCTGTAATGCTAAAGCAATGCTTTACAAAGATGTTCAGTAAACGCTGATGCACCTTCGTGCAGAGAATTTAGACTGTCAGACTTTTCAAACACTTAGCAAACGCTTTTCTCAATATTGTGAGATAAGCATTTTTTTCCATTTAACAAACGCTTTCAACGTGGCGAATTATTGAGTCTTAGTAACCGTTTTGTAAGGCGTTTACGCAAACGGCTTAAAAATCCCCAAAAAATGGTTTCTTTAACTCCATAATATAAGCATTTTTCTTCCGTTTAGCAAACATTCTTCTAATTTTCAAGCAGTGCGCAACATCGCCACTAGAAAGAAATTCAATTTTAATCAAACGTTTAAAAACCTACATTGAATAGGATAAAAGGCGCAGTACGATGAGACTTTTCAGTGAAAAATTTTATATCTTTTTTTTTTGATAAAATGTCTGAGTTTAGCAGACTTAATACTTTAACTGAACGTTCATGTAAACGTCAAACAAACATTCATATAATTTCTTATTTTCTAAGAAACGTTGCAGCATTGCAATTTCCGTTTTACGAATACTCCAGTGACCGTTTTTAAACTTTCAATGAACTTCTGCAAATATGTTGGCTTATGTAAAACATTAAACAAACGTTTAACTTCTCATTTTCGTTAGGGGTGCATTGCTCGTATGACAACTCACTGCCGGGCTATCGTTTTCACTGCGATAAAGACTGTATAGTGGTTCACGGAAGAACTCAGAAATTTGATGCACAATGTACAGTCTATAATTTCGGCTAACATACCCATGGCGGATTTCACGCGAGACGGCAAAAATTTAACAGCGCATTGTCACGTGTGTGAGAAACCATTTGCGCCAGACGATACGCGGGTACGATACCAATTTATTGACTTTTTTTAGCCGGGTACCACTGAGAGCGGCTAGCACTGACAACGCGAAGCACACATTTCCGTCGAACGCACACTGATCACTGTTTTCTTAAGTATAATTTCTCGAAATAACATTCTGCGCGCAGAGGATTGTGCTTATTCACGTTCATTACCGAATTGAGAATTCGTGATAATGCTCACCCGCTGTCGCATTCCTGAAATTCGTCCAGGAATACGACAGCGTGATGCCAAGATGGGCTCGATGACATGCCGTTCGTAACATTTTCGTTCACGCACATTTGAAACGCAGCACGTTCGAAAGAATTCAAAGTTCCGGATGGCGATATATAATATCTGTATTAGTGCGTTTATCGTTCGTACAAACTCGCCATTGAACACTGTGTTCACTTTCACACTGCTGTGTCTTTCTACAATGTCTTGCATTCACTCTAGCACACAACACTGCCAGCGTCTTCCAAAAATCGCTGTGACTCGATGTGATTAGATTTTATTATCACGCCTGTCAATATACGACTGTCGAATACTGTTTCGATCTTGCGCCTCGTATCTCGAAATCCATCGGGCACCCATATGCACGAATCCGCACATCGAGTTTTTCAAACTCTTGAGCCTTGCAATATATGCGGTCACTGATTGTCTCTTGCCAATCGATATTCGGCGTTTGGCACAATTCTGCTCTTTCAGATATTTTATGAGCTCATCGCTCCCGTCGTTGTTCCCATGCAATGTACTCTTCTCTGATATACAGCTAGGCCGCTTGCTCTATCAAATAGCATTATATATTATCGCTTGTGTTGATTAATGGCGCGGTGTGTCTAAATCTTATCATTTTATACCATTTACTTGGTCACGTGACATTTGTATCATATTACATTGATGATGATGATGTCACCGTGAAATATGTTGTGACATGTTGTGATTTGTTGCAACATGTTCTTAAAAAATCTTTGATTACGCTAAATTTAATAAAGCAATCGACGCTTGCGAAATCGCAAACGTCGCGTTTTTTTTATATTAAATTACATTGATGTCATCGCGAGACGCGTCAAACAACAAATACGATGCGGCAAACCTATAGTAAGATTTATAATAAAAATTCAAATGTTGAATGTGAATTATTAATTACACTATATGATAATATACCATATGGTATACGAAAAATAAACAAATATTTAAACTATATGTCTCAGAATTTGTAATTATTCATTGTTTCTGTCTTTGCGATATTTATTCGTTCTTTTTCTTTCTACCTTCTTCGGTGTACCACATTCCAGTACATGTCCCAGTAGCATCATCGCGATCGACGATATCATAGCGTCTGACAATATCGCTTTGTTCGCTTTAAAAGCATTATTAGAATATAATCGAATAAGTACAATGGAATAAAAAATATGTACATATATGTGTATATTTTACGTATAAGAATAAGTAAGAGGAGTTACATAGGAAGCTGCAATGAGAGAAAAAATCGTATAGGCTGCATATGAGTTAACAATGGGCAGCATGGGCGTCGAAAAAAAGATGGTAAGTATGTGGCAAAATATATGAGATAGAGGACATGATGGTGACGATGACGTGGCGGCGTTGCTCAATATCTCAATGCATATAACATTTGACAACCGGATGCTCTATGCACAACTAAGGCAATTGCCTTCGAACTTATTATGTCTTCTCGCCGCAACACTTTTTGATTTACTTTTGTTTTATATACGCTTGCTATAGGATAAATCCTGGGCAGTCTTGCTATAGCGAAGAATGCTTTTCAGCGTCAGTCATGTCCATGTTTTGTCCGCGCGTGGATTCATCAGTTGCATTTAAAACGATGTGTCATCATAAAACGAAATTCAGAGAGCCTTATATGAAAAAAATGATGAGGAAGGAAAGGAGGATCCCTTTCACGGAGGCCGATGAAATCGAGGAAAAGGATGTTTCTGTCGGTGAGGATGCTCCCGAAGAGGAGGAGGAAGTCGGGCATGAACTCGACGAGAGCCTAATAAGATTATTATTAACTTCGCATCTTCACATCTCTGTACGAATGACAAGTGCTCGACTTCTTCGATTTAATTGTTGAGGATGAATTATTACAATTTTTTGTGTATTATACTTTGCTGCGGTGGCGGCAGAGGCTGAGTAGGAGATAGAGACGGCAGAAATTGCCGCTTGGACCGAAGAGATGCGTGGATGGGGGAGGTGGATGAGAAGAATGATTACATGATGATGGTAGCGGCGGAGGGGTATATACGGGGGGGGGGGATAGGAATATCAGATAAGCATTGTTTTGCATTTTTACTTCTTTTCTCTAAGCAGAATTTTTACACTTTTACTTTCTTTTCTACGTGTTCCCTCACTCTATCCTCCTCCTCCTCCAATAAGTTACTCTCGCGACCGCGACTGCGGTCCAGACGACTTGCTGGTCCAGATTGTATAACTATTTAGATATGTTCATTTATTCCCAACGACGGGATAGTTTCCAGCAGATGCTGTGCCACTAATGATACGACGATGCACATGAGGAAAAAGCAGCGAGAATCTGCTGGATCTCAAAAAACGCGTCGAGAAAAGGCACGCGAACGTCGTAACTTTTCGATTTTCTCAAATATTGAGAATATAGATTGTAAACTGCGAATAATTATAGGTGTGCGTTGAAAGGAAAAGGGATCATAACGAATTATCTATCAGATTATTCAAAAGTACAGTATCATAATCTATTGTGAATTATAATAAAGTGTTATCTTTTCTAAAAATGTTTAAGATTTGTATTCTAGAGAGATCAATCCCTTAGCTGAAAAATCACGAGAATTACGTGTACAAGCACAAGAGATTGACGATGCGAATAAGAATGGGGATACATGAGATGATAGTTATAAAAGGTTTTTTTCGTTTTTTGTTAAAAAAAACATGGCGACCGTGCATTAATATGTTAATGGACCGGCACCATGCCAATGGGATATAGGATTCGGTCACACATCGGGAATTTCCATGGAGTGTGCTCCGCCACGTCGAGCGTTCTCAGCCGCCGGTTAGCTTGCCGCATATCGATAAGATTCCGGGAATAAAGAGTATTCTGCCTCTGCCGAGTGTTTTCGGCCGTCAACGTATTCTCAGTTTTTCCTATTGCATCGAGAAAAACTTTCGCAATATACCGCGATGTATACCGCGAACGCGGTATGCTGATGTGTACTTGCGTACCGCGAAAACTAATCAGGTGCGACGCACAACTGATTTACGTGCGCTCCGTGATTCCCGTCTATATCGCAACCGAGAAGTCATCTGCGACACCGAGCCAGAATCGCGTTTATACACATACGTACGCGCACGCACACACGACATACGCACGCATGCACACATGCTCGAAAGTCTGTCCGCCCCGACGCACGCACACATGCACAGAATTATATTCCGCGCCTCAGTGTCGCTTTTTCTAGCCGATTGCTCGAATTCCGCAATACATATAATTCGCAGAAAAAACTCAAGAATATTCATATTTGGATTAAGTATATGTTTATTTTGTATCAGCATTAATCCTAACATTTTATTCATTGCATGTCGCCTCTCGAACGAATTTTTTTGCGCTCCGAAACCATTTACGATGAGCTACGTCCGCGCACAAAGATCAAGTTATTATTGTGCAACCAAATATATCCGAATAAATGTGTCCAATATATGTAGCAGGTTTTATATATGTATAAGTCTTTTTTAATTCTCAGTACACACTAAGATGATTCTTAATATATGATGAAAAAAAAATTCGAAAATATAAACTGCTCACCCTCTTATTTTATTACATTTAGTAAGAGATTATTTGTGCCAAAGCTGGATAATTTAGTGCAATATTTAGAGATCGCGCAGGGCAAAAATAGTCAAATAATAGATTAAATTTATTAGTATATTTATTTGCGTATAAACGGCAAATTTCTGTTTATTAAAACAGTAACAGATTTATTTTTACAAATTAAAGTTCTTGTTGAAGAACATCTTTCTTGCAATTGGTAAAACGTTTTCTGTGTTCATTAACTACTTGCAAGAGATATTAAAATTGCTCCTCCTTTCTTGTTATAATCTTATTAAATTTTTCAACCAGAGCTACACCTCTCTCGGTATTAATTACTTTGAAACTATTGACTATATCAGTAGCTCTTGCATAGTCATAATTTTCTTTCCAAACACTGGAGTCGTCTTTTAAAAAAGAAGTATTTATATTCAACTTTAAGAAAAATGACATGGTATTCTGTGTAACCAATTGATTTATGGTTGTTTCAAACTATTTTACGGATTCTTTGGAAATTTGTCATCTTTTTTCAGATTCACCAGTCCTAGGATTCTCTTTTAGAACAATAATCATTTTCTTTTTTAATTCTAATGAGAGATTTTTGTCAAAAAACGCCAAACCAACTAGTTTTTCTGACAAATACCAGAGATGGTTCGAAAATTTTTTTTTTGCTACTTTTGAAATATGTGATAATATATCTTCTAATTTTTCTAAGTTTGCTAGAAATTCCAGTTGCAGGGGCACATGCTTTAATAAGCGAAAACCATGCTTTAATAGACGCGAATTAAAAACAGACATACTTCTTGAAGGTCTTTCTCTTCTGCGGTTGTCAGTTTAAATAAGTATATTTTCAATGAATTGGCTTTTGTCATCCACCTAGCACCGGTATCTTAAATGTAAAACCAATAGGTTCTTCTCCCAAAAAAAAAAACAACAGCCAGTCCTAGAAATTCTCGGTAATTGGATTGTGGCTGGGAATCCTGTTCTAGTTTTAAACAAAATTCTTTTAGAACTATCATCCCAGATATCAGCTAAATATGGATCTTCATTTATAGATGTTAAAAATTGGGTTATCGAAAGAAGACTGCTTGAAATCGTTTGAAAATAGCAATATTTGGCCCAGAAGTAGGAAGTTGTCTCATAGATTGACTTCAAAATAATTTCAAATATATGATGGCAAGACTAGATGCAAAAGGAACTTTTCCAATTTTTGTTCCAATATAGTATAAGTTGTAAACGTCCGGTATTACTCGAAGTGGTATCAAAGCACATGGCACTGACTTTGTTACAAATATTTCATTTGGTCAATAGATCGATTATAGCTGTCGCTCTCTTGTGTCTCTCCCGTTTCAGAAGATAGTTTGAGAACTCTTAAAAGTTGATCCATATTTATTATTACAGGTAGGCAATCAACAATCTCTTTTCCGCTAATGTCTTCTAATAGTTTTCTATTCCAATGTACCACAATTTGAATGCAAATTTGTTGCAGTAAATTTCTTTTTTTATTTGTTTTGATAAGTTTACGTATAATAGAACGATGACATTGAATAGACGATCGATTGATGTTAATATTTGCGATATCATGTCTTAAACTTTGAGCTGCAACAGCAAGAACAAATGTGACTTTTCTATTACTCACTTTTGTCCGATTTAGCGCAATTGCAAGTTTTGGAGTTACAATGTCAATCTTAGCCCTTTTTTTAGTTTTAGTTTGTGTAGAAGTAAATGCAATAGGTATTTTAAATAAATCAGTGTCATCATCTTTACTACTAATTGCGCTAGAATCAGAGTCACTGAGGTCACTGCTTGTTACATAGGCAACTTTACTTAAAATAGATAAAAACTACAATATTCTACTATGCTAATTGATATTAACGAACTTCTTATTTAAAATTTTATGTTTTTCCTGATATCTTTCTTTGCGCTTCTGAAAAATTTTATTTTTTTCTTCACATTTTTTACGTTTCCTGCTTAAATTTCTATCTTCTCCAACCATACTATCTCTACGGCCGGATTCTCTTTGTAATAGCAAAAATTGTCTGTCTTCTTTGTTTTTGATTAGTTTTAATGTGTCCTGATGCAATATCTCATAGATCATTTAACTTAGATAGAAATGTTTGTTCATTTTTTATTTGCATTTTAGTTCTTTTTTTGGAATTTTTTTTTTTAGTTTAATCCATTTATCGTAAAGTGCTTCTAATTTGGAAATTAGATGCTGATCACATCGCACAAGGATATTAGCTTTATTCTAGAAAATTTTTGTCTTGGCTTCGTTACAGATCTTGCACTTTCCCTGATAGTGTTTTTCAAAATCTTATGATGGTAAAAAAACACTTGTAAAACTTGTTTCACAGAATGCAATTTACTTCCAGTTATTGCCTGCTCTTTGTGTCCTATTAAATACACAGCAGTTTTTTTGTCTTGTTGAAGAATTCATTATAAAGCAGTACACGTATAAGAACATGTACCATCCATCTACTTTAATTGTTTATAACTAGCCATCAAACAATCGAACATCGAACTAGGAAGTTAGACAAAACTCAATACATCATAATCAGTTTGATAAATAACAACTGAATTTCTGTTATCGATCAGTGTCTAACAGGCTATATTTACCGTACATTTAGACCGCGGACTATATTAGATGTCTTTGTTCATCCTGTAGATTAAACAAAGACACTTATTGTATAATCGCGGATTAAGCGCATGATGTAAACGTAGCCTTTGAACTCACTGCGCGACCTTTAATTGTTTTGCGTGGAACTTGTGCGAGAGTTTCTTTTTTGTAGCCAGTAACAAGTTTAGAGGGGTGAGAGTTTAACTTTTCGAAAGTTGTAAAGTAAGGGTTACCTAGTACACACTTCAAAAAAGTGTTCCCTGTCTATTCACATTCGGATACACGCAAGCCCACGTTTTTTTTGCTTGTATCTCAGATTGTAGTGCATTGATTTTAACTTTTTTTAATCTATCGCTTATAGACTGAAAAAAACTTTTGAGTTACAAAGTCTAAAATATCGCAGCACAAAAGATATTTTGCAATAGGATAACTCCGACAAATATGCCGCACTGGGATTTACGCCGCAGAAATCAAAAAAAGTAGAGGAGTTGGGGGTAATTTTCTCGCAACTATTGTTACTGTGCTTTTATGTTATATTAGTATTGTGTTATGATTTTACTGTCTACTGTTAATATTAATGAAATTATTGAGAATTCGATTGTGAATCGATTTATCACTGTAATAAGTAACGTTATCATAAATTATAATCTACATAAAATTTTTATTGTAGGGCGTGTAAAGACTTAGTGGTTATTTCGTGATACATGTGGAATAGTAAAGCATGTGTATAGCAAAATACAAATGCTTTGCTTTCGTATTCTTTGTTTAATTTGTTGTCTTATATATCCCATCTATTTGGAATATACGACATTTTTACCGAGCGGGATTTATGCTCAAAACATACAAAGCGTGCAGATTGAATTCAGTGCACTAAATGTAATAAACGCATTATATGAAATATGTACCTCATGTCACACATAACACTTGTAATATATAAAGTCTGTTCAAAAAGTTGTGAATTTATTTTTAAAAAATTGCAGATTTTACTTACAAGCTACTGGTCTTTATCTCCTTCAAAGTAGTCTCCATCCCAACGAATATATTTGTCCCAAATATTTCCATTGCTGAAAGCAATTCTGGAAGAACTTTTCTGAAATTGCTTTCAGGTTCCCTCAACGAATTTTCTTTTAAGGCTTCAAGTTCATTTTCCTTTCCTTAGATGTTGAGTTCAGGAAAAGGAAAAAAAATCAGAAGGGGCCAAATCTAGTAAGTAGAGTGAATGGGGAAGTACAGTCATTTTTGCTAAAAAATTCGCGAATTGACAACGCGAAATGAACTGATGCGTTGTCATAATGAAGCAGCCACGACTGTACTTCCACCCACCCTCACCAAATTTTTTATTTTATATACATATTTACCATTCTTATTCCTTAATAAAACTTTATAAATACATTTTATAAAGTATTATAAGTTATTGTGTCATTTTATGTCTTATTTATATGCATTATTTATAAATTTTTCCTGAGCCGTACATATTCCTTTCCCCTACCCCTATGAGTAGCCATATATCTCACCTCTATACGGCAAAAATGCAAGAGTAAAAAGTTTATTTTTTAATTTGAAAAATAAATATTTCGATTTCTAATATTTTTTTCATAGTAATAGACAGTATAAAGATTTTACTGATATAGTTTACTTTAAACAAAATAAATAATACTTAATAAGTTAAATTTTTGATAGACTCGCCTTATATACTGGATTCAGTTATCCTAATGAAAAGAGATCGGAAAAAACGTGAAATAAACAAATTTTTTTTAAAACCTCATCTTTTTGTCAAAAATAAATGAAAAAAAATTTTGTTAGTGATGAATCAATAACTAATAAGTTGAACTTTAAGAAACTACTAAATTTTTGCAATTTGTTCTAAAAATGATTTTTTGCAAAGTGAAAATGAATTTTTTCAGATTTATAAAAACTAATCATAAACCAAAAATCTTTGAATTTTGATAGAAATAAATAAAAAAAGTGGTCCTATCGTTCTTCTAAATATTAACAATTTATTATTATATTTAGTATTTGCCGCATTAGACGGAGGAATCATTAACGAAAAAGAAGAAGAAGAAGTCTTTTTCTGATATTAAGAAATACAATAAAATTGACTTAAATCTCTTTTTTATGATGTGATTAAAATCCATAAATAATCCAATTAATCATTTCTACTTACATTTTAATTTTGCAGTAAGTCCGGATTTTCTGATGTTGTACCCACAAGAGGTTAAGGTAACCCCAGCACTTTATACCGTACAATTTAATTGTTAATGATACATTAGAAAGTCGCCAAACAAAGGAATTATAGAGGTGATACATAAATTCCCTTCCCTCTCCCTAGCTTTATTACTGCTCAAAGCGTGTTCAAATGCCTAAACAATGAAAATTGGGTAGGGTTACTAACTCCTTGTGTGTACTGGGTTAACTCCATAATTGAAGAGTGTAGCATTACAATAATTGTCTATGGATGCTATACAGAATGTACACAATTCTTTGCTGTACAATCTACCTAAGCTCAAAATGAATTATTGAAAGGACTTACCCTTTATCATCCTTGCATACAATGTATTCACTCTTAAATGATTGATAAATTAATATGATTAAATTAATATGATTAAAATATTCACAGAGCGCATGATTATTAGTCGTTATGTAATATTGCTGTTCAATATAATTATTTCTATATAAATTTACAACCAGCAGATAGTGAATCAGAATCTGAAAAAGTTTTTAAGAAAGTATCAAAACTGTATGAAATCCTTACTTAAAAAACTCGATAGAAAACGATAGAATATTATAAACTTTATGTTTATAATATTTTAACTATAAACTCAGTGTTTATAATATTTAGCTCGTTTATAATATTTCGACTATAGACTCAGTCCATTCCAAATAGTCTAATAATCAACAGCGTTTTATTATACACGACACAAGGGTACAATTTGAAATTGATTCAATTGATTATTCTATATAAATTAATATAGTAGGATAGTCGTTGAAGAAATCCTCGTTCGGAATGATGTT
>Ga0157362_1000592_pt1 | contig 12773 bp, 11 predicted proteins | sample AttlaeALBM3_FD_111480 | JGI IMG/M metagenome (GOLD analysis project Ga0157362, IMG submission 111480) | Fungus gardens microbial communities from leaf cutter ant in Ribeirão Preto, State of São Paulo, Brazil - Atta laevigata ALBM3 | ecosystem: Host-associated > Fungi > Mycelium > Unclassified ... | reverse complement strand
TGCGCGCCACCCTGTTCCTCACCGGGTTGTGGATGGAGCAGTACCCGCAGATCACGCGCGAGCTGGCGGCGGATCCGCACTTCGAGCTCGGCACGCATTCGTGGAGCCACCGGGGGTTCACACCCAACTGCTTCGGGCTGGGCACGGTGGCACCGGAGGAGATGGACGGCGAGGTGACGCGGGCCGTAGCGCTCCTGGACGAGCTGGACGCGCACGCCACTCGTTGGTTCCGTTTTCCCGGCGGCTGCTACGACGACAGCGTCCTGCGCCGAACCGCCCCGGCCGGCGTCACTGCGATCGGCCTTGGGGTCTTCAGCGGCGACGGCGGTGCGGCCTCGCCCCGGGCGATCGTCGATGAGGTACTCGCCGCGGTCCGGCCCGGTTCAGTCGTCACCCTGCACATGCACGGTGGCCCCCTGGTCCCGTTCACCGCCCCGGCGATCGAGGCGATCGTGCCCGCGCTGCGCGCACGGGGCTATGAACTGGTCACCGTCACCGAGTTGCTCGCCCAGCGCTGAGGCCGGGTCAGCTCGGGGTCACCGGCAGCCCGTTGGCGGCCCGGATCACCTCGACGATGCGGAGCATCACCACGGTCAGGTCGTAGTCCTTGGGCGTGAACACCTCGGCCACGCCAATCGCGCGCAACGTCCGGGCGTCGGTCTCGGGCACGATCCCACCGACCACCACCGGGATCTCGCCGGCGCCGGCCTCCCTCAGGCCCTCCAGTACGGCGGGAATCAGCTCCAGGTGGGCCCCGGACAGGACCGACAGCCCGACGCAGTGCACGTCCTCCTCGACGGCGGCCGCCACTATCTGACGCGGGGTCAGCCTTATGCCCTGATAGACGACCTCGAAGCCGACGTCGCGGGCGCGCACGGCGATCTGCTCCGCCCCATTGGAGTGGCCGTCCAACCCGGGCTTACCGACCAGCAGGCGCAGCCTCCGGCCCAGCGCCTCCCCGGTGGCGGTCACCGCGGCGCGCACCCGCTCCAGTTCCGCCCCGCCCGCCGCGGTGCTCACGCCCCCCACCCCGGTCGGGGCGCGGTACTCGCCGAAAACCTCGCGCAGCGCACCGGCCCACTCCCCGGTGGTCACCCCGACCCGCACGCAGTCCAGTGTGGGCTCCATCAGGTTGGCCTCGGTCTTGGCCGCATCCCGCAGCGCGTCCAGTGTCTCCTCAACTGCCCGCGCGTCACGGCCGGCCCGCCACCGCTCCAGCTCCGCAACGGCGAACCGCTGCGCCTGCGGGTCGGGCGCCTGCACGGCCGCCGTCAGGTCGACCAGCAGCGGATTCGGCTCGGTCTCGACGAACGCGTTGACCCCGACCACGACCGTTTCCCCGGACTCGATCCGGGCCCGCCGGGCCGCGTGCGAGGCGACCAACTCCGACTTCAAGTACCCCGACTCCACCGCCGCGACCGCGCCGCCCATGGCCTCTATGCGAGCGATCTCGGCCTCCGCGGCGGCGACCAGCTCGTCGACCTTCTTCTCCACGACGACCGAGCCGGTGAACAGGTCGGGGTACTCCAGCAGGTCGGATTCGTACGCCAACACCTGCTGCATCCGCAGCGACCACTGCTGGTCCCAGGGCCGGGGCAGACCCAGCGCCTCATTCCACGCGGGCAGTTGGATTGCGCGCGCGCGGGCGTCGCGGGAGAGCGTCACGCCCAGCATCTCCAGGACGATGCGCTGGACGTTGTTCTCCGGCTGAGGCTCCGTCAGGCCCAGCGAATTGACCTGCACGCCGTAGCGGAACCGGCGTGCGGATGGATCGGTGATCCCGTATCTGGACTCGGTGATCCGGTCCCAGAGCACGGCGAACGTGCGCATCTTGCACATTTCCTCGACGAAGCGCACCCCGGAGTTCACGAAGAACGAGATCCGGGCCACCACGTCGGTGAAACGCTCGGGCGCCACCTGACCGGAGTCGCGCACGGCGTCGAGCACCGCGATCGCCGTGGACATCGCGAACGCGATCTCCTGGACGGTGGTGGCGCCGGCCTCCTGCAGGTGGTAACTGCAGATGTTGATCGGGTTCCAGCGCGGCATGTTGGCCACGGTGTAGGTGATCAGGTCCGTGGTCAGGCGCATCGATGCCGCGGGCGGGAACACGTACGTGCCGCGGGAGAGGTATTCCTTCACGATGTCGTTCTGCGTGGTGCCGGAGAGTTTTGCCAGCACGGCCTCGTCGCCGCCGGAATGCTCGAGCGCCACGACCTGATAAATCGCCAGCAGCCACATCGCCGTGGCGTTGATCGTCATCGAGGTGTTCATCGCATCCAGCGGGATGCCGTCGAACAGCCGCCGCATCTCACCGACGTGCGGAACGGGTACGCCGACCCGGCCGACCTCGCCGGAGGCCAGTTCGTGATCCGGGTCGTAGCCGGTCTGGGTGGGCAGGTCGAAGGCGACCGACAGCCCGGTCTGACCCTTGCTCAGATTGCGTCGGTAGAGGGCATTCGACTCGGCCGCCGAGGTGTGGCCCGCGTAGGTGCGGAACAACCAGGGCTTGTCCCTCTCACCGGGCACGCCGTCCACTTTGACCTCCAGCCGTCCGGACCGATGATACCGGCCGGCATGTACCCCGGCTCAGTCCTCGAACACGTCCGGGTCGGGCTCGCGCACGACCGAGGCGCCCAGCGCGTTGAGCTTGTCGACGAAACCGGCGTAGCCCCGATCGATGTGGTGGACGTCGGTGACGACGGTCTCCCCCTCGGCGACCAGGCCGGCCAGCACCAGACCCGCACCGGCCCGGATGTCGTGGGCCCGCACCGGCGCGCCGGACAGCCGTTCCCGTCCGCGGACCACCGCATGATGCCCGTCGGTCTTGATCTCCGCACCGAGGCGGACCATCTCGTCGATGAACATGAACCGCGCCTCGAAGACGTTCTCGGTGACCATCGCGGCGCCGGAGGCGATGGTGTTCAGCGCGATGAAGGCCGGCTGCAGATCGGTGGGGAAGCCCGGATACGGCAGGGTCATGATGTCGACGGCCTCGGGCCGGCGGTCCATTGCCACCCGAAACCCATCGTCGAGCAATTCCACGTCCGCGCCGGCGGTCACCAGCTTGTCCAGCGGCAGCTCGAGGTGACCCGGGTTGGCGTTACGAACCGTCACGTCGCCACCCGTCATGGCGGCGGCCACCGCCCAGGTGCCCGCCACGATCCGATCGGCGACGGTGCGATGCGTGGTGGGGCTCAGTGCGCTGACGCCCTCGACCTCGATCGTGGAACTGCCCGCGCCGACGACCTTGGCGCCCATGTTGTTGAGCATGTCGGCCAGATCGGCGATCTCCGGCTCCCGGGCGGCGTTGTCGATCACCGTTGTGCCCTCGGCCAGCACCGCGGCCATGAGTACGTTCTCCGTCGCCCCGACGCTGGGAAAGTCCAACCACACCGCCGCCCCACGGAGCCCGTCCGGCGCCGCGGCGACTATGTAGCCGTGCTCGGACTCGCTGGCCGCGCCGAGCTTGGCCAAACCGCCTATGTGCATGTCCAGCGCGCGCGAGCCGATGTTGTCCCCACCGGGCAGGGCGACCCGCGCCTGCCCGCACCGGGCCAGTAGCGGGCCCAGCACACAGATGGACGCCCGCAGTCGGCGGACCAGCTCGTAGGGGGCGGCGTGGTCCAGCTCCCCGGGGACGTCGATCACGACCGTGCCGGTGCCGATATCGACCTCGCAGCCCAGCCGTCGCAGCACGGCCGCCATGTATTCGATGTCGAGAATCGACGGAACGCCCGTAAGCGTGCTCCGACCCGGCGCGAGCAGCGCAGCGGCCATCAGCTTCAGGACACTGTTCTTCGCGCCGTCGACGCTCACCTCGCCGGCCAGCCGCAAGCCGCCCTGAACCCGGAAGCGTTCCACGACAGGTCATCGTATTGGCAGCGCGACGCCGGTACCGCCGATCGGGTCGATGTCTCACAGAACCTTGGACAGGAAGGCTTGGGTGCGCTCCTGGCGCGGGTTCGAGAGCACCTCGCGCGGCGGACCGGATTCGACTATCACGCCGCCGTCCAGGAAAACCAGCTGGTCGCCTACCTCCCGGGCGAAACCCATCTCGTGCGTGACCACGATCATGGTCATCCCGTCGCGGGCCAGGCCGCGCATCACATCGAGCACCTCGCCGACCAACTCCGGGTCGAGTGCGGAGGTGGGCTCGTCGAACAGCATGACTTTCGGCTTCATCGCCAGGGCCCGCGCGATCGCCACCCGTTGCTGCTGCCCGCCGGACAGCTCGCCGGGCCGGACGTCGGCCTTCGCCGCCAGGCCAACCCGGTCCAGGAGGGCCACGGCGCGCTCCCGAACGGATCGGGCGCCCTCCCCACGCACCTGCCGCGGGGCCTCCATAACGTTCTGAAGCGCCGTCAGGTGCGGGAAGAGGTTGAACCTTTGGAAGACCATGCCGATCTCGCGTCGTTGGGCGGCGACCTCGGACTCCTTGAGCTCGTAGAGGCGCCCGTTGCGCTCGGCGTAACCGATGAGGGCGCCGTCGACGCGCACCCGGCCGGAGTCCACCTTCTCCAGATGGTTGATGCAGCGCAGCAACGTCGACTTCCCGGACCCCGACGGTCCGATCACACAGCACACCTCGCCCGCCGCCACGCTCAGCTCAATGCCACTGAGCACCTCGGTTCGGGCGAAAGACTTCCGAACCGCCTCCAGCTCAACCATCGGACGAACGCTTCGCTCACTCATGCGAACCTGCGCTCGAGGAAGTACTGACCGACCATGAGCACGCTGGTCATCGCCAGATACCACAGGCACGAGGCGACCAACAGCGGGAAGATTCGGAAGGTCCGGGTACCGATTGCCTGCAGTTGAAAGAACAGCTCGTTGGTGACCGGGACGAAGGCGACCAGGGCAGTGTCCTTGAGCATCGCGATGGTCTCGTTGCCGGTCGGCGGGATGATCACGCGCATCGCCTGTGGAAGTACGATCCGACGCAGCGTCAGCATTCGACCCATGCCCAGGGAGGCCGCCGCCTCCCGTTGCCCGGGATCGATCGCGAGTATCCCGGCCCGCACGATCTCGGCCATGTAGGCGGCCTCGGACAGGGCCAGCGCCATCAGACCGGCCACGAATCCGGCCCCTATCGTGCGCGCGTCCACACCGAACAGGCGGGCATGCGAGCCGCCGGCACCGAGCGATGACAGGATCCAGTGATCGAACGGCAGCCCGACGAAAAACCGGGGATAAAGGATGCCCAGGTTGCCGAACAGGATCGCGAGCACAATCCGCGGCACCGCGCGGAAGAACCAGATGTATACCCACGCGGCCGCGGAGACCAACCGGTTCGGCGACAGCCGCATGATCGCCAGCACGATCCCCAGCGCCACGCCGATCGCCATGGCCAAAACCGTCAGCTCCAGGCTGGTGCGCGCCCCCTCGACGACGGGCCGGCGGAACATCTGATGGAACATGAACGACCACTGGAACGCGTCGTTCGTGACCAGCATGTGCACGAACATCGCGATCAGAACGACGACGACGCCGCCGCTCACCCACCGCCACGGATGCCGGACCGGGACCGCGGCGGGCCCGGCGGCGGACGAGGTCACGGGCTGGGCGTGACCGGGGTCGGGTCGACCTTCGCGGTCGGGATCGCCCCGCCGGCGACGCCCCAGCGATCCAGGATCTTCTTGTAGTCACCGTCACCGATCAAGGCGTTGACCGCCGCCGCAACGGCCTTCGCGAGCTGGGTCGAGCCCTTCTTCATCACGTAGCCGTAGGGCGCAGTGCCGTAGATCGGACCCAGCGGCGCCAGCTTCCCGCCGGTCTGTTGCACGGCGTAGGCGGTGACCGGCGAGTCGGCGCTCATCGCGTCGTCCTTGCCGGACACCACGGAGGCGGTGGCCTGGTCCTGTCCCTGGTACTGGTCGATGGCGATCTCCTTCTTGCCCGCCCCGGTGCAGGCCTTGGACTTGGCCGTCAACTCGGTCGCCTCGATGGTGCCGGTCTGCACGGCGATCCGCTTCCCGCAGGCGTCATCGATCGAGCTGAGCGCGTTGCTGCCCGCCTTGATCGCCCACTGGGTGCCCGCGGCGAAGTAGCTGACCATCTCGACGACTTTCTCCCGCTCGGCGTTGATCGTGAACGAGGAGACCGCGAAGTCGTACTTGCCCGACTGCACGCCGGGGATGATGTCGTCGAACTTCGCCGAGACGTAGTCGGTCTTCAGCCCCAGCTTTGCCGCCACGGCGTTCAGCAGATCAATGTCGAATCCCTGAACCGTCTTGCCGTCGGCGGCCAGGAACTCGCTCGGGGCGTAGGTCGAGTCGGTGCCCACGTGCAGCGTCCCGGACTTTTTGAGCGCGTCGGGGACCATCGCGACCAGGTTCGGGTCCGCGGTGACGGTGGGCAGCGGGCCGGTGGGCCCGTTGCTGGATCCGGACGGGGCGCTCGACGGGCTCCCCGTCGGGCTCGCGGAGGGCGCGGCGGAACTGCCGCCCTTACTGCTGCCGCAGCCGGCAATGGAGGTCGCGAGCACGGCCAGGGTCACGGCGGCCGCGAGGGATCGGGGAGTCGGATGGCAGCGCATGATCACTCCCGGGAGGGTTTCGGCGATGCTGGCGTGCTCCGGACTGGCGGCATTATCCCGCGCCCGCGTCTAGTCGATCACGCCGGCACGCCGCGGGCGTAGGCTGCCCCGGTGGTCAATCTGACGCGGATCTATACCCGCACCGGCGACGACGGCACCACCGCGCTGGGCGATTTCAGCCGCACGGACAAGAACGACGCACGGCTGGTCGCCTATGCCGACGTCGACGAGGCCAACAGCGCCATCGGGGTGGCGATCGCGCTGGGCGCGCTGGCGGCGGACCTCCAGAGACTTCTGACACGCATTCAGAACGACCTGTTCGACGTGGGCGCGGACCTGTGCAACCCGATAACCCCGAATCCGGCCCATCCTCCGCTGCGGATCACCGAGGCCGACATCAAGCGACTGGAACACGCCTGCGACCAGTACAACGAGGAATTGCCGCCGTTGCGCAGCTTCATCCTGCCCGGCGGGACCCCCGGTGCCGCGCTGCTCCACGTGGCACGGACGGTGACCCGACGAGCCGAGCGCTCGGCCTGGGCAGCCCACCGGGCGTTCCCGGACAGCACCGGCGTGCTGCCCGCGAAATACCTCAACCGCCTGTCGGACCTGCTGTTCGTTCTGGGCCGGGTGGCCAATCCCGGCGGCGATGTCCTGTGGGTTCCCGGCGCCAATCGCTGAGCCGCAGGCCTACCCGGCGAGGCTCAGAAACACTTCCCAGCGCCGCTTGTCCCGCTCAGCCCCCCGGCGCCGCTCGGTGTCCTCGCCGGACTCCGCTATCTCCTGCTCCGCAATACGAAGGCGCTCACGCAACGTCTCGGTGTCCAGGTCTTCCACCGGGCACACCTCTTCGACCAGCAGAAGCGCGTGGTTGTTGCCGACCTGGAGGTAACCCTCCGACTGCGCGAACCGCACCACTTCGCTCTCGCCCTTGTGCAGGCGCAGCTCGGTCGGTTCGAGCGTTGCCAACAGCGGCGCGTGCCTGGCCATGATGCCGATCAGACCGAGAGTGGTCCGAGTGGACACCATCTCCACTTCACCGTTGAAGACCTCACCCTCGGGGGTGAGGATCTTCGCCGGGAACCTGGCATGGGCCATCGGTCAGCCCACTCGCTCGGCCCGAGCGTCTCGGACCACCTCTTCGATGGTGCCCTTCATGTAGAAGGCTCGCTCCGGGAGCTCGTCGTAGGCTCCCTCGAGGATCTCCTTGAAGCCGCGCACCGTCTCCGCGATCGGGACGTACACGCCCGGGGTGCCCGTGAACTGCTCGGCCACGTGGAATGGCTGCGAGAGGAACCGCTCGAGCTTGCGGGCACGTGCGACGGTGACCTTGTCCTCGTCGGAGAGTTCGTCGATTCCGAGGATGGCGATGATGTCCTGGAGCTCCTTGTACCGCTGCAGAACCTGCTTCACGTCGTTGGCAACGCGGAAATGATCGGCGCCCAGGATCTCCGCCTTCAGGATCGTCGAGGTCGAGTCGAGGGGATCCACGGCCGGGTAGATGCCCTTCTCGGCGATCGACCGCGAAAGCACGGTGGTCGCGTTCAGGTGGGCGAATGCGGATGCCGGAGCAGGGTCGGTGAGGTCGTCCGCGGGGACGTAGATCGCCTGGACGCTGGTAACCGACCCCTTTCGGGTGGACGTGATGCGCTCCTGCAGCTCTCCCATCTCGGACTCGAGCGTCGGCTGATATCCGACCTGGGAGGGCATCCGGCCGAGGAGCGCCGACACCTCCGAACCTGCCTGAACGAATCGGAAGATGTTGTCGATGAAGAGGAGCACGTCCTGCCCCTCCTGATCGCGGAAGTACTCCGCCATCGTCAGACCGGTGAGCGCGACGCGCATGCGGGCGCCGGGCGGCTCGTTCATCTGCCCGAATACCAGCATCGTCTTGTCCAGAACGCCGGACTCCTTCATCTCCAACCAGAGGTCATTGCCCTCACGGGAGCGCTCCCCCACCCCGCAGAACGCGGACAGACCACCATGCTGCTGAGCCAGGTTGTGGATGAGCTCCTGGATGATCACGGTCTTGCCGACGCCGGCACCGCCGAACAGCCCGACCTTGCCGCCCTTCGCGTAGGGCGCCAACAGGTCGACGACCTTGATCCCGGTCTCGAACATCTCGGTGGTAGGGGTCACCGTCTCGATGGTGGGGGCATCGCGGTGGATCGGCCAGCGTTCCAGGCCCTCGTCCAGGGGTTCACCCAAGTCGATCGGCTCTCCCAGCAGGTTGAAGATCCTGCCCAGCGTCGCGCGGCCGACCGGGACCGTGATCGGGGCCCGCGTGTCGATGACTTCGGTCCCGCGCGCGAGACCGTCGGTGGTATCGAGGGCCACCGCCCGGATGCGATCGTCCCCGAGATGCTGCTGGACCTCACAGACCAGGAACTCCTCCAGGGAGCCGGCCGGTCGCCGTACCTTGACCGCGTGATTGATCTCGGGCAGCTTCTCGGGGAACACTGCCTCGATCACAACGCCTTGGATGGCTTCTATCCGTCCGACGTTCTCGGCGCCGTCCTGTTCCACCGAAGCTCCTTCTGTAACTGCCATATCGCTTACCGACCTAGCTGTGCTGCAATCAGGCGATGCCCTCGGCCCCGGCGACCACTTCCATGATCTCCTGGGTGATCGCCGCCTGCCGCGCCCGGTTCATCTGCAATGTCAAGTCCTGGATCAGCTCGGCCGCATTGTCGGAGGCATTGCGCATTGCGGTCATCCGTGCGCCGTGTTCCGAAGCGGTTGATTCCAGGAGCGCCCGATAGATGGAGATCTCCACGTAGTCCTGGACGAGCCTGTTCATCACGGCAACGGCATCCGGCTCGTACTCGGGACGCCCGCGCACCCCTGGATGCACGTCGGAGGCTTCCTCCTCCGACGGATCGACCTCGGTGACGGTTGCCCGCTGCAGCGGGAGCAGGATCTCCCGTTGCACCGTCTGGGAGATCGCGGAGCGGTACCCGTTGTAAAGGACTTCCACCTGGTCCACCTCGCCGTCGAGAAAGGCGGCCGTCAGTCGCTGGGCGATGCGGCGGGCATCGGCGTAGCCGGGGCGGTCGGTGAAGCCGGTAAAGCTGTCCATCAGCGGCAGGCCGCGAAACGTCAGCGACGATGCCACGCGCCGACCGGAGGCCAAGTAGATGACCCGGCGGCCGACGCCTTCGTGCTCGCGACCCGCGGCAACGCCGGCACGCACAATGTTTGAGTTGAATGCCCCCGCGAGGCCCCGGTCCCCGGCAACGAGCAGAAGGCCGACCGTGCCCACCTCGGCCCGTTCCTGGAGAAGGGGTACCCGCGGAACGGATCCCGCCGCGTCCGCGGCACGTCGGGTCATCAACCGGATACCGCTCGCGTAAGGGCGCAGCGCCGCTATGCGCTGCTCCGCGCGGCGCAGCCGAGCCGCGGCGACCATCGCCATCGCGCTGGTGATCGTCTCGATGTTCTTGACGGACGCGACCCGGTTCCGGACATCGCGCTGCGACTGGGGCATGGTGGTGGAGGCATCAGGGTTCCAACCAACCCGACTGCCTCGTCCTCCTTCCTGTCCGGCCGATTACCGCTGCCGGGCTTACCCGGCCGCCCGAGCTGTTGGTGCGGAAGCGTCGTCGAGGGGGTGACCCTCCTCGTCGAGGTCGTAACCGAAGTCATCGGCGAACTGCTTCACGATCGAGCCAACGCGGCCCTCGACCTCCTCACTCCAATCCCCACCGGCGATCTTCTTCAGCAGGTCGGCCTCGGTGGCTCTGACCCGTGCGCTCAGTTCCGTCAGGAACCGTTCCACCTTGTCGACCGTGATGCGGTCGAGGAATCCGTTTGTGGCGGCGTAGATCTGGACCACCTGCTCCTCGACCGGCATTGGGGCCCGCTCGCCCTGGTTGAGGGTCTTGACCAGGCGCTCGCCCCGGGCCAACGTCCGTTGGGTGTCGGGGTCAAGCTCGGAGCCGAACTGGGCGAACGCCTGCAACTCGCGGTACTGGGACAGCTCCAACTTCAAGCGGCCCGCGACCCGCCGCATCGGCTTGATCTGGGCGCTGCCGCCGACCCGGGAGACCGAGATCCCCACGTTGATGGCGGGTCGTACGCCCGAATAGAACAGGCGCGGTTCGAGGAAGATCTGCCCGTCCGTGATGGAGATGACGTTGGTGGGAATGTATGCCGAGACGTCACCCGCCTGAGTCTCGATTACCGGCAGGGCGGTCAGCGACCCCCCGCCGGGAATCCGCTGCCCAGTCCGGGGATCGGTCACCTCATCGGCCAGCTTGACCGCGCGTTCCAGAAGGCGCGAGTGCAGATAGAAAACATCGCCGGGGTACGCCTCGCGGCCGGGCGGGCGACGCAGCAGCAGGGACATCTGGCGGTAGGCGTATGCATGTTTGGTGAGGTCGTCATAGATCGCCAGGGCCGCCCTCCCCTCGTAGAGGAAGTACTCACCCATCGCGCAGCCCGCGTAGGGGGCCAAGAACTTGATCGGTGCGGCCTCGTCGGCCGCCGCCATCACGATGATGGTGTTCTTGAGCGCATCCGCCTCTTCGAGAACGGCAGCCAGGCGAGCCACCGTGGCTTTGCGCTGCCCGATGGCGACGTAGACGGAGATCAGGTCTCGGTCCCTGTTGTTGATGATGGTGTCCACCGCGATGGCGGTCTTGCCGGTCCCGCGGTCGCCGATGATCAGCTCTCGCTGGCCGCGGCCGATCGGAATCATCGAGTCGATGGCCTTCAGCCCGGTGAGCATCGGTTCCTTGACCGGTTGGCGCTGGACGACACCCGGTGCCTTGAACTCGATCGGCCGCGTCCCGGAGGCCCTGATCTCCCCCTTCCCGTCGAGCGGGTTGCCCAGCGGATCCACGATCCGACCGAGCATCTCGTCGCCGACCGGGATCTCGAGCAAGCGCTTCGTGCGCTTCACGGTGTCGCCCTCGACGATCTTCTCCCACTCGCCGAAAAGCACCGCTCCGACGTTGTCGGATTCCAGGTTGAGTGCCAGCCCGGTGACATCGTGAGGGAGCTCGAGCATCTCGAAGGACATGCAGTTCTCGAGCCCGTGGATCCGACAGATTCCGTCGGCAACCGACAGCACGGTCCCGACCTCGGTCAGGTCCGCGCTCGAGCTGTCGAGGCCTTGGATGCGGCTCTTGAGTATCGAGGTGATCTCGTCAGGTTTGATCTGCACTGAGTGACTCCTTGACAGGCGACGCCGAAGGCGACGCCAAGCTCGCCTTGGAGATTTGCTTACGTAGCTGGTTGAGTCTGCTGCTGACCGACGCGTCGAGAACCATGTTGCCCACGCGGAGCACGATCCCTCCGAGGACGTCCGGGTCGACCACGCTGGTCAGCTGAATCCGGTTGCCGGTCCCACTGCCGATGCGCTCACCGATGCTGGCCACCGTCGCTTCGTCCAGCGGCACCGCGGTCGTCACCTCCACCGGGAGCACCTTCATCTCCGCGTCCCAGAGCGTGTCGTAGCGCTCCCGGATCCGGTAGATCGCGGGCATCCGCTTGCGCTCGATCAGCGCCTCGAGGAAGCTCATGAACGTCGGGTCGGCACCGGCCACCGCGCGACTCAGGCCGTCCTTCTTCTCAGCCGTGGAAAAGTACGGCGAGAAGAAGAAGACCTCGAGCTCCCGGTTGCCGCCGAGTGCAGCAACGAACTGGGCAAGCTGCTCCTTGACCGTGTCGAGGACCTCGCGCTCCGACGCGACCTCGAACAGCGCCCTGGCGTATACCTGCGCGACCTCTTCCATCAGGACCCTCGAGCCCGCCCGCCGACAAGGGCCGCGAAGTCCAGATCGGCCAGGGCGTCCTCGACCAGCTGCCGCTGATCCTGCGCGGTGAGCACCTTGCGCGTCACCCGCTCGGTGGCCATCACCGTAAGCTCCGCGACATCGCGCAAGATCTCATCGATCATGCGTCGGCTCTCGGCCTCGATCTCCCGGCGGGTCTGCTCCAACATCTGCTCGCCCCGCGTATGTGCTGCGGTGCGCGCGTCGCTCTCGACGGCGGCCGCGGCCTGGCGGGCGCGCTCCACTATCTCCTCGGCCTGCTGGCGGGCCTCTTGGAGGCGCTCGCGGTACTCCACCAGGAGCGCGTCCGCCTCACGACGGGTCTGTTCGGCCGCGTCGATCGAGTCCGCAACGGCCTTGGCGCGCTTGTCGAGGGCCTCTCGGATGCGCGGGAAGACCGCCTTCGTCAGGATGAACAGCGTGATCGAGAAGACGACCAACGTCCAAATGGTCATCCC
>Ga0157362_1000591_pt1 | contig 12782 bp, 5 predicted proteins | sample AttlaeALBM3_FD_111480 | JGI IMG/M metagenome (GOLD analysis project Ga0157362, IMG submission 111480) | Fungus gardens microbial communities from leaf cutter ant in Ribeirão Preto, State of São Paulo, Brazil - Atta laevigata ALBM3 | ecosystem: Host-associated > Fungi > Mycelium > Unclassified ... | reverse complement strand
TTGCATTTTGCCAACCGCGTAATGAGCACATTGTTGTGAAAACTAGATAAACTTCTGTCAAAATTTCTATTGTTCCATTTGTTGTACAGGACAAATAGTTTTATTAACAGTTCGAAAATGAAGTGAAACAAAATAATTCGATAAGTGAGTCAACAAGTAACCTTAATTTTGCTCTAAAAAATCAAAGTGACATAAAGATTACTTATTGATTCACATACCTATATAATAAAAGGAATGCTTTGTTAATTACTATTAATATCATGTACATCAGAATACTTGGAATTTTTAGAATTTTGTTTGTCAACTTCTGTCTCATGTATAAATAAGTATTATACATGCAAGTTTATTTTTTTCTCAAGACAGAGACAATACTCTCTTTTGCATTTTTAATTATCATGCGATATGAATAGAAAACAGATAGATGCCACAGCTGTCGATCATCGTTCGCTTACGTGCGTTTAATAAATCCGTGCGTTTGGCTTAGAATAACAGAGAGAATCAACTTATAGCTGCTAGCGGAATAAGCAGTTGAATTTTAGCAGAGCAGAGGCGCGATGCGAACAAAAGATGGAGTCGCAGACGACAGAGTGGGCCACTTCTCGCTGTGGTTAGCCCGACGAAGAATAAGGTGGAAAAATACAAGTCACGAGAAGAACGCGGGGGAGAGCAGGACCCCCTCGGGTCGTTAGCAGAGATAAGTGCGGATAGCGGCGGAATAGTAATGGAAACTCGGCGAGTTCCACTTATTACGCCGTAGCATTATGTAAATACCGGAAGGCTATTACAATTTTACAACTTACTAGGAGTGGCTTTATAGTTTCATCGCTTGAGGGAGGAGGTGAGTGAGAGGGCCGCTTTAGCCCTCTTTACCGACCTCCTTGCTTTCCTCACTCGATACGCGACCACGTACAGGTTTCTGGCTCGCCTTTAAAGTTTCCGCGTCTACGAAAATGAAATCGCCCCTTAGAAAGGAAGATGGGAGCTATCTCTTGCGCGCGCTTTACTATTTGCAGAAACTTAATATTCATCTATAATTAACGCCCTGCAGTCTAATACGATTCTGTAATGATGTAAGTTGTTGTTTCATATTAATTTTAAATATCATGCCGCTGTAATCCATTAAAATCTACGCTTATAAAAGAAATGCAGAATTTGCAAAAATTGAATAAAATGGAAAAATGCATCGGGAGATCATCATTATCACGCAAAGCGTCGCGTCGGGTTTTATATTTTATAGTAACAATTGGCTCGTGAAACAGAAACTTCTTTCTCCGACAAATCAAAATTATTGTGTAACGCAAATTACGAGCAAAAACATGAGATTCGTAATAAAAAGCGCGTTTAATGGTAACGCACAGTTTCACAAAAAAAAAGGGATAGGAGAAGACAAGGACAATAGACAGCGTGTCTTTTATAGCTGGCGAGCATTATCGTTCCACGTTTATTGCGATGTATTCGTAAATGTCATAATCAGTTCCACGGTTTTCCACTGCGTTTATCCACCCTCCTCCCCTTCTCCATTGAATACATGAAGGGTTGCAAGAAAAATATTAGAATAAACGTTAATCAGCAGTTTCACGTACGCGTTTTAACGATAAAATGCTTTCGTCTCTATTCGCAATCATTTTGAGAGCTTAATCGTGCGTCCCAATGAGATCTCGCGAAATTTACATAACCGAGAAACATCCGAGATCGCGCGCGAGATCCGCCAGTAGTGTAGCACGGTTTTTAAGTGAACGCGTAAAGCCGACACGCGCGTTATTAGATAGCGTCGCGAGATGCATGTCGTGTATTACTTCGTGTTGCACATAGCGTAATACCGTAATCGCATTAAGCTTAATATTACGAAAATTTTGCATTTCGCTAAACGGTGCTAATGCGCTACATGACGTAATAGAGGACTCGAAAGAGAGAAATAAAATAGTGCACGCGTCCGTCGTTGCGAATAAATTATTGTTTTCCGTTGCGTCATGTATACTATCAATTTAGCAACGCAATGGCTTTTGGTAACGTGTGTCCATGGTTGAATAGCCCATCTGTATTATTACATCGCAGTACAGCGGCCAATCAACTCAACTTTAAAATCAATAACCCCCAACGCATTGCAAATATTACTTTGTCCACCTGTCCCTTTGACAATCATGGGATATGGTATCGATAATGTTATAATAATTTGAAAACATAAATGTAACGGAATGAAATGCAGACAAATTTTTAACAAAAGAATTAGTTTTCTTATCTGATCTCTTTGATGTGATTTTCCGCAAACTTTAATTAATCATTAGACATTCCTGTCAATAACTCTTAATGAATTGTAATCAATATCATCAACTACGTCATTGTACTACCAGCTTTATAGATGCCTATTATGTAATTTTCTCGCATGGCACACGCGTGTCAGTTTAATATACGCTAATATCTAATTGTTCGCTAGACAGCATCAAAGCATTTTCGAACCGAGATGAAGGCGATCAAAATTGCGCAGCACAGAATAATTCCGTTATTCCGTTGCGAATTGAGGTCATAGGGACAAATAGGACGAGGATAAGGTTGGAAGAGAAAGCTACACAGAGATAGAGAAAAAAAATGGGAGAGGGAAGGAAGAAAAAGTGACGAGGAAGAATCCCAGGACGAAGCTCTCGCAACCCTCGGGATGATAACCGATTCGCCCAGCCTGTCCCTCGCCCTTTCGCCCTACTTTTTCTCCCGCTAGCCCAGTGCCGCGGAATCCATAGTCTTTCTTCCAACCCTTCTATCTCCTGAGCTATCCATCCCTGCGTCCTGAACCGCTCGGAAAGAATTAATCCTAGCCAACCCGACGACTGTAGTTCCATCCATTGTGGATAATGTCACTCGCTTTTCTTCTTTGATGTGTTTGAATTTCGTCCTTTTACCAAACTATAACTCGATTTTATCTATGTTTTAACGAAACCATTTATGCGTAGGCAAAAACAAGGAAAAACATTTATCGCTAAATACATGTAATTCCGTGCGTCCTATTTATTCAATATATAAATCGCTATGCAAATATTTGTATAATATTTCGCTCTTTCCGCGAAATCTTTTTGCTTCGAATAAGGTAGCTGTCTATTTTTTACTACACGGATTTCGTCGAGACGACTATGCTGTAGCAATATCTCGCGATCGCGACATTTCATGATTTAAGTTACCGGTCATAAATAGCAAAAGGGGTTACAACGGTGGTGAGGAAGGGAAGCACGGGAAGGAAGGAAGGTTATCAGTAACCGAGCGGTAGGTAAGGCGCTCAACGTCGCTCCATAGCTCGGAGCATCGCTATCGCGTTGTCCAGCCCTGACCCTACCTTGCTCTAACTCTACTCTCGCTCTAGCTTCCCATTACTATAGCACGATCCACGAGATGCTCGCCACAGAACGTGCTCTCACGTAAATTATACGCGCATGCCTCATCCTACGTTTTCCGGTCGGGGAATATTCCGAAAATTCCACCTCGCTTGTATCAACGTTGCTGCGCGTCGATTTTGCGAATTTAAAAGAAGCGAATTCGAAACTTTCGTGACTAGAATTTATAATTTTTTTTAGAACGTGCAGGAAAAAGTCCGCATAACTGATAGTAGCTGTACCATAATAATTGTCAGATTGTTTAATTAATAATTTTGTATGTATATTCTTACTGTTTCAAAGACACATTATGGACTTAAAATTGAGATACGTATAATAATAACTTTAAAATATATTTTCAACTTTAAACAATCATACATATTAATGTGCAAAATTATGCATATCATTATAAGATTATATCGATGAGCGTTCAATAAGAACGGAAGGTGAGCTAATAAATTGCTGGTCCGAACGTTACATATACTAGCACTCGTAATCCTAAATCCCACCCATTACACCCTCTGAACGACCGCAACCTACCACCCTTCGGCCACTATTCTGACTTAAACTGTTTGAGTTGCGACTTTATCGGATTACTACAGAATCTGCCAAACCCCTTCTTCGTTCGAGGAGTTCCAACCCTAGATGATTATTTCGAGATCTCCGTGCCTTCATGTCGTAATATTTAAGATAATGTTCACAAAATAGTAACGCACGAATGCAATGTTAACAAAAAATTATGTTGTATATTGCTAATAATTATTAAAAAATTTAATAAGTCAAATGTGTTACAATTTTAGTAGAATAAAATTCATTTTTACATAAAAAATACAATCATAGACTTCATTATAGTAAACAATAGGAATTATTGATAAAAAAAATCGATGGAAAAGAAAAAAAATAAAATGAAAATTAACAGAAAAAATTATAATTTCATTAATTATTAAAATAAATATCGAAATTAATTAAATTAGTTCCATTCTCTTTAAGATATAATTGTATTTTTCAGATATTAAATAATCGTTGATGAAATAAAGAGAGAAATTTATTCTAATAAAAATTGAATGAAGATTAGGATAAAAATTGCACTCAAGACTGGTAAGAACTAATAAAGTTTTCCAAAGTCGTTTGCGTCGTCAGCAAATTCAAACGGAATCATGAAATAAGCAACTGTCGTAAAAAAAACGTGCGCGCGAACAGGTGCGAACTCTCATAAAAGAATTTCTGGAGTAGCCATTCAAATTTCTTTTCAAGCTTCGCGATAAATGTGCTTCTATTATGTACTCTCTATATATATATTATTGTTCTGACTAAATACACTCACTATCTGTAAAAGTAATTAGTTTAATGAAGAAGTTTCGTTTGTTTAATGAAGAACTTTTGCTCTTAAGAGACATATTGAAAGACTTAGGTTCAAACAATTTGCCATTGTTGTATGTTTATTTCATTAAAACATAATAAAAATCATTTAAGGCTAAAAATCTAATCGACTCGATGCATATCATGACATCGCGATTACTCCTTCGTCCTCGCGGTTTTCTGAATAGAGAGAGGGCAAAGATTTCATTCTTTCGATGAAATCTAATACTGATGCGTTCGACTCGCGCATGATACATTTATTGATCCTGTGGCATCAAACGTTTACGAGTTGCTCTTTGAGGGCGAAGATGAAAGCGCTGACGCTCGACAAGTGCACGCCGGCTTAAACGCTTCTCTATTTCTGCCCGCGCCTTTGATGCGCATTATCAGGCCTTCTTGTTTTATTCGGGCACCCGATATATCCGTGACCAGCCTTTCAGCCTTAACGGCACGCCGATACCACGTCCGAAACCGCCCGTATTTTTAATCTGCCTCGGGATTGTTTGTTGGGGGCACATCGTTGTATTACGCCTCACGAAATTCCAACGACAAGATTGGATAAATTAAATATCTCGTGGCAGGGCTTCAAACAAATTTAATATTTCCACCAAAAAAATTCTTTTCTATTAAAAAATGATTATTTATAAAAAAATAGTATAACATATATAACAACGTTAGCATTTTCAATTATAAGTATGATTGTTAATTTTCAAGACTTATATACTGTATACATATATAAATGAATGTGCGCGCAATATATGTGTATGCACGCACACACACACACACACACACACACACACATATATGTATAAACTTCTATGTGTATAAATTTCTAAAGTGCAATTTACATAACTCCTAAACTAAGTGACTCATATATTCATTAATTTATAAAATTTCATGGATTTGAAAATTATTAAATTTATACAAGATGCAGGTTCATAACATTTGATAATTTTAAAATCTCATTTGTATACATCAAGAAATTTTTGCAAAATTCTCATTTTCTCTCTCTCTCTCTCTCTCTCTCTCTCCCTCTCTTTTCCTCTTTCTCTACCACTAAAGTCTTGACTAAAATCAAAATCCGGACTAAAAAAAATAAATTCCTATAATCCCATAATCGATTTTCTCACAGATAGAAGATGATAAAAAAGGACTTTTTAAGTCTTTCTAAGTCCTACAGAGTCCCACTTTTTATCAAGTCATGTCCAAGATTTCGGGAGCGCTCGTAAACCTCACCTTCCGGGACATCATTCCCTTCCGGAGTGATTTGCGAAATAACCGCACGATGCTGAGCTCGTCAGTACCGTAATGCAGTTTCGTCGACACGCTGACTATGACATTGGTTATGATCGCGCGAGCGGATGACCATAAATTGAGCACTGAAACGATTTAACCCTTGCGAAATCATATTTAGAGTTAAGCGGTTTATAGGCTTTCTTCCATTTTGATTTAAGCGAACAAATGGGTTAAACTCTATTCACTATTCCGTGAAAAATTCTGGCAAGATGCGATAACCAACTACAGTAATTAGCCCAATAAAATTTTGAACTTATTTATCTTGTCACAATATACTGCCGGTTCAATATTTTTTGGACTCAACATGCAATGTTTTGGCCATCACAACAAATTATAAAGCAAATTACTTAATAAATCACTCTAATCATAGCAATATATAATTATTAACAAACACACGTGTACATGGATGCAGGTATATATCGCTTGTTGTTACAACAACGACACTACTCAGAAAATAAAATTTTTCGGAAAATGAATTTGAATGTTTTGAATCATTTAAATTTGTAATATTAATCATAAAATGCTATTTTCATACAATAACTAATTATAAAGGAATATAAAGGAAAGGAAATTTTTTGTTTCTCTTTTCTTTATATTTATGTCCTTTTTTTTGCAAGTAACTTAAAAATTACAATTTTCTGACGGAAACTAGTCTGAGGAAAGTATATATTAATAATCTTTTTATAAAGCATTTTGATAATTATCTGTAAATTATAAAAATTTCGCAAATCATAACAATTTTTCCATTTTGCAAATTCTTATTGAAGGAGGATCAGCAGCGAATGCGATAATGAAGTCCTTTCAAATTGTATACACATCCATTCGTTAATCTCCGTTTCTTTTGTGCTTCTATTCTCTCTGAGAATTTTCTAGACGATCGCGCATTCTGAAGAAGCTCTCTCTCTTTCTCTTTCTATCCCCCCCTCTCTCTCTCTCTCTCTCTCTCTCACTATTCCTCTCTTTCTCTTAAAGGAGTGGGGATGTAAAAGGACATAATCGCGCATCTAAGCCGTCCAAGCACGTAGAAATTCAATAGCGATCTAAACTCAATCGCCTCGGCCACGAGTTAGCACATTCATAGTAGTTTACCCTCCAACTCCGCCCGCCAGTGCTATCCCCGCGAAAGGGCTGAATAGGAGGTAAAGGCAGCTATTGTGAGGCACCATTCAATCGCCGACAACAGAAACACCATTAGGGGCAATGTACGGTGCTGCCAATTAAAATGTAGAGCGACAGCCGGAACGACCTTGTCTTCACATTATTCAGCCGTTGAATGTCGATCGATCGCTAAATAAGCTGATAATACATATCACAGAAATATACTATGCAAAAATCATTTAATAACTTTTACCTTTTTTTAAATTCAATTTTTAAATTACATTAAATTAAATTTCAACAGTTTGAATTTTAAGAGCTCAGAGTTAAAATTTCCCAAGTAACGTGAAAAAATTATTAAGAGTTCATCTATAAGATATAAATAATTAATGTAATTTCACAAGAAAATAGAGATTTGTAAAAGATAATTGAATATTTTGTTTCAATTTTTATTATTTCTTTCCTTATCATGCATTTTAAATTCTTATTTTCATGATGAAATCATTCGAATCAAATTTCATTTCGATTTGTTGAAATTATTATATCTTCCAAGTCGTTCGAGTTTCAATGAGTTCCGGATATGGATACAAAACGAAAATTACAATATGGACAATTGCGGCACGGTAGAACGCATCGACGCATAGCGAATCCGGTTGGCCGCGAGCGGTTAAATCACCGTCGTAAACCACAATTCGTGTATTATGCCAACGCGATTCAACGGTCGAATGAGGTTGGAGGTCTCTTAGTGCGGATCTTGGGTGTACCGCATGTGCGCCGGCAAAGGATTAATTAACGAATCGTGTACCGTGCGCGGTCATGATGCGTGGCCGGACAACGTCTATATTCGTTGAGGTAGAAACCTCAATTCTCGTTGGACTCGTCCTACTAACAAGTCTCGACGTATAATAGTATTATTCCTTTCTTATTCGACGCTGTGTGTAACTCAATAATTTCCTCCAGGCACAGTTCCTCATGATCGATACTTTGAGAGCCAAGAGTCATAACAATAACTCAGCTCTGCAATCTTCGCGCATGATTCATTAGGGCATAAGGCAGCCCAATTATTCTATAGTCCCTTCAATTTATCTTACTTCCTGACTGCGTCGTGTTAATTTCCTACGGCTTTAAAAGAAACTCTAACGTCATTAGTCGTAGTTACTCGCCATCAGATAAAGTTAGCGTGTACGTGTCATATGTCTGCTATTAACTATTAGTATTCTTCCAAACAGTTTTACAATTCTAAAGGATACAATCTTTGAAAGAATAGCGTTTAGATATAAATATGGATATCGCGACACAGCAATATCTATACTATCCGATCAATCTATACCTTCTATTGATCAATAGAAGATTAATGATTGTATTGAGTCCTTATCTTGAAAAATAAAATAATACTAGTTATAACATATTCAAAAATGCAATGACAATATACAAAAATGTTATATGGATATAATTTTCCGATTATTTTTTCAAAATACATTAACAAGATATTTATTAAAATCTTATAAAAAGATTCCCTAAGTATTTCCAAATTTTTTCCAGACATTTTTGTTCAAAATTCCAAGTAAGATTTTTTAATGCAACTTTGCAATAAATTGGAGTGCAAGCAATATAAACGAATTAGATATTGTAAATTAATAAAAAATAGAGATTTCATGAGACTACATCTATCATTTTCTACAACTAAAGTTGCAAAATATATGTGCTATATATAATATATCCTATAAGATAATCTATAAAAGAAAATTACTATATGTAGTATTAGTGAACTATTCTGTTGTGTTGGTTCCCACTGTCCAATTTTTTTTATAAAAACTCTCAAGCACACATGAATATATACGAATGGACCACTACAAATCTATGTATAAAAATCATTACAATATATTAGTTTCCGCGTCAAAATGTCACTAATCGTATAAATCTATTTTTTACGGTATAATGTGCTATTTTTACACGGAAAATTAATCATATACCTATATTGTAACCATTTTTTACACACATGGATTTGCAGTCATATCATACTTATTGCTAATCAATTGTCAAGATTTTGTATTATCAAAAGAAAAAAGATAAAAACAATGTTTTCACTCTAGTCAAGCATTAGGAATAATTTATCGAATTGCATTTGTCGTATTCGTCGAAATCTAAAGAGAAACGTGAAGATCTCTAACCGGAATAATTTTCCGAATTGCAATCAAGACTAGTAAGCAAGAGTACCTACTTTAAAACAGCGCGGAAAGTACGGTTGCAAGAGTATTAATTAATAACGCCAATACGCTTATGTTAATATCAAATATGTACGCAAATGAAAATATTTCCGACATGCACAAACGCAATTTGCAAAATGATCGCGAAAATATTAGAGAGACAAAGATCGAGAGATTAAAAAAAGAGAGGAAATAGTCGAGAGAAAAAAATGTGCTAGATTGCGCGCATGCAAAACGTGCGTTGTGTGCCAGTTGCGCGAAAATATTCGCACGTACGAATGTATGTACGTGTGTGCAGAGTGACGATAAAGTAATCTACTGTCGTTATTGTTTGACTTCTACCTCGCACTGTTCTCTCAAGTCCAGACCACTTCCGGGCTACATCGTTAATAATTACCACGAGATTCACGTAACCGCGGAATGTACGCCGCAACCATTCTCTTCTAGCATGGCGTTGTTAATTCCATTATTTATTTCATAATTCACGGCGAGACGGATTTTTAAACACCTGATAAGAGATAACTTGAGCAAGCGCATAATTAAAATGTCTCAATATCACATGATGATCAAATTGCTTTATTTTATATTAAATTACGCGACAAAACAAAATATTCAGGCAAAAATAAAGAATAACATTTGAATTTAATTAACATGATATACATATTGATAATTGATATTATTACGTTTTCCTGTATTATTATATTTTATAATTAAGATATTGGTCTTTTGAAAAAAATAAGTAATAACAGAAATGGTTTGCTGAAAATTCTAATTCAAAGTTCAATATATATTTCTTCAAAAATAATATTTAGTTAAACATCCTAAATAGCAAAATATCGTTAATATATTTATTGCGAGTTAATAATATCATCAAAATCATGTCATAAAAAAACGTTAGCCGAAAACAAAGTTAGACTAACGATACTTACGTCGACAAAATTATGACATAACTATGATGAGAAATAATCTTACGTAATACAAAGAAAGATATAACTTGTTCTTCTGTGAAAAAACATCTATCGTATAATGAATAAATAATTAATCGCTCACCTTTTCGTTATCCTTTTTCCCCTTTTCAGTTTTTTAAATAATAAAAGTAAATTATATGAAAATTTTGTATACTCAAAAAACTTCTACTTAATGGCATAATTGATAACACTCTATAGCTAATAAACTTATACTAAAATAATTACCTGAATAATCTATTGAGTTACTTTTACAAAAAAGTTACTTTAACAAAAAATTATATTCCATAACCCTCTCCTTTCTTTCATAAATCAGATTGTTAACATATCACAAATGTTACGTTTATTTTACATCGTTATTTAGTTCACTGACATCAAATAACGAAAGAAATCTTAAATTATTGTTATAATGATTATATCTTTCTACTTGGAACGTATAGTAAGCAAATACTCATACTAAACATATGGTTAGAGTATGAGAAACGCGTCGTTCTTCTCTCTTTTTTCTCTTCGTATATAGATACATTAAGAGTTATTTGCGAGCACAAGATGTTCAGAAGCGCACACGTAGATGTTCTTGTATGTGTCGAAGAGATGAAAGTGGTCGGTTTGAGTGGATCGACGAGTCACCTACTTTTACATCCCTTCTGTTTATTGGCGGTAGGAGGGGTAGCGGCCATTTATACGTCATATCCTGAGAATCACAAGAACTGCTTCTGCCCTTCGGATTTAAAAGCATTCTGATGTAAACAATCGTATCTTCGACTACCTAATTCTTTTTTATCGACAAGACATTTATTCTTTCTATTCTTCTTTTTATTATAACCTGCATTTGCGCTTCTTTCACTCTCGGAAGATCAAATCAGCTCGCGAGAGCTATACGTACGTATGACACGTAATACATTTTATAACATTATTTGATATTATGAAAATTTGCAATTTTTCTGAAAATGTCCACTAGCTCGATAAAATATATAAGCGTATATGAATTTTTTTAAACCACTTTTTCCTAGATTCCACAAGGATTTCATGTTTTTGCATTTTATCACGCTTTGTACAAAGTTTTTTTGAAGTATTTTCTATACAAGATCTCGTCCGTTGCTTTTAATTGTTTTCATCTTTTTCTCCTCCGTGCTTCATCTTTCTACGAACCGGAGCAACCACCAAATCCGCTTACTCTCTTTGCCATTCGCGAAACGAGCAAACCGGGCTTTTCTCAGAAGACGAAGTCCGGCGTGACGATATAAAGAGCGTATCGTCATAGTCGTCAGGCCGGAAACTTTAGTATTTTGCTTTATATCTTGGAAGAGAAAAAGGCTTCTACATCGTTTCCAAGAAAAGACGAAGAGTAATCAAGCTCTGTCCCCGAAGGGCGCATCGCTGTGGGGAGCTCAACGGAAAAATGACTCTCAACATCCTAAAGCGTCAAACTTTAAAGGGGCGCAGTTTAGGACTCTGTTCGCGTAATAATGACTCGTTCCGTTATCGCCGCTTTAAATCCAAAATCTCTTCCACTCATTGGTATTTATCAATGAAGCATACTTGCGATAAAAATGATGTGAAGAGACGTTCTCTATTTCAAAAGCACATTCGTGCACTTGTCACTCGTTGCACTTCAATTAGTTCCAATTAGTTCGTACGATACTAATTTAATATTATACGAGATATTAATTTTTCGCGGACCAAGTTATTTTTACCATTGAAAGAAGTATCGACAAAAAGAACACTCATTTGTAAATATGAACGGTGACGGAATATTGATACTCCGGAAATATCGATAATTGGTTGGAAAACATCGTGTCTGTGATCGCTGCTTGCAAAGCATTTCAGGTTTTTTTTTCTATGTATTTTGGCGAAAAATAAGATCTCGCATTTTATATTGGAAAATATCGATTTTTCGTTAGAATAACGTCACAGCAACATAATAACTATGCTCTGAGAATATCTATGATTCGCTGGAAAATATTTATCTTTCTTATTCGTGAGTCTGACAAGTTGCAGATCCACGCTCGCGATATTAAAAAGATATTAAATGTCTCAGACGGGATTGTAAAATCGTGCCACACACATTCTGAAGTAGATTGTATTTCAGATAACGATGAATTTTACAACGCAATGCAATATATGGGTCAGCGAAAAGGGAGGGTGTAAAAGTTCGTAGAGATAAGGTGGATGGATTTGTGTGACGATTATCTCGCGTGACAATGCGTCCGCAATTTCCGTCTATGCGGCATGAAGTTTTAGAGAATCTCTATTCAAATGTTTCGCAATGATCGAATAAGTAAACGTAACATTTAAGAGATATTGACCTGCAATGTATAATGTATAAATTTTCATAATATATGTAATACAATACAACAAGAATGGGAATAATAAAACTATATTTAATCATTTCTAATCGCAATGTAAATATAATTTTAGGCATTAATTGTTTCTTGATAAATTATAAAAAAATGTGTGGAAGTAAAGGAATATGAATTCTTAATTGAAAATCTATTACT
>Ga0157362_1000590_pt1 | contig 12805 bp, 8 predicted proteins | sample AttlaeALBM3_FD_111480 | JGI IMG/M metagenome (GOLD analysis project Ga0157362, IMG submission 111480) | Fungus gardens microbial communities from leaf cutter ant in Ribeirão Preto, State of São Paulo, Brazil - Atta laevigata ALBM3 | ecosystem: Host-associated > Fungi > Mycelium > Unclassified ... | reverse complement strand
CAATCGCAGGCGTAAATTCTTTGAACACTCCCGTATATGTCTCATAAAATATCACAAATTGATTCTTGCATCTAATTATAGGTATTGGATCGTAACTTTATCTCGAAAGTCTTGTGTGCTTTAAGACGTTTTATATCCTGATTTGAACGTGCGTGTATTTTTTTTTTGAATTTGAATTAAAGTTTTTCTGATTGGACCAAAATCCCCCCATTTTACGGTACTCTGAAGATGACGGTGAGACTGAAGATTCAAGCGTGCTGAGAACATACAACGTTAACAAAGGCTTAATGGCATCAACGGTTCTTACGTTTTGACATGACTCCCTCTTGTGTCAGGGGCTGAATGATTTACTTCGTTGAGAGCCGGACGAGGAAGTATGATGGTTAATGGAAAATGCATATTGTCCACATTGAACGACGTAACGCAACGCGGGGTGTTTTGCGCATTGTGAGGAGCGGAGAAATCATCGATGCATATCGGTGTGTACACCATAGGGTCCATAAAACACCGTCATTCCGGAAGGATAGGAACGAATCACGATTGTTCTATGATTTCAGTATTTATTTGTGATCGGAAGATCGACTCTACGCGACGGTCGGGAAATAGCCGATACATCGAGAGCATTAGATCATTGATCCATCGACCACACCTTAGAGAGAGAGACCCGTTCCGTTGTCAGAGTACTTTTGTTACGAGCTCGTCCGTTCATACGTAGGATGGCGAATTGTGTTTCCGCCAGGTGTTTTTAAACCCTGCCGTTACTATCGATGAAGCGTAATGTCTTTATTCCTGTCGCTCGGCCAAAGACCTAAGAAAACTGGCACATAATGCAGCTACGTTTAACCAGCTTTGACGGTTAAACAACTTTCTAGACGTCATAATAATATTATCATAATAAGTTGCGATCGCTAATCAAATGCGGATGATTCTTCGATTACAATTAACTTTGAACGAATGTCTATCGCTTTTAATTTATTATCTATTGATCATATATGTGAGACGAAAGAATTTGCATCTTCTATCATGTCTGCTATAATTATATTATGCTGTAAGCAACTTAGATCTATTAGCATAGAGTAATTAATTCACGACAAGCTGATGAGGCAGAAATTGTGGATCTTAGAAATTTGTAATGATAAATGAAGACGCCCGCGAAGCAGCATGTAAGAATATTAAAGACAATCGTAGCCGAAAACAAAGTATTTGTTGTAGGTAAAGAAGTCAGAATAATAAGTCAAGATAGGAGAAAGTGTGGCAAAAAAGTGCTTTGAGAATTAGACAATTGATAGAAACTTGTAATTTTCAATATATACAAAAGAAGAAACGATTTTTTGTTGAAATATTAAAAAATTTAGCTATATACGAATCGGAAAATAATTTTGTTAGACCGTTAAAGTAATTAACAGAAGAATCTATCAATTATCTTAATAATTCAACAGAATTGTTTTCAGATCTATATTTACCTAAACTTTTAGATATTTCAGCAAAATCTTTCCATATGAGAAAAAAGTAAAAGACTTTTATGTAGATAAGCAATAAAGATTCTTAAATTTTATTCTCTAAAACGTGTTTCTTGTGATTCGTAAAATCCGGATTCACAATGCGCTACATACCTTTATGTTTTTCATTAAAACTTCAATATCTTTTTATGAGGAAAGTAGATAAACGTACAATTTATTTAATAGCATTAACCTTGATAAATATTAATTTGCTACGGCTCACAAACGGCTCCATCAATCTTTTTTAAGCTTACGGCTTGATAATTGGCGAGATTGAGTACATAGTAGTTTCTGCGAAGAGATTTTTCGTCGCGAAATCACTGTGCGACGAGCAGCGAGCCACTTCAAGAGGTCATCACGAGGATCATCTAAATCGCGGCGGGTCGATCCCCCGATCTCCCTAGGGTTGTTCTCTTATAAGTAACAACTACTTGGTGGCGACGGCGAAACCGGCCCGGCCATGCCGTGATAGAAAGTATCTCGAAATAAATCACTCGACCAAGATGACGAATCGCAAGGTTCTGTCCCATGGCCGAAGACAGTACCGCCACGTACGTCATATGCCATGCGCTATCGCGGGGGCTCATCGAGAAAGAAGCTATCACGGTTAACGGACGCTTGGATCCGTACTCCAAGAATAGAGCGTCCTCGCGCGCGCGCGCAGCGATTCGCCTCACCTGGAATGCCACCGTCGTGTAAAAAGACCCGCGAGACCGACCGCACAGCTCCGACGTAAGGAAGAATAACTTGGAGCCGCGAGCGTTCTCGGTGATGTCACCGACCGACGTATGCGGTAGACGTGAGCGGTAACGGAGCCGGTTTAAGTGGATTAATTCGTATCTTGCGCAGAAAGGAATTCACCAAAGACGAAGAGCAGAAGCCTGATGATCCATGTTTACGAATAGGGATGGATAAGCGAAGGAATGTACTTCTTCGGAGAGATATGGTAATAGAATCAAAATTAACCATCAGGACTATCGGCTAAAGTGAAAGCTAAAAGTTTGATATCTTGATTTGCGAATCGCGTTTATTGGACTATCATGTAATTATGTAATATGTAATTATGATAATAATATCTTTGCTGAGTGTATAATTGGCATGTTTAAATAAAAGAAAGGAAAATGAGGATAGAATGAAAATTCTTCGATATATTAATTACATCTTTTAATTGTGATAAGGTTTTATCACGTTTTGTGTGCAAATTATTAGAACAATTTTAATTATTTTAAAGAAATTAAAAAGATATAAGAAGATTGATAAATCATCATCAAGTTAAATTACCATACAATCAAGGTAAGGTATTGAGATGAGAGTTAGAGGTGGAAAATTCAAGGCCTGTCTTTTTATTTTGATCTTCTGGAGTTGATGATGGATCTCGAATACTATAGTATTTTTGTATTACGTTTACTAACTTAAATTATTATTATTAAAATAAATATAGGTACCAAGATATGTGTTGACTGAATATGACTTTTCTTGTTCACTTTTGAAGTAAACTTAATATTAATTCTTTCTTATACGAGTTATATTGGATTCTTGAAATTAATTAGCACCTTTCAGCCAACTTAAATTAAACGGATTTTACAAACTTAAGATCAGTAAATCTAACATCTGTGTTACAAATTTTGACGTCTGCTTTGGGGAGGGTTGGTTATGTTAAAAATGACATTATTACAAATTATTCGAGGTTTTCTAGATTCGTCCGTAACTTTAACGCGCGTTGCGAACGTAGTATGTGTACGCATCCAGGTTCATCCCGACGACCGGCCAAGGAGAACGTGTGAAAAACCAGCCTTCTCACGTCGTAATACCTCCGGCAATCCTGAATACCGGAAAACGAAGAACGGGAGATTGAATTACCGACCACGATAGAAAGGAGGCTTCGATTCGACGAGTCATTATCGTTCTAGCATTTCTTGACCCAGCGCTTTTATCGATAAGGTCGATTCGCGCGGGATGATTCGCGAAATCTATGTTTCCTCGCCCTCGCATTTGAATCGAGCTATTGTATCACATGAAAAATTGTTTCGAGTCATAGATCGCGTTCGATCGATTCTTTCCACGAAAGCGCAAGAAGATACAAGTTGTTACAAGTGGTTTCGTGATTCCTTGAACTTCGTATTGTTGTTTATAATTATTAATTGTGCCTCGAAAGGAAATCGAATGCTGCACGCGCAGACTGGAAAGGGAGAAGAACAATTCCATCGCTCGCGCATTATCGGTTCTCGAAATTATACGCTTTCGACGATCAACGAATTGTGCCCTGTTTAAAGCTGTGAAGGCAGTCTATCGTCTAACACGTCTAGGTAGTACCAGATAACCCAGTTTCTCGAGAACCCGATACCAGACTTTATGCTGATTATGTGCGATCACACGAACTGTGATTTCACGGAGCAAGTAGCCTGTAAGATCGGCAGGAAAGAAACTTTTCTCGCCAATCGATCGCTTATGATGGTATCAATTTGAATGTGATATTTCAGGTTCACCGCCTCTCTCTTTTTAGAGAGGTGCTAAAAGATAGGAGGAAAACGGCAAAGTTTCGTGTCGATAATATCGAGATTTAAACATTTTAATAATTGAAAAAAATAAGAATCGAGCGTAGAAATTTTTATTTATTAACGCGTATGTGTATGCATAATATACGAAAAATTATCATACATTAAATTACATGTTTCAGCTCACTTTGACGCCATTTTCAAATCACAAATAAATTACATTAATTAATAATTTGAAGAAAAGGTTAAGGTAAAGGCTTTCGAGTACATTTTTAATTTCGTACATCCTCTCCTCGAATTACATATTCGAGTCCTGTAATAAAACTCTGCATGGTTCTTATTCAATTACTCCCAAAAGTTTCCATTGATGATCGGTATGAATCGGCCGGGGCACGTCCGTTGATTGCGTTATTAGCGCACTTTCGTTTTTCTTCCGCGCGTGAAAGAAACGCGGCGCACTTTATTAGTCACGGCGTCGCGCATTAAAAAGTCGCGATGAATCTACACGTAGATGTAGGCCGCCGTCCAACTGCATGTACGGTCATCGGACCTGCACCGACGAATTTCCGTTAAATTTGCGTCAGACTCGGTCATGCGCCTTGGCCTACAATCGTATTTCGTGGTTTCGAAAGCGACGGTTTCTTTCCTCGATGGTTGTAGCACCCGCTACGTATATTAAACGGAAACTGCTAAGTTCACAATGAAAGATAGTTATTTTATCTAATTATGTATAATCGCCATTTTTATTTCGCATCTCTGTCTGTCATCCGGGAGGAAATAAACAGCTCCGTGTTACAAAACGGTCGTGGTAAAAGCGCGAATGAACGTTTCTCGACGGAAGTGAGTGTATTTAGCGCGAAGGGTTTAAAAGCGAGCGTTTTTAGTACTTTTAGTCCTTGCTTTTTGAAATACTAAAACGTGTTTATCATCACTTAGCGGACGCGGCAGTCACGCGACTTCTGCATCGTCGCAACGGACACTCGCATGACTAGCGGTTAGTAAAATGTTTTCAGTTAAAGAGATCAGTCGAAAGAAATTAAAATACCACTCGATTCATGGTGGATTATGATGTAATTACGCCTTGATTTTTTTGCCTCAGAAGCAATGTGTCGAGTGCGCCGGATGCACAGAATTTGAATCGGTTATTTCAGAAATTTTAATAAGTCAATTTTTGTTGAAATTAAGACATTAGATTCAGAATCAAGAAAGGTAGACACAATTTGCTTTTAAAATCACATTAATCAAACATATTCCTTTCCTACATAGTAGATCTACAGAACTGTCATTCACAATGAGTAATGTCATCATTATCATGGTGATTTATATTTTCCTTATATTATACTCTGTAAAAATATTTCATAATTTATCGTAACTTTATGTTACGAGTTGTCTTTTTATAAATTGTCTAAATTTTTCAACAATAAATATCTTTTTTTAGATTGCAACAGTTATTTTATGATATCTTTAGAAGTCTGCCACTTTACATTTACAGAGTTTTCTACTTAAAAATACTATGTTATATGTACGAAAGCGCTCATTTATCAGAAAAAATATGAGTTATTATTTCAAAATCAAAATTAATTTTCGCTTTAAAAATTAGTTTCAAAAGTGATATATTCCATATAATGTATAAGATAATGTGGCATATTTTTAATTATTTTTAATATAACAGTAAAAACTAGAACTTTTTTTCAATTTTTCGAAAGTTAAATTTGTTTTATTTATAGGCTTTCTACCTATAAATAATCTGTCTTCTGAAATAATCGATTCACTTGGAGAATCTGCAACGAGAATCATCATCGCGTTTACCCTCATTGTGAATCACTTTGTCCTCATGCATATCTTAGTCATTTGAGTGAAATGTTGAATTTGCGTCACAAATTCAAAAAAATCTGATGGTTATTCTGGTGTAGCGCAGATATCTGGACTCTCTCAGTGCACACCTTCGGCATTTCTGCCGCAAACGACGGTGTACATATAACGTTCCCATCGTGATTTCGTATCCGTCTCGCACGTATAGAAGAAATAAATTCTCGCAAAGAAATCCACGCCGAAAGGTGCTCGCCACTACCTCCGCCTTGTCTTGGTAGTTCGCCAACGGGGTTAGTGGGATTTGAGATTTTCGATAGCTCCATCCTACGTCTGCCATCGTCTCTCGCGTGAACGCACTCATGCACGCACGCACGCACGCACGCACGCACGCACGCATAAGTCTCTCGAGGAATGCACGAACGCGAGCGACACGTAGATACATTATCCATATCTTTGAATCTTGCAACTCTGACGCTTACATTACTTCGGCATGGGAAATTTAGTAGAGAACTCTGATATTGGAATGCAATCGTTAACGTGGGTACGTAATTTGGTGGCGAAGCTAAGTAATACATGATTTATTCTCGTTGGAATTACTTCGACAAATCTATTTTCTCTCTCCATTCTCTCTCTCTCTCTCTCTCTCTCTCTCTCTCTCTCTCTCTGTGTGTGTGTGTGTGTGTTATAATCTAATCGAAAGATACCACGGAGACTACAGCAATAATACATTATCGTTATTATCATCCAAGATTGTCAAGATCGCGATTATACTTCGTGCATGCAAAAAATGAGAAATTACAAACGAGTTTTTTTCGGATTGCCTCCGACTCCTCTTCGTCTTGTTCTGATGTAATTTCGGTGGGTGTTAATTTATGCCAACCGCAGGTCTGCACAAGGCCGATCTCCGCTCGGCTCTTCGTTCCCGAGAAAGTCGAGATTCGGCTCGAATCTTTGTTTAAGATTAACGGTCCGTTGATGTAATAAATCAGGCACGCATTGTTCGATCGTGTCTGGCCATATTCGGGAAGCTACAACGACGACGACGACGACGACAACGATGACGGCGATGCGTCCACAAATGGGCCTTACGTAATCACGTTGGTTGTTTAACCCCTAAAATACCTCCCGTTGCCAATTGGCAGGCCTTGGTTGTAGCCTTGCCGGTCACGGCGGTTCGATAACTCGCCGCAAATCGAGGAAATCACCGACGAGAGTTAGCGATAGAGAGTTATATTGTCAATCTGTCATGCCTGTCCGCGCTTGCACCCAGCATTTCATTACATATTTGCGGTATTGGCGATGGTAATAATACATTGCGCGACTTAAACGGCGAAACTTGATATCCTTGGACAGAATTCCTTTATAATTCGTGTGAGGAGAGTGGGAATAATTGAAAGAACGCGCTTGATCTGAGTATCAATCGCATTGAATTAGGATCAAGCCAAGTACAACGCTTCTTTCACTTTGTGCACGCAACGCTGATTTTTTTTTTTTTTTTTTTTAAAGCATATAGGAGAAGTATGCCATGTATTTTTGCGTTTCTCTAAATATTTATACGATATTATGATAAATTTAACTTGTTAATGATGAAGAAGACATCGATCATTACCTAATGTGACCGTCCCGATTTCGAGATGATTGTTTTACTGTCCACCAAAGTATGTTTGTGTATTTTGAGTGAATAATGTATTATTTTTTTTATGAATTACTATTATTTATCTTTGCATCCATATATTCACTTTCATTTTTCTAACATAAAATTGTCTGCTTTGGATTTAAAGATATCTAGTCGCATTAATCATATCAAACCTCTACTGTCAGCAAGCTTAATTTTTTCTTTTGTTTTATCATATCAACGGAAATGTTATTGAAACGGGAATGATGCAACGTCTCAAAGTTTTCAGCAATTCACGCAATTCGATAAATATTTATAGTACCTTCCACAGCAGAGTTTTGTATTCTGTTAAATTTATGTGAAAATTGCACGCGATATGTGACATTCAGCGCATTCCCGCCGAATTATAATGTCAATTTAACATATATTTTCTGAAAAGATTGTCATGTATTACGAAGCGACGCGCGACGTGTAAAAAAATTTAGCATCGGCAAATAAGTTTATAACCGAGATTAACGATATTTTGCATTCGTAAGAATTTGCAGTAATCATTAGGCACTTGGCTACTTTGTTGCCGGTTTGTCGCCAATATTATTGAGGCCAATTTACTTCAATCTTCTTGGCACTGCCAGATTCACTTTTCTCGCCTCATTTCTTCGCGTTCCGCGTGATCGAAGTCAGTCACCTCGATCATGCTGCGCCAATTGGCAGCCAACCTGAACATAACAAAGACTTAAGTTTGTATACGCATCACGTAACGCTAAAGAGGAAGGATAAGAGAGAGATAAAGACAAGAGATAGATAAATAAATATTTATATATATTAATATTCTAGAGCAAGAACATAAAAGAATGACAAGTAGAAAAAATGGAAAAGAAAAATGGTAACGGTACTAAATAATTTAATACTAAACACTTTAGTATTAAATAATATAAAATAAAGCTAAATAATACTAAATAATATTACTATACTAATATAAAATACAGAAATGAAAATAATAAAGATAAAAAAATTACTTATGAACGAGAGAGTTGAAGAGATATTAGAAAAATTATAAGCGTAAAAAGGGAGAGAGAGAAGTCCGCGAAATCGTGGAAAGATCACCGCATCGTGACTTTTCGTACCGTTATTTTCGAGGTTGCTCGCGTTACGCGTACCCTAAGAAAGTTCAAGTGCCTCTTGGTAAGAAACGTTCTGCAAGACCGGTATAATAAAATGCGGGAGCGTGACGGCGGAGCGATTGTGTGCGTATACACGTATGCTTGCAAAAACTAGTAATACCGTTTACGTGCGTGTAACGCGCGCTCGATTCAACAAGATCGGACAATGTCGCTCATATGATTGTCGCGACGAAACAGTTCGCGACAATTCGCGAACTTGTGTGTGAGGAGTGTGTTCTCGCTCTCTCGAATTGCGAATTGCGAGAACAGGAATAGCCGAACGTCTTCAAATTATAGCTGCTAAAGATAATTCTGTGCCGACTGCGGACGATTCGAGACGTACGCACGTGTGTGACTCACGCGGAACTTTGCTTTTCACGCAGGAGGACCACACGGCGCGCCTTCTCCATTTAACGAAACATCTTCCTTGGCTAATCGTGATTCATCGGTACCGTTACGGAACACGTGACGACATTTATGGAAATTCCTAATAAATGCCTTTTGGCCTTTTAGTTTTCGCCTTTTAATTAGGTCTTAATCGAGAGAGACAGCGAAAATGTTGATTACCTCCGCGACGCGTACTTGGACTGCAATGTCCTACACGCGCCGATGAGATTCCGAGGTAAAAGAACGAACGGTGCTATAAATATCTGCAAGCGTAACATTTCCTTTCCTCTGCCTGCGTCAAGAGTCGAGAGTCAACAGTCGCTCATCTTCGTTCCGAGACGCGTATGCATCTCGATGGCGATGCACAAGTTATTCATTACCAAGTGCCGGGCGACATTTGCGCCATTTGCGGTCCGGAAGAACCGGATCGAAAGGGACCTCTTCGTTTTTTCGTAGTTGATACTTGCTTTTCGACATTCGCGGCCCCACCCCAAACGATGCACGGATGCATCGATTTTTGCTCTTTGCGAACCGGGTCAGCAAACTGTGGCGGCCGCCGAAGGACGCCAAGGGTGTTCCGTCCTCCTCTTTCTTCCTTTCTTGCACCTCCTCGTCTTTTTCGTCTCTATGCTTCTTTTTTCTTCTTTGTGCACAGGATTTGGAAGTCGATGTCCGCTCGCTCGTTCGTGAGCGGCATTAATCTCGAGGGCGATAAAAACGTCCGATTATTGGCATTCGCTTGGCATTTCCGCGCCTAAATCGGGAGAGCCGACTATACAATCTCCGACGACATTAAAATAACGACCGCGAGCGCGATCGACTCGCTTTTGTAATTTGAATTTCTTCGACGTTATCGCCGATTCGTTTAACCACTTAACGATCGTCTTTTTAATATGGTGGTTACACGAGAATAATTCCTGAACGATCGATTCGCGCACTATTCGTAAACAGACCATTCATTCCTCGTGACTTTATGAAGCATTAAGAAATAAGAATTTTAATTTACTACTATCGGAATCACATCAGAATAGTTAAATGTAATCTGTACTGAAAAAAAAAGTCTCGTTGCATTAATCAAAGTTTCGATAGATTCAGTCAGAAAAGTATAAATCAGACATTCATTTTATGTATGTATTTAACGTTTTCTGTATTTTATTGGCATAAACTTAAAAAAAAGCAAGGAAATGAGAAAAGAAAAAAATTATATTCAGGAAAATAACGGAATCTTTTTTTTAGATCTTACGAAAGAAGACTTTTCCAGTATTTAAAACTTATTGTATGTAAATCTATGTAAATACATTTAGAATCCTATTATATAAAAAGGCAGGTAATAAAGGAAGATATAAAAAGATATAAAAACACATTGTATGTAAAATATCAAGCTAGACAGATACCGTTATAATCTTGTTTATTTCCTATATGGTTTCATTGATGGTTTTATTGCGCTTATTAGGCTAAGATTTTGAAGAGAGCCGATCGGACCAGGCCATATTTCAATCATCGACAGCAGGAAATCGCCAGTCGAGTGGAGATAAACGATTGTCGGATCGGCGAGTTAAAACGCTATTTTCGATGTTCACATTCATGATGATTCCTCGCGATTCCTTATTTGAGGTATCGGATAATTAATCGACTTCAGGGTCAGGGAAATCGGAAAAGTCTTAAAAAGGGAACCAAGAAAAGTTAGGAAAATTATTATCAAGGAATTTGTTAATCTAAGATAAAATTAAAATATTGTAAAATTCTAAGTTTAAACTTACTTTTTTAAAAATTATGAAACAGAATTTTTTAAATTTTTTAAAGAAGCAATGCAAATATTTTTTTATTTTTAATTTTACAACGAACAGTTTGCAGAAAATCATTAATAGACGTTGTCAAAAAGAAAAAACTTAACTTTGCAAAAGTCAAAATATGTATGTATTAATGATGAACATTTTCGTAAATTATAATTAAAATTAATTAAAATTAATTAAAATAATATAATGATAGTTAGAACATACAGTGTTTTAATGAAATGCTTAATGCCCGTATTAGTTAGACCTTGTATTAAGGTTTCCTTAAATTTATCCTTAGATGGTCTACGAATTATTTTATTGGATACTGAGCATCTAAATTTGAAGAAGCCTTGAATATAAGATCTGACTATAAATACAGATAAAAATCTTAATAAGCAATGTGCAAAATAAAAGTACATGCATATATTTCTCGTAATTTATTGGTTTTTTAAGTCATAGCGTATCAGTAATATGTTCCATTTGACATTTGCAACACACTGCAAGTCATATTATTATTAATATTTGCAACTTGTTCTTTAAGATAAATAATTCTTTGAATATAAATATTTTTTATTGTATTATTTATAAAATAAAATATTTTAATATTTTTCTATGTTTTTATTCAAAGAATCTCTCAAGTTTTAATCAGGGAATTTTTTCAAAAAGTGATAGAGAAAATCGGGAAAAGTGAAGGAAATTTCTTTTTCTTTTTTACTAACAACTCTGGACTTATTCCCGTAAAGACAAATTTCTTTAATGATCTCCAAACGATTTTGACTATTAAGCAGTCATGACACATACTTTATGTTTTGCGCGAGAAATTAATTGCTTTAGTGTCTAAATAATTAAGATGTTATGACGATAATTGCGGTAAGCAAAAAGTGTAAGTACTATCAACATCAGTTTAACAGATTTTACGCCGGAATTATATAGACATAATTGTTGCGAAGTTATATAAAAATGAAAACATGTTTATTTCCTTTAGATTTTCAGTCTTCAATACAAATGATTAATGTTATAGGTTTATATTTACACTTCAAATATGCGCATTCATCGATAAAGATATGATTACGTACTGTAATGTTGTATGATTAATACAGTATGATTGCGAAGAATAAATTCAATAAATGTTTAATTTAGAGTTTTTTGTACAATGACGTGACATGATAATTTGTATTTATAATAATCATTTACAAGTAGTAAGGCATAGTTTTTAATTGAGGCTTGCGAATGAAAATGCAATTACCGTCAAGCGAGTAGGCTAAATATATCTGTGATTTTCTGAAGATTCGATTCCTCGAAAGTGCGTGCGACAAACGTGATCGGAAACGTGGGAAAAGAGGAATTTCTTGGAGTGTTTATCGGCAATTCTCGAGAAGAGCATGTAACGAAATAATGCGCATCGGCACGCGACGATAAGACACGAGTAGTCACGGACGCGCAAACGAATGCGAATTCGCAATACCTTTATTTACTTTTCGGAATGCGTCGAGAATAAAAGGATCGATACAAAATACAACTCGCTATTTTCTCATTTGTATCTCGGGGAGTATTTTAAGAGCATTTAGCATACAAATAGGAACATTTATTTTTCTTACAATTTGTAAAATTAACATAAGGTTTTTCTCGAAGGAAGACAGACATGGCATTTCATGTATTGCATTTCTGCAAAAAAAAAAATGATACGAATCGAAATTTTTCATATTTTGTATTCTGTATGAATTATATTCTAAATACGTCAGCCTTCAATTAGTGAAACAAACATTCAAAAGTGCCATCAGAAAACGAAATAAATTGAATTCAAATAAAAAAGGAATTTAAAATGAGAGAAAGAAAAAACAAAAATTTGTCTAATATAACAATTAACCTCCCGCCATTTGAAACCATTAAGACCTGAAACTTGAAACATTGTAATTTGCAAGCAAATTTGTGATTAACTCTATACAGTTAAATTACGTATATCACTACCGTAAATTAATTTCAAAATGTACAATTTTCTTCCCCCCCTTTTCTGAACGATTTTATATTTTTATTCGTACCACTTTTCTTGCTGGAATGCGAT
>Ga0157362_1000589_pt1 | contig 12816 bp, 5 predicted proteins | sample AttlaeALBM3_FD_111480 | JGI IMG/M metagenome (GOLD analysis project Ga0157362, IMG submission 111480) | Fungus gardens microbial communities from leaf cutter ant in Ribeirão Preto, State of São Paulo, Brazil - Atta laevigata ALBM3 | ecosystem: Host-associated > Fungi > Mycelium > Unclassified ... | reverse complement strand
CCATCAGTATGCGTGCGGATTATACTCAAGCATATATTAATCGTGGTGATGTTTTAATTAAACTTAATCGTACAAAAGAAGCTCAAGAAGTCTATGAGCGAGCACTATTTTATGACAGTAATAATCCTGATATCTATTATAATGTAAGTACTGAATTGCTGTCTAATATTAAAAATATCAATCAATATTAAATAATATTTAAAAATATTTTTTTTTAATTGATTACAAAAGTTAAATTAAATTCCTATAATGATATTTCCATAGCTTGGTGTCGTATTTTTGGAACAAGGGAAAGCATCCCAGGCTTTGGCATACTTGGACAAAGCTTTAGAATTTGATCCAGAGCATGAACAAGCGTTATTGAACTCCGCTATACTACTCCAAGAATTGGGACGAGCAGAATTACGTAAAGTAGCTAGAGAGAGATTGTTGAAACTTTTACGAAAGGTAATTGCGTCTTTTTTTTCAATGTTCTTTGAGCTATAATTATATCATGAACTTATTATAGACTTATCATAGACTTATGTAATACTTTTCTCTAATTACAGGATTCTAACAATGAACGCGTACATTTCAATCTAGGAATGTTGGCCATGGACGATCATGATAGCGGTAGCGCGGAACGTTGGTTCCGTAATGCTGTCGCATTAAAAGAAGATTTCCGCTCTGCATTGTTCAATCTCGCGTTACTTTTAGCCGATGAGCAACGTCCGCTCGAAGCGGCGCCGTTTCTAAATCAGTTAGTCAGATTCCATCCGGATCATGTGAAAGGCCTAATTCTTTTGGGAGATATTTATATCAATAACATAAAGGATTTAGATGCTGCCGAAAATGTAAGATATACACGAAACTTTTTTTTTATTTACTTTTAGAATATATATGCAATTTATACTTTAATATAAACAACAGTAAGAAGATCGCGTATGTCGGTAATTCTAAAGATATAACATCAGCATGATTGTTTCAGTGTTATCGTAGAATACTGCAACTGGATCCTACAAACATTCAAGGACTGCATAATTTATGCGTTGTGATGGTGGAACGGGGTAAACTAGGCTTAGCGGCGCAATGCTTGGAACGTGCTGCCGCTTTAGCTCCACATCAGGACTACGTGCAGAGGCATCTTTCGATCGTGAGGACCCGTATCAGTCGTCTACCGCCAGATCAGCGCGACAACGATATTTTTGACGATTCTTTCTGGAACAGTAATGTAAAAGATAGGCCTTTCAATACAGAGTCATCAAACGGACAGTTTTTGGGAAAGACGGAGTCCGTTTTCACAAATCACGCAACAGTTCACAATCACATAGGAAGTAAGCAGAGCAATACCGATTCCTTGAATAATCACATCATACATTTGAAAGGTCCATCAAAGCCTGCCCGTGCGATGAGCGGCGTCGGTACGGAAGCGAAGGACGGACAGCGACCCAAGCAAACGACGGTCTCAGAACTGACTAATATCGTGGAACCTACTACTGACAGGGTTTTCGATAGGATTATAAGCGCTGACGTAACAAAATTAGATATCACGCAGAAACACGGCTCGAAACACACGAATTCCGATCAATTCAATCAGAGTGCCGCCGCGACTGTAAGCGGCAAGCAAGGAATTCAGCAGACAAAGGACAGTGCGTTGTCATAGTATTAATGTAAAATCCGCCGAATACTGTAAAGTTATGCATATAACGAAAAGTTATGGTGGTACAGTCATATAGAGCTAATGTGTGAATATGGAATAAATACAGAGTATTGTTTTATATGCTGTATAAAAAAAATAGGACGTTTTATAAAATATATTTAAAACAATCGTGCATTTTTTATTTCCCTCATGTGTTTTCTCCTCTACTAGTCTTATTGTATCCCCACATCTCCAAACTTTTAAATATTTTACAATATAATTTTAAATAATAATAATAATAATAATAATAATAATTTTAAAAGATGCTTAAGAAATAAAAAGTTTGTGCCTCAATTCTATTATAAATTCTCTAATAAATATAGAAAAAAAAATTATGATAGCCCGACAACATTATACCTTAAAATTATAATTTATACGAGTTTCAGGTTTAATCATTTTATTATTTTTTATTAACATCCCTAAATAATTCTAATTTCTATGAAATCCTGAAGTTTTAAGATATATATTACTCTTTATTTGTAATTTCATTTTATTTGTAGCGTTTCATACAAAAATTTGTATGGAAACGATTACGCTACTGTTAGAATTATAATAAAAATCAGATTCAATTATGTTTATTAATTCCTTTTTGTATGCAAAATTTCACAAGAATTTACATATAAATTTCGTATCGCTTTTATTATTTTTTTTATCAATACACATATAAACAAAATTTATTCAAAAGGTCATCGTCCGATCGTCAATTTAGTCCATGCATTACCTGCAACTTATTATCGATTGCAGCACGAAAGCAAGCCGTTGCGGGTTGCAAAGTGGCATAAAGTAATGAATCAAGCTAGCTTTCATGTTCATCGGATGCCAGGCTGCTGAAACATCATGTAGTATGCATGTGGAAGTTGCAAGACTTTTACCCTATCACGTCTCTCACCCATGGATCAAACGTATAGTAACGTGCTGGTGTATGTAATGTAAAAAAGCTATACCTGATAAACATGGAAATGAAAACACGAAGTTTGTATAATGTATAGGGTGCTTGTGAATTACCCAATTTCGTACCTGTATTTTTATCATCTCTAACAGAGACGCGTAAGCGGAATCACAATTACTTTTTCCTTTTTATCTTTCAGTTTTACGTGTATATGTTGAAATCACGAAATGTAATAAAATTTATGTATCGCAACATATACAGGATGTCCGGTAAAGATCATAACAATAGTTAAATAAATTTCTAAGATTTTAAGACTTAATATTGAAATATCAAGACTATAATAGTTTTTGAGTTATAAGCATTTAAAGTTAGCGGACTCATACGTCTAAAGTTTGCGCGTTTAGATATGATTGGCATTAATTTTGCTTGACATTGACTGCGTTCAGCATAGAGAAAGTAGCTTTGCAACTATTGTAAAATTCTTCACGATTGGTTCTTGCTTTTGATTCCTTATAGATCTAAATCAATTACATTGAAAAATTTTACAATAGTTGCAAAGCTGCTTTCTCTATTGAACACAGCTATTTACCTATCACATCTGAACGCGCGAACTTTAGATGATATTATTCGCTAACTTTAAACTTACAATTCAAAAACTATTATTATAGCCTCGACATTTTAATAGTTATTAGGATTTTCGTCTTAAAATGATCTTAGAAATCTATCCTTAAATGTTATTACAGTTTTTATCGGAATATATATACACCTAGAATATATATAAAACTTAATAATAAAAAATAATTGTAATTCGTGTTTAAATTTTTAAAATATATTTTTATAATTTTTAAAATAAAATTATAATCTCCTTAAGATATATGTATATTAAATATTCAAAAATAATATCTAACTTTTTTCTCTAAATTTATTCATTCTGTATTATCCATTCAAGATTGAAATTTTTTAAGACATTAAAGTTTAAATATTTTAATTGGGACATAATTTTTTTGAAAGGTCACCGTCGAAAGGAAAAATTGTAAAAGTATATCCAGAGAACTTCTGCTAAAACTAAATAGCAAAGCAAATTTTTATTAATTTCATACGCATATTTTAAAAAATCTCTATTTCACTTTTGCGTAATTAAATTAAAATAAAAAAAAAACTGCGGATAAAACAAATCCAGATAGCAAAAAGCAGATGTTATTGTTATTAAGTGTCATTTTAACATCAAAATGACGATAAATAACGTTGCTCGAGAATATACGATCGAGTTTTCCACGGCCAAATTATCGCTTCTAATAAATGCTATCTTATTAAAGAGAACATTGGCTGACGTTTCAGACATGATGGGTCTACGTACGTCATCGATGGAATCCAAATAATCTCTTGATTATCTATATTAGAAACAACTAAATTAGATTCCATATTGCTTACAAAATCCGGACTTCGACGAATGGAAACTGGACATGAAGGTTAACGCGTTAATCGTCCTCGAGACGACCGCTTGCCGGACCGACCGACTTTGCGGCGCGACGCGACGCCCAGGAGGACTGAAGACACTCATTGACCCATTATGGCTCGCAGGATTCTGTTCTAATCGAAAACAGTGTCCTTGGTAAGTCACGCCGGCTCAGCCCGAGTGACTGTAAAAACGACGCCAGTGCTCCATTTAAAATTTTCATTTCGGTCGCCGACAAGCACTATTTTGGGATGGGAGAGGTTTCCGATCTAACGGTTCCGGTGACACAAAAAATATCTTATTTTTTAAATTTATGGATTATAGATGCTTGAGAAATATATCCATTCTCGCGAAAATCTAAGAAAGACTCTGATGAAGTTTGAAAGATATGTCACTGGACATCAATATGTCGTGTCTTAGGTATGAAATACCAAAGAACGCAGTCAAATATGTGAACTTTAAAAAATATAAAAACACAAAATTATAATATGTATAAAAAACTTGATATACTGTACCATATAAAAAATACTTTAAAATGTACTTTAAAATAGATATAAATATTAAAAGACAATGCATCTTTATTATAATTCTGTATAGCAGAAAAAATATTGTCAGTCTAAATGTTCTATATTATGTTCTTTTTTATATCGTACTTTACTACATTTTTTCAAATATCGGATCGAAATTTTAAGTTTTTCCATTTTATGGAAAAACTTTTAATTTCATTAAAACAAAATAATATTCATAGACTTATCAAGTTATCACGATGTTAGATTTAATCTTTAAGTAGGCAGGTGATCACAGCACTCCACATATAATTATCTTAAAAATCTTGTTTTGAAAAAGGAAAATAAAAAGAATCCTAGAAGTCTTAATTATTTTTACATTTTTCTATTTCACAAAAATATAAATAATGTAAATTCAATTCTATACAAACTATTAAAAAATATAAATATATAAATAAAATTTATTTATTGGGTGATCTAAGCATCCCATTTACCTAAAGATCTTAAGATCTAAAGATCTTAAGACTTAAAGATCAATATGGTCAACATTAATGAAATAAGAAAAGAACACTACACAGTATTCCGTAATAACAGAACACATAATTAGTCATCAACACAATTTTGATTTGGGAAAATGTCAAGATATTAAATGAGGAAAAGATACTTAATAAAAGACTGGTTTCAGATTAATATAAAACAACAGAAGCAGAGTTTGAATTTACAGAACGATACGTATTCTTTAGATTCACTATATGAATTTGTTTACGGAATTGTAACATTGGTTTTACCCTCTTTGTCTTTATTTTTATTTTTATTTCAATAACTACATGACTTTATTATTATTTTTACTCTCATTTTATTTCTGATTGTCAACACCACAAGACCTTTACATCGAGTCGTGAGAAAACGCTTACATGTAAGTTGATCTAATTAAAATTCAAACAAATGATTTTAATTATTCTTTAATTTAATTATTCTCGTGTTTTCTTTTGAATGACTACATAAGAAATTTGACAAGCGATCTGATGAGTAATACTACTTAGTGTATATGATTACGTATATGACTTCGGTTTTACTTGATGTAAGTTTTTATATTATTATTGTATAAGTTAATATTTTTGATAATCATTGGGCTATTCATTATATAACCAATTTGGACATTTGGATAAAGAAGAACGAACTAAATTGTCGAGAAGCATCAACTTGGAATTTGCGTTATGTATGTAATTTCGATTTATATTTTCTATCGATAAGGACTCGAATTGAAGGATCGAAATGTTTATTTTTTTCGTTTTGTTACATTCACACGGAAATAAAGAATTTTCTGTGCATCCGAACAGCTGATGTAGGCTCCGAGGGGCTTTTTTACATTTTTCACTGATAGATTTTTTCAAGTCTCATTTTATATATTTGTATAAGAAAAGAAGTCACATGTCACTTAATTCGATGTCGCCGCACGGTTTCCGGTCGTGGCACAAGTGAGCCCTTTCGGAGGTCTCGACACCGTGAATCGAACCGAAATCAGCCGGCGCGAGGGTGCAAAATGAGGGTGTAGGGGGCAGTTCACGGTTGACCGCACGCCCTTCCGTATGCAGGCGGCATTAGCCGTGTGCCACGCGATTAAGGGAAGCTGACAAGTAAGCCGGTGTTTAATGAACACGTCTCCGCTGCTCAAGATTATCATTGAGCTGAGTGTTTATAAGGGAGGCGGCCACCTTTTCGGCCACCATAAGACGCATACGCATCATCGAGTAACAATCACCGGCACGGGCGAACGGTGAGTACCATGTCGACCTTTAACAACTTTTTTTGCACCGTACCGAGAATTTAGCATGTAAGGAACACACGCACATGTCGGCCTTTAATCAATTATAATTAAATCGAACGTAGACCTTTAATTAATTGTAAATATATACATTTGCGATTATAGGATCGCGAATCTAAGACTTGTATAGTTTATTTTGAATTAAATCTTTGTATTATCGAAATATATTCTCAGAATTATTATTGAATTTAATTTACCTATAACCTCTCAAGGTTTAAATATATATATATATTTACCTATTTAATGTACCTATAACCTCTCAAGGTTTAAATATATATATATATATATATCTTCTAAATATGGAAACGTTATTGTAAATAGTAAAATTTGATGATATGCGATCAATCTGATTTATTGTTAGATCATTGTTTTATTATAAATTACCAATTAATATATAAAGCTCTAATTTTTGGAATTTGTACAATAAACTGTCGTCCTTATATGAAAGGACGATTTTTTTACAGTATCATTAATTGTGTTTGAATTTTCTACGTAAATATTTGAATAGTTCAATATTATTTTCAGATCTATATCTAATTAAATTTTTAGATAGTTTAGCAAAATTATTCTCTCCGTCTACATCGCTTCCAGCAATTACAGTAATTAATTTAATTTAATCACTCAACCGCGCTAATTAAAGCCTTGTAAAAATAATCCTTGTAAAAATAATCAGAGATTTCAATGCGAATAATATGATTTTTGATAAAGATACATTTATTCTCGACTCTTACTTATTAACGTTGTTCGCGTTTACGGTTCATTTTTATTACATAACACGTTTCGTAATTTACGCTTCGATGTGTCTCTCACATGGATAAACTCTCGTCATCTGTGGTGAATATTACAGTACTTCGCAAACTTTTTCCAATATTTATGATACAAGCTACTCAGGCAGTAAATATTATGCATCGTACCATACGAGTTCTTGCAAACGAATATCAGAAGCAGAGAATAAGTACGGGGCTAATGTCACAGGTAAAAGCTGGCCTTTATCGATCACGATCGTTGACCGCGTCATATAAGGCGTCTCGGTATTTTTTCTCCATTCTCCTTGTCGTAATCGCGATTAATCAAGCATGCGAAATAAGATATTTTTCGTAAAGCTCGTAAAGCCAAATAGCGAGATGACGTTTTAATGACATTTTGTTGACATTAAAGGTGTCATTAAGACTTTATTAAGTTATCTGACGTCATCTTGCTATTTCTAATGGGTCTAATGTCATATATTTTAAGAAAATTTCTAAATATAAACTTGGACTTGTTATATTCTCACAATTACATCCACGTCAAAACATCATATATATATAAACTCGGGCGTATAATAATTTATATTTAGAAATTTTTTTTAAAAACGTGGACTATTATATATACGCTCAACTTTATATATAATGCGGTTTTGACGTGGATGCAATTGTAAGAATAATAATGAAATAAACCTGGCACAGACAATTAAATAGACTTATCCCGCAGAATACAAATTATATTATATACAAGGAATAAATAAAAATGAACAAAAAATAAAATTGATTTTATTTTTATTCTTAATGTCAATAAATAGTTAAATTTTATAATCAAAAATATAATCTTTTTGATTTTCATGACGTCAAATAAAATCATTTTAATCTTGTCTTGACTTGGCGTATTTTTTGGATAATTAATAATAGCATCCATATTATAATTTTCCATTGAATAGCATAAATGTGATATAACACACATTGTACATAACAGTTACATTTTCGAATAACAAATTGTAATATTGATGTAATGTTACTAGTTTGTGTCCTGTGGAACTTTAAGAATTTTCAAAAATTGTAATACGTCTTTTTTCGTCGATCTTATTACAAAAGAGAGACGCATTATTATTTCATCTCAAATGGTTGTACTGAAATCAATATCAAGCTCTCAAAGATGAATTAATAATGAAACTGAATTAAAATAGATTTACGTTTTATCAAACAAATCGTTAGAAATATGATTTTAGTTGAATATTTTGTAAAGATATTAGTTATAGGGTGAATGAAATAGCTTGAAGGTATGTTAGATAAGTGAGGGTGAAAAAGTGAAAGAGGTATATGGACTCCACTGCGTCGTGGAAAAAACTTGACTGTCGTGGATAAACCGGGGTAACGAATGAGCAACGTCACGCAAGCCGAGCACTATACCTGAAGATTCTTCGTATTACCACAATGCCTTACGATTAACTTATCGCTAGATCACGTCCGTACACATCTGAGTTCATTTCTCGGAAAAAGGTTCGCGAAATGCTTTTTAACTTCTCGATCTAACAAACACGACTTTCCTCAATTTTTTTGCCAGCATGTTGCGTCACATATTAACCGGCATACTTGATTTAAAGTCTTCTAAATCTTTTCCAATATTCCTTTGTAATATTATTAATTACGATTTATTTGAGACTACAACTAATTAATGATAATATGTTTTATTATTATTCTTGAATATGTGTAATATATTATTTACATATTTATATTTTGGAAAATGTAAAACTTATTGAGGAATCTAGAAATTTGTCAAATAATAATTATTCAAATTATTACATTGAAAGGTATTATTTAAATATATCAATTTATAAAATATTTTATTTAAAATTACATTAGATTAACAAAAGAAAATTAATGTAATACATTCTATATTTTTTATATCTGTTTCTCCTTATTAAATGTTTCTAAAATTGAAATATATTTTTGGAAATTATTAAAATCATGATTAAGTATTTCAGAAATATTAAAATATATGTATATAACAATAAATTTTTGCAATAAATATTTTTGAAAAAGGAGATTTCGAAAGGCGGGCCATGATGACTTCCGTGGATCCGCTGGTGACTAGTTTTTTGGAAACTAAATGCAAAAAATAAAAGAATATAACAATTAGATTTTTTTTTTACGTAATGTCTATAAATTATGGAACGCAAGTTCATCGAGTGTATGAGAGATCGTGTTATTATTTTAGAGATTTGCAAGATTTTTACTGCTGCACCAGAAAATCGCTGATTTCTGATCACGTGTCCAGTAATGGGTCCCATTAGGGCTAGCAGATGAAAGTAGGACAGCAAGTACTTTCCGCTCACGAGGACAATTGCCCGCGTATAGTGTATACAGCTCTGCCGACTCAATTGCAGGACTTGTGACCGTTTAAGAGGAGGGCAAAGCATCTGTCCGGAGATCGTTATCAGTAGTAGAGCCTTCTAAACTATACTAAAAGTGTTAAAGTATTTCGCACATTTTAAAAGATCTCAATCGCTTCTCTACTCACATATTTATTCTATTTTTATTCATTTTAATCGTATGAATCGGATAATTGTAGAAACAATGCTTGTTTTCCTTTTAAAAGACACGAGTGTCATTCTATTTTTGTTATTTATCGAATGCTAAGGGATATAACGACGTTTGTTGACTGTCTTCTAAAAAGAAAGCAGCCTATCTATCATCTTGTTACACTGTTATAGTCATGAAAAATAAACAAAATCTGTTTGTCACGAATTGAACTTTAGAGATGTGTACAAATAAATTTTCCTCCTCACTTCGTCGCAAGTAAGTTTCGTTTCAACGGAGTTATTATTCTTACCTCGGCATTCTGCGATTATTAGACCCAGTTCCACAATGTAAGATTAAATCCCGTGGCACAAAAATATAAAACAATAAGACATAAGCAGTAAGCGAATCGGCCAATCACAGAGAATGTAATTATTGTATTACATTATCTGCTGTGATTAGCCGATTCGCTTACTACTTACATCTTACTGCCTTACATTACTGCCTTGTTCTCTGTATTTTTAGCTTAACTTTAATCTCTCGATGCATTTCTTCTTTCAATTCTAAGAAATAGAAAAAGATGAACAGTAAGTTAAACAAAGATTAAAATTAATCTTACATTGGTGGAATCGGATCTTAACAATTACGCAAAAGATGCGAACGTTTACGCGCGTAGAACTTACGTGATCTCGCGAAAATAATGCGGAAAATGCAAGCATAATCTCTATCCGCTATGTGACGGACGTCGGCAAACGCTTTCATACCCGGGAAGAGCGCACCGAGAGTATGTACATCCATACGATCTGGCTGTGATACACGTCCGCAGACAACTGTTCAGACCGCAATTGGTCGTCTGCGTCGACTGGAAGAATGTCGAGACGAAAAAAAAAAAAAGCGAAAAAACTTCTCCGGCTAGCCGTCGTATCTCGCATGTCTCCGCACGACCTCCCGAGGTCATTCAATTTGGTGGCGATCTTGGTTCGCAGACCTCGTCGTCGCGACTCACGATCAGCCAGTCGTAAGAGACACCGGCGAACAGGGCAGCAGAAATTAATTTGTATGCACGGCATGCGAATACAATCGTTTCGAATGAGTCTGTCAAACCGGCGCTTAACGTGGACATTTCTCTTCAGTGTCACGAATATGTCTTTCTATCTCGCACTACACAGTTTCCGAATTTTGCAAATCTAATAAAATCAGACAGATTGTGGCCCATTTGAGACTTGATGGACTTTAATCGATCGATTCATACGAAATAGAGTTAAAATTCCAATTTGATATGTTAATAATTTCGCAATAATACGATATCTTTATGAAAAAATAAAACGAAGATATTAACATCGACGAATCGCTTATTTCTTAATCGGCAAAGTGCAAAAACAGATATAATTATATAAAGAATGTTAAAATTAAAATTAAAATTGAAATGTTAGAAAGATAATTTTTATCTAAATAAAAAAAAAAACATTTTTAAATCGCGTGAAAGAAAGGTAAATTTGTAATCTTTTTTGTATGATAGTAATGAACTTAATATTACCCTTTTATCAAGTAAAGAGATTATTGAGAAAAAGATACATATAAAATTATATTAGATAGGTTTTTCCTATGAAATTTATTCGTTTATTTTATTTAATTCTCTTGCTAATATTTATATGCATCAATAAAAAAGAATTATTAGCTATATATTGAATAATAATTAAAATTAATTAAGATCAACTAATAATCAATCTTAAACTGTAGCTTGCGTGAACAGATTACAAATTCAATTTCTAAGCACCCACGTCAACCAATTACTGGTTGAACGATGGTGTGAGACGATTTGCACTCGATCTTCGGCGGAGTGCACAGACAAGACACGTCGCTTTCCTTGAGACCGATTGCTTCCCTCACTCGTCGCCCTCCCTCCTTGATCTGTTTGCTTTCTTCGCTATCCCCCGACCATACTTAAATAAGGGGCAGCAAGCACGGGAGAGAAAGAAAGAGAGAGAGTACGAGCCACCTTACGCTAGTTCGCTAGGGACCTTCTGTCGAGACGGAGAACCGAACCTCTCCGGGGACAAGTCTTCGTGACAATTGTGATCAATCAGGCTGGTATTGTTAGAAACGTGACCGCACATTACCAGTCGGAAGAGCTTGAGACGCTCGTCGGCGACCGAGCGGTCGAGACGTGCCTCGTCGATCTTCTCATAGAGAGGAGTGTCGGATTTGCGCTCGCGACCATTGCCTATTACTATATCCGCCGACTCTCTCCATAAGTTTATAAAAAGCTAACGACTCGATAAAACCGTTCGGTCCGAGGCAAAACAAGATCATTATTAAGTCATCACAAAATCGAGTTATACAGGATCAAGTAAATTCAAGGATCTCAAGCGAGCGACTATATTGGAGACACCTTTGTTGAAGAAAAAGTGTCCCAAGGGGACAAGTATACATGACTGTGATCCATGCAATCTAAGCAACAAGCTAAGAATATTAACCACTGTTTTACGCGCATGAACTTATAAGATCCTAGTGTCCTGGAGAACCAAAGAATCCAGACTGCAAGTCGACCCTCTGATCGCACCGTTTTAGCGAGGGATCAATCAAGGACGGGTTCCCTACGTTCGATCAAACGATCGCTTTCGGGACAGGTGAAGAAGAACAAGGGGAAACTAGCGCGAGGTACTCGTCCGGCATCAATGCATCCCAGACAGCGGGAAGGGTTGATCTTGCCCGGAAGTCAACGTTGCCTCGAGACGGTGGCCCGATATCGTCTACGAAGTTATGTCATGATCGTTTCCCCATGAGAGACATCACCCTCGCCATCGTCGTAGCGATCATCGTTGTGATCAAGTCCCACCTGCTGTGTCCGCGACAACGTTCGGCGTCGTCGTTCGAGAAAGAGTGCCAGACTGTGATACTACCCCGTGTGATAGAGAAATCGTCTTGTGATCCCGCGTTTTACCTCAACGTACTCAGTAAGTTACATCTTACCCGCCCTCTTGCCTTCATTCTTATCGGACTCGTGCCCTCTGCTGCGTAGAAACTAATTATAATACGAGGAAGAATATAATTCTTCCGTATAAGCTCAAGATTGATCCGTTCGACGTTCGATCTCGCCGCTCGATTCAATCGGTACTTAATTTTCCGGTTATTAACACCAGATAAAACGTGGAAAATGAATTTTGGGCGGTTCCTGATAATTGACAAT
>Ga0157362_1000588_pt1 | contig 12833 bp, 17 predicted proteins | sample AttlaeALBM3_FD_111480 | JGI IMG/M metagenome (GOLD analysis project Ga0157362, IMG submission 111480) | Fungus gardens microbial communities from leaf cutter ant in Ribeirão Preto, State of São Paulo, Brazil - Atta laevigata ALBM3 | ecosystem: Host-associated > Fungi > Mycelium > Unclassified ... | reverse complement strand
CGCCTTGAGCGAGAGGGATTGTGACGATGTGTACAGGGGACGTCTCCCTTGTTCGAGCGCTCTGTTTTACAGGCACGGATTGTCTTATCTCAGAGATACTCAAGGGTATATTTTAACCTAAAATACCATTAGCGTAAATCTCATAATTTTCCCTGTATCGAGCCCCCTCACCCCCCCCTACTTCCGATAATTTATATTATCGGAAGTAGGGGGCATCGGCGCAAAGCGGCAGCAGATGGGCTTGGAAGCGTGCCTCAGAGGCACGCTTCCAATGCGGCGCAGATCGTCTGTCTGCCTGTACGGCCGCGCTCAAGCTCGGATGTCAGCTTCCGCCTACAAGTTAGACTTCGCAGGCAAGCTTTGCGCTTCAGGAGAGCCGACATGTTTGCTCAGCGTGCGAACATTATTTCCCTTCAATCCCAAAGCGGTTTGTTGCCCCCTCATGACTCTCCGAGCGTATCGTGTGGGCGGGACGGCAGCGTATGCGCCAAGTAGCGCAAAAGCTTCTGCTGCAATCCGGTGGCAGGAAAAATTCCGGCGATGTACCCGTCCGGGCGTACAAGTACCCACTCACCGGGCTCGGTACCGTAAGCTTCGGCGATATTGCCATCTTCGTCGACGAGTTCATACCCTGCACCGACGATGACAATGCGTACGCCCGGAATGGCCGACGGCCGGTCGTGCGGCTGGTAGCCAAGCAAGGTCCAATGAGTTCCTTGGAAAATATTGAAGAGCCGTGTCCGTTGCCCCCCCTGTCCGCAACAGGGCGCATCAGGCGCGCGATCGCCCGCCTGTACTTTTCTCACCGCCGAACCGGGCACGTTCAACAATGACCCGCGATAACCGAGGTCGAGCTGACGCGCTTCGCGATCGCGTCGCATGGTGCCCTGCTTTACCTCCCCGAGCAGTCGCGTCGAAAGACGTAGCATATTCGACGCGATCGGCCGACGCTCTGCCTCGTAGCTGTCTAGCAGAATTTCCGCCCCCCCCGAGAGCACGGAAGCCAGCTTCCAGCCGAGATTATAGGCGTCCTGAACGCTAGTATTGAGGCCTTGACCGCCGGTTGGGGGGTGAACATGCGCGGCATCCCCCGCAATGAGGACGCGCCCGATGCGATAGCGATCGGCCAGACGCGCACTCATCGTATAGACCGAGGACCAGGATACCGAACAAACCGTAATATCCCCTCTGCCGGTCCGATCTCCAATGAGAGCGGTCAGTCCGGCAGAAGACAGGTCGATATCTCCGTCCAGTGCCACAGGAGCCTGAATCTGGAATAGATCCGTCCCTGCTAGCGGACAGATCATAATCTGCGTTTGGGGTGGACCAAACTGGAACCGATGCCAGGCGGACCGATCAAGCCCCTTCAGCTGCACATCGGCAACGATCGCACGCACGCCCAGTGCTTCCCCCGGAAAATTGATCTTCAATGCATGACGCACAAAACTGCGACCACCATCAGTTCCCACAAGAAACCGGGCACGGACAACCTGCTCGCCGGCCTCATGTTCCACCCTCACCGTCACACCGTGGGCGTCCTGTTCAAATCCAGTCAGTCGTGTCCCAAAGTGCGAATGATGGCCCAACTCGGAGAGCCGCTCCCGCATGACGGCTTCGGTTGCGAACTGTGGCAACATCAGTGGCGCAGCATAAGGCTCGGCTGCGGTCGGCGAAACGTCCGCTTCCGTGAGAACCGACATTTTATGGGTTCCATCCGCACGATACTGACAAAGCGGCGGATAGAGACCGCCTGCCGCAGCCATCCGATCGACGACGCCAAGATCCTCGAAGATCTCCATTGTCCGGGGCTGGATGCCTTTGCCACGTGACCCGCTAAACGGCAGCGTGTTCTGCTCAATCAGTCGGAACGAAACCCCGCGTCGGGCGAGGTCAATGGCAAGCGTCAGGCCCGCGGCTCCTGCACCCGAGATCAGCACGTCTGTATCGAAAGACACTGGCAGCTCCGTAAAACAATGTGTAATATTCACATATCTTAGTTGATGATTGAAAGCAATGAAAAGCGTGAATAATGCACACGACTCTGAAATCCTGCGTGGCCTTCATGCCGCGATCATCGATCTGGTCGATGAAATAAACCGGCCGCGTCGGGATGATCGCCTGATCGAAGAAGCGGGCATTCCGCTGGATCGGGCCCTGTTTCCGCTTTTGGCGCGCGTATGGCGCTACGGTCCCATCGGGGTCGTCGACCTTGCGGACCGGACGGGCCGCGATCATACGACCGTCAGTCGACAAATGAGTAAGCTTGAGGAGCTGGACCTCATTGAACGCAGGCCGTCCTTAGCGGATAGGCGTGTTCGCGAGGCGACAGTGACTGGAAAGGGGCAGGAAATGGTCGACCTGCTTAATGCGGCGCGTGAGAGACTGGCGAACCGCATTCTCGTCGAATGGACCGACGAAGACCTTGATCAGTTGAGGGGGCTTTTGCGGCGTTTTGCGAACGATTTGATGCGATGATAAATTCAGCGAGCATATGCCATCAGGATCAGGGTCGGTTTCTTCCCTCGTACAACTGTCAAGTGTGGAACAGACAGACGGCAATCGCCTCATATCGGTCGTGTCCGTCATTCAGTAAGCTACCGCGAAGCAGACATAACTGACAAGCTGCTTGACCGCTACTGCTGGCGTCAGCAAAGTCGCTTTTGCCTAAAAAGACAGCGATGCGGGTATGGTGATAACCTGTGGTCTCTTCAGAGACAGTCACGCTTGAGCGAATAAATCCGCTCTTGGCCATGGCCGGACACGACGAGGATTGGCCTCGTCCGTGGTCGGTCGTCGTTGTCCAGATTGCGACCGGCTCGTGTCCGTCTCACCCACGGAAAGACACAGTCATGAAGCTGAACCATATCAACCTTTACAGCCAAGATACTGAGGCTGATCGCGTAATGTTCGAACAGTATTTCGGCCTGCGCACTCTCGTTGTACGTGGGAGCAAGATGGCCGTCCTGCAGGACAACGATGGGCTGGTGCTGATCGTCAATCATTTCGACAACAAGCTCGAAGGCTTCGATTATCCCAGGCAATTCGACATCCTGCACATTGGCTTCATTCAAAAGTCTCGCGAGGACGTCGATGCACTCTATCAGCGCCTAAGCAACGATGGCTGGGAGGTGCCGGCTCCGCGCAACGCACATAGCGCGTGGTCCTTCTACTTCCGCGCAAAGGGTGGCTATTTCATCGAGGTGACTACACTAACGCCGGTTCACCCTGAAGAAGCGTATCAGGGGAAACCCGCAATAATGCCTAGCATAAGCAGCTGAGTAACCTGAACTGCCTGTCTGATCTACGGTGTGGGATCCGACAGGCAGCAACCGCCTCAAAATAGTTCGAGACCGGACATTCCGCTTCCCCCCCCATTCCGGACAATGAGTTCCGGTATGGCTTTTTATGCGCTGACCTACTTCGGATAGATTATATTATCGGAAGTAGGGTCGATGGGCAGAAAACGGCAGCGGATGGGCCGGAAGGCATGCCTCGGAGACGTGGTTTTGGTGCGGCGCAGATCGTCTGTCTGCTTGTAAGGCCACGCTCGAGCTCGGATTTCAGCTCCCGCCTTACCGCGGACGTCTAGTAGGTTTCCATCGTGTTTCATGCAGCGGACATAGGAAACTAGATCTCGTCAGCCCTTCATTCCGAAATCATGCGATCAGTGGGCTGATCGATGAAACGATCGCGCCACATGCCCCCAGAGGTCGCGGCGTGGGTAATCGTCATAGTGCCGGAGAGCGGCCACCAGGCCGTCACTCGTGTCGGTCATAATGTCATTTCACCCGATGCACAGCTCGGATGAAATCTTCCCGCGATAACCAGGAATAGGCGAAATAACCTTTCTCCAGTGGAAGTCCACCATTGGCTCGCGCCGCCACGCTTTCGTTCGCGAGGTAAAAAATGTGGTCCTGAAAATCGAAAAATACGTGTGCCCTCGATCGTTTCCATTTTTCGATGAATTGGCTACTGCTCGACGCGAAACGGACGATCTCGAAGTTATGGCCGTCCACGGTCGCCATGCCCGCGCCGACGCCTAGCGACATGCGGAAGTTGGTGCCAGTGAAGCTGACTTCGTCGTGCAGGTGGACAAGCCAGAACATGCGATGATTCTGGCGGTAGAAGGCCTCGCGCTTGATCCGCTCCTGCTCGCTGATGCTAGAGTGCTGCAGCTCCAACACAGTTGCGTTCGGGGTGCCGGCACCGCACAGCACATCGGCGCGGTGCCGTTCGCCGGTAGCGGCGTCGTAAAGGCCGATTTCGCGGCATCCAATGTCGAACTGCTCTTTCCAGCCCAGATGCCATGGGCCCTCTGCTTCGCTCCAGCGGTCGCAATCACCCGCCTTGTGCCGCCAGTGCATGACGCTCTGCGCGGGGATGACGGAGGTAAGGAGCCCGCCACAATCCTTGCAGGTGGTACGCTCGCCCTTCGCGATGGGTTGCCGCTTTACGCCATCAATCCAAGCATAGATCACGTAATAACTCCTTCCCGGACTGTCGTTCCGGTGTCCCGTGTTGTAATATCGTCTGATTGCGTGACCCGGATCCACCGCAGACGATCTGCGCGAAGTTGTAAGGCAACTTTATTGCTCGCCAGAGGGACCGCAGGGAACACAGTGACAGCGTGTAGTCACCCCGATAAGGTGTGTATCTCAAGCGTATGCGGGTCCTGAATCCATTGATGTGCGCGCCCAAGGAGATGCGAGCAAGCTGAGCGCCGAGCGATAGCATGAAGCTTGCCGAAGCCTGCCCATGAACCAGCAAACCACTGAGGACGATACTTTGAATACGAAGAGCGATGCTACTAGGGTGAAAGACTTGCAAGCAAGCGCAGTGTTCGAAACGAACATGATAGTTGCGAACCACAAGTTCTATATGAAGCAGGCAAAATCCAGACTGTTAGGCCAGACGCGCGACATAACTGATGCTGCAAAAGCAGGCGTTGACGACTGGCTGGCGGAGAATGAGGAAGTAGCACGTGAAGCAGTGGAAGATTCCCTGTACCACGGGTTTACCAACCTCCTGCACAATTTGGTGAGCGAGACACGGTTGGGTATCGCTGCGTCGATCTATCATCGCTGGGAAAAGGACCTGAAGGAAAAGATCCTCAGCACTGGTAGAGTTTTCACAACGACGAAAGAGGATGTAGAGGTAGACACAGATATTAACAAATTAAACCATCCCGGGCTTTTAAAGATCCTCCGCGAACTAGGATGCGAAATAAGCAATACGGATTTCGGGCGCAAGCTGGACGAGTGCCGCCTAGTAGTTAACTTGTATAAGCATGGAGCGGGCTATGCGTTTGATACAATTCGGAACTCTCACCCTGAATACCTAGCCTCCTACGGAGAGGCATCGGGCTCAGGTGGTGGCGAGACAGCGACCCCTGAAGGTATCTGCATCAGCGACGAGCACCTCGATGCTTTTTCCGAGGCTATCGTAGCTTTCTGGAAGAAGTGGTCGGATCAGGTAGATAAGAACGCACGGTAAGATCCAAGACAGGGGGAATGCAGCGGGCACGCGCTCGACGAAGGTGTGGCACCAGTATAGCGACAGATATCGGATCGAGATTGGGCCGACCGCCTATCTGCCCTTCTCTTTTCTGTGCTTGACGGACGAGTGCTTCGGTTGGTCTTGAGAAGGCAACCAACCTGTATGTTCCCGTTTTTTACCTGGTACCTATTCTTGCTTTTCAAGCATGCGCTTCGCACGCTTATAAATTGCCTGCCGGGTAACTCCTAAATCTTCCGCAACCGCGTTGGCCTTTTCTCCTGCTTGCATGCGAATAATCGCCTCGGAGATTTGCGCGTCCGACAACAGGATCTTCTGTGCCCCCGCCTTCCCGCGAGTGTTTGCAGCGACCAGCCCATTGTGCCGCTGTTCAGGCATCTGTGTTCTATCGCTTTGGGCCTTCTCGGCAAACAGTTCCACGACAGCTAACAGCGCCGACCGCTCATTTCCACGCATCGTGCGCCAGAGCCGTACGAGAGAACTCTCATCCATGCTCAGGTTCGCGGTGTTTCGCGAAAGCCCGGTTGCAGCAGCACCTACAGAAGTAGCCAGGCGCTGCACGATTTCTGCATTCATAGACTGCGCGTTGTGCGCAGCCCTAACGCGAAGCTCCTGGAGCAGGCTCTCTCCGAGGCGGATATTGATCGTCGACCGTTTATCGTTAGCCATGGGTATGATTTAGCAGGTTATGATCGCAGAAAAAACAATTGAGTAAGGCGAACCTGTATCTATGTATGTGCTCTTTGGACGCAGGCACGTCAGCACCATGCCCGACGCCGCCCGATTAGATGTAAACTAGGTTGACATTTATGGAAGCATCTCTCTAGGATAGGCGAGTCATTTGGTACGCTACCGACACTTTAGAATAATCGCCTCCAGCTGAAAAAAGGTTCTGGCAGATGGGTCACAGATCAGATTTCAACGGGGGATTTCTCGCTATCGCCGCGTCGATAGTTCTGTGTCTGTCCCTCTACCTCGGCTTCAGCGCAGCCATGGCTGCTCGAGCATTCGCGCACATGGCGCCTTGGTATCAGTCGTGGGGACAATTGGCTGCTGCGCTCCTAGATGTCCTCGGTATTCTTTGCATCGCCATCTTTCGTGGACATCTAAAGGGGTTACTTTACCCGGTCTTTGGGCTTTTCGCTCCTACTGCCCTACTATCCGTCGTAGGGTTTTTCGACGCCGGGGGGGCAGATGGGATTTGGTCGAGTACGTTTTGCACCTTTGCAAGCTTCCTAATCTTTCTCCTTCCTATTCTTTCCGTTATTTGCGGCTTTCTGTGGCGCCCAACTGGTTCTGCTGCATGACTGACAACCAGACGCCCGCTCTGGAATTTGCTGAGCGAGGGAATGCCGAAGCTGAAATCGAACGGCGTGCCAGTCTCTCTCTCATCACACTTTACCTTACCGTGCCATAGCCCGCAGATCAGTGGCGTAGGAAAACTCTAAAAGGAGTAGACCAATGACCAACAACAAGTCGAATGGAAGAAATGTACAGGAGACGCTCGATATAATAAACGGCAGTCGATATGTCGCTATACCGTTCTTCATAGTGGTAGGCGTAATACTTGCCACTGCCCAAGACGGGTTTCATCGTCTCCCGTTATGGTATCAAAGTTGGGGTGCGGGAGCTGCATCCGCCGTGGCGGCGGTGGGAGCGGTCTATTTTCTAGTATTTAGAGGCCTTTGGAACGACGCTGTAAATCTGCTTTTTGCAATAATCATTGCTTTCTTTGTATTGAGCGGGCTTCATATTATATCCGGGTCGCTCGGCGACGGGGTCTCGCCAGGGACCGGCCTCGACCGTTTGTCGGAGGAACCCATTTTAGCGAACATACTAGCGATAATGCTGACGATAATAACCTTACTGCCGGCAGCACACGTGGCTACGCGTGAATGGCGGAGGAAATCCACCAGTCGCGGCGCTAAACGATAATTTGTGACGAGTCAGTCATGTAGACGATGGATGCGGTCGCAATAGTCGCAGAAAGAAAGCCCTGCGAGTGACTGACAACCAGACGCCGCCTCACAGAAATTCAGCGGTCAAGGAAGGATTTACATCGTGGTTCTAGGTGTATTGGCTGGTCTCGCAATAATGTCGATTCCGGATGTTTGTGTAGGAGCAGCAGCTCTTGCTGGCGACGCTGTTGAAGCTGTTGGCAGGCGCCTCGCCGTTGGCATTTTGAGCGAGGCCTCAAATCAAGCGAGCGGGATGCTTAAGAGTTTCGCGGCCCCCGCGTGGTTCTCCGGGGCGGCATCGCAGGGACCAGATCCATCCGCTATCGGGGACAAGGCTACGGAGATTCTGCGCTCAACCTTGTCGGATCTGGATGTCACTCTGATTGACCGCGAAGAACTTGTATTACTGCGTAAAGTGGCTGTGGCGGCTGACAACAAAGATCCTGATCAGGAGCTTTGGCTTAGAGAATTAGCTGAGTTCTATCGAAAAAAAGAGGAGGCGAATGACGATTTGAAAGGGTCCAGTTCGTCGCCTCAAGTACGTCCAGCCTGAGATCTGGCTCACTTCTTGCCTGTGTCATAACGCGCAGTGAAAACATCAATGGCGCGCGGCGATCTAACGGATTGGGAATAGGTGATGATTGGCCCGTTTCTGCCACCTAAGCGGGGCCGCTGGGTACCTCAGACCACCGCTCCAATGATCGATTATAAAAAAACCCTCATTCCGTGAGTGTACATTGAGGAAAATATGTCGCAGTTCATCACTGTATTAACAGTCGCCACCATATTGTGCTTGTGTGTCATCGTTGCAGCATTCCGATGGATGAAAACAGTCACGATAAGGATACCGGGCCGGGCGATCCAAGAACGGATCGATAGAAAAATACCGCTCGCAGTTGAAAAGGCTGGCTGCAAGTTTCGTCTGATAAAAGCTACGACGACCCTGAATGCTGGCAACCGGATCGAGATCGAAGTATCGGGCACTCTTGCGGTGGGCCCGGTTGAAGCTCCAATCAGCGCGAGCTTATCCGCCGGTCTTCGTTATGACGAAGCGCGCTTTTTCCTGTCCGATTTTCAGGTAAACACCTGCCAGGTCGAACCTGTTTCACTGTCCAAGATAGGGGTATCGCCGGATTCATCGTGGTCATGGGTCGGCGCGCTGCAAAGCGCAGCCAATATCCTTAATCTGGAGGAGAAAGTCGGAAAGGCAACCGAAGAACACCGGCTCGGCCTGGGCAATTATTTTTCCCAACACGGCGGACCGCTCCTCGCGAAGGCACTCGAGCATTATCCAGTGTATACAATTGAGGGGCGGCAAGGGCTACATCGCGTGGCTCGCATGACCCTGGTTTCGGTTCATACTGAGCATGAAATCCTTGCCGTGACGCTCAAACTACCGGGAGCATGAAGTAGGCGAACTTAGTGAGGTGGAAGACCTGTCGCCGAAGAAAGTCATGCCTGACAACCGATCCCCGATACTGGACTGCTCTTCGTAAACTATACGAAACAACGATTGAGGAGCAGCACCTTATAAGCTAGATTCTCCATGTATTACTCAGCTTACGGATTAACGAGATGGTTGAAAAGAGTAAGCTGTTTCCTTGGGAAGGTGACAGCGAACTCTGCGATCGTCTCAGCGACGCCGGGTTTCGCTATGCAGCGCTGATTGGGATAGTCGACGCTGATGCAGCAAGCGGCAGCGACGTCCTGGCCGCTGATAGAACGAAGTTTGCATCATTCATCAGAACAAAGAACGGGACCCCAGTTTATCACACACAGGAGGCAGTCGGCTTTGTGCAGGCGGTGACGGACCTCCCTCTGGAGGTGTGTGACCAGTGGATGATGCACGATTGGGATGCAGATCCTTATCATCCTGCGGCTCGTATCGATGAGGATGAGGTGCTGATCTGCGGACGATGCGGATGGAAAGGAAACCCTGGCGGAGGGTATTGCCCACAGTGTGACCTGGACGGGATCTACAAAGACTAAAAAATAACGTCAGCAGATCGGCAGGATCCTGAACCGGATTTAGCCGTGATCAGACCTCAACGGCGTGCGGCATAGCGTTCGTTCGCCGAGACTCCCGGCACTTCTATCACAGTTGCAATCCACGCGTTCGCACCCTGCTCCGACCGTGGTATGGGAGTAGGGATGAGATTGAGTCGGACTACACGTCGATGATTGATGAGGTGCGGTTGTTTGGAAGCCGATCGGCCGGCCGGCAAGCCGTCCTCGATCGCCTGGATGGCACCGCCATTGGCCTCATCGGGGATGCAGAGCTGCGCAACACGGCCGTAATCTTATCGCAGGCGGTATTTACCCCTCCCCTTCCCGTAGTTCTGGCCGGTGGCCAATTACCAAACGGTGATTTTGCTGCCGACACATCGATCGCGGCGCCGGCTGAAACGAGTGATCAGGCTCTTGTAGCGTTACGAAGGGTGGTGGGCGTTCTCCCCAGGCAGCACAAGTTGACCTTGTGTCTGGAGGTAGAGAGCGGTGTGCCTCGTTTCGTTGGGGCGCTGGAGAATGCGGACGGCGCCAGGCCAGGCAAGGTGCTCGCCGAATTACCCCCCTGCCCTATCGGCCAACCGCCCGCCGCTGTCTCGGCGTGGTTCTCGCACGTCTCTTCCATCGTCTTGCCTGAGCATGATGGTACCCTGCAGACGGCCCGGGATGCGGCCGAGGTGTTCAACCAGTTAGCCAAGTCAGGTAACACGCTGCGGACTTACCGTTCGGCAGTGCGTGGCTGGTGCCGTTGGGCGAGCGACCACAACCTCCCTGCCCTTCCCGCACGCAGTGATGATGTCGCTGCCTATCTCTCTGATATGGCACTGCGTGCACGAAAGGTATCTACCGATCGATATCCATCGCGCCGCGCTGCGCTATCTGCATCACTTGGCGCAGATCGCCATTCCTACAAGCCATCCTCTGGTCTCAGGGGCTCTGGCAGGTATTCGCCGCAATGCAATCAACCCACAGCCGGAGCAGAAGACGGCTCTCACCTGGGAGTCATTGACGGAGGCAGTTGACGCAATACCCGGTCTGGATCCGACCTCGCGCTGAGACCGGGCCATCCTGCTTTTGGGCTTTGCCGGGGCGTTCCGCCGTTCTGAGCTATCCGGGCTGCTCGTGTCCGACCTTACATTTTCCGAAGACGGCTTGATCGTTCGTCTCCGACATTCGAAAGGTGACAAGGCCCGGCGGGGCGAACTGATCGGTATTCCTTCTGGGATAACCCGTCACTGCCCTATTCTCGCGCTTAACGCCTGGTTCCGTGTTGCGGGTATCAAGGAGGGGCCAGTGTTTCGCAGGGTCTGGCTACCTGCCCAGGTCAAAGCTGGTATGCCCTCCCCTGCCCTGCCGAAGATCGGCGAGGACGCACTTTCTGACCGGGCGATCGCGGACATCATTCGCAAGCGATGCTCCACGGCGGGACTGGAAGGTGACTTTTCAGGTCATAGCCTGCGACGCGGTGCGATAAACACCGGCGCCCAGGATGGATACGACCTGCTCGAGCTCAAGCGTTTCTCGCGTCATAAAAGCCTCCAGGTCGTCGAGACTTATATCGACGAGGCCAGTGTAAAGGCTCGTAATCCAGGTCGTAGTCGGTTTTGAGAGTATGCGCGCGCTAGGGGTGTACGGTGATCAACGATCACGCCACGGCGTGATTTTACCGTTCTCTAAATCTGCCGCAGCTACCTTGATACCTGCCTCATGCACTAGCGTCATGATGAGTTGTTTGACACTCATTCCCTTTTCTTCTGCGGCAATGCCAAGGGCCCGTAGAGTACTCCTACGGACGCGCATATTATGATTGACTGATTTGTCCTCGGGCTCAATCTGTGCCGGCGGCAACCGTGGATTTACTGCGCGTGCTGTTCGCAGCGCTTCCGCTCCCCTGCTTGCGGACGGCTGCGGGCGCTCTTGGCTCGTCTGCGCTTCTCCAAGAGCTGCTGCAGTAATGGCTTCGGCGTTATGACGGATACGTGGCTTCAGCATCAGCTCGTCTCCACTTGGTCTAAGCTAGGAGAATTGCTTGGTATCCAGCCGATTTGGGTGAGCTCGGCAATCAGAGCCTGCACCTCGTCTGCACCCGGACCTTTTGCGGGTAATACTCCGGAGTACGAGATCTCGCCGAAAGCGGTCCGATGAGAGATGGTAGACGTAAGGGTCGGGATCCCCGCGGCCCGCAGCTCGACCTCCGCGTGCTTCGTCAGATTCGTTCTCGAAAGCCTGTTCATGATAGCCCGAACCTCAATCTGACGCCGTGCGGCCGACGCGAGACCTTTTGCTTGTTTGATCGTCTCCTCCGCTTGATTGATATCCGCTGCTCCGGCCGTCAGTGGGACTAGGATATGGTCTGCCACAGTCATAGCCACTGCACCGGCGAGGTTGCCGAACCCCGCGGTGTCGATCAGCACAAGATCATTCACCTGATCAAGATCGAGCGCTAAGTCTGCAATTCTCCGCTCCGAGATCTCGTGTACGCAGGTGAATTCATCGCCGTCATACGTGTTTTTGTGCCAGTCGGACATCGCCTTGGTCGGATCCGCGTCGATCACGGCAATTCGCAATCCGATAGCAGCGCAATGTGACGCGATGATTTGGCACAGTGTTGTCTTGCCAGGGCCTCCTTTGAAGGAGGCGATCGTGAGTATCGGCATGTCTCATCCCTTTAATGTCTTGTTACTCTATCAGTCATTACGGCGTTACGCAACGACGTAATGACACGCTGAGTCATTGCGTAACTACGTAATGACAGATCAATCAATGGTAAATGGGCGCGCCATGGGAGTGGCTCTGTCTGGCGCAATTCGTTTAGTCTCTGTACCGGATCATGGTGCTAATCGCGCCGTGTCAGAGACAACTGCCGGGGCGCGATGCGAGACGAGTTGAGGTCAAGATCACACGTAAAGCCGTAACGACGCCTTTACGTGGAGAACCCTACGCGGTGCGCGTCCTCCCCTTTCCCTGGGGCAGGGGAGAGGGGACGTAAAGTCGTAATGACGCCTTTACGTGGAGAGCCCTACGTGCTGCGCGCCCTCCCCCGTTCCCTGGAGCGGGGCTGATGACACGTAAAGCCGTAATGACGCCTTTACGTGGAGAACCCCACGCGGTGCGCGTCCTCCCCTTTCCCTGGGGCAGGGGAGAGGGGACGTAAAGCCGTAATGACGCCTTTACGTGGAGAACCCCACGCGGTGCGCGTCCTCCCCTTTCCCTGGGGCAGGGGAGAGGGGACGTAAAGTCGTAATGACGCCTTTACGTGGAGAACCCTACGCGGTGCGCGTCCTCCCCTTTCCCTGGGGCAGGGGAGAGGGGACGTAAAGTCGTAATGACGCCTTTACGTGGAGAGCCCTACGT
>Ga0157362_1000587_pt1 | contig 12834 bp, 5 predicted proteins | sample AttlaeALBM3_FD_111480 | JGI IMG/M metagenome (GOLD analysis project Ga0157362, IMG submission 111480) | Fungus gardens microbial communities from leaf cutter ant in Ribeirão Preto, State of São Paulo, Brazil - Atta laevigata ALBM3 | ecosystem: Host-associated > Fungi > Mycelium > Unclassified ... | reverse complement strand
ATGTTGAACAGAAATAATACTTTTGAATAATTTATAATAACTTTCTTAAATGTGTATATAAATTAAATCCTACCAGTTATCTATTTCAAATTTTAATTTTTATAAATTGCGCGCTTTGTTAACATGATATATTGCATAGTATATCGCAGCTGTCCCATTACACGCAATATGTCATCTTTGTGATAAAAAATATCAAGTAATCGCAAACAAAATACGTAATCTTTCATGACAAGATATTACATTAACACGGACAAATTGTATATGATGGAGGAGTTATGTCCAGTTCATAACAAACAGTTATAATTCACTTAAATATATTTTTATTTTTGCTTATATTTTAAAACATTACACATAAAGCAAGGTATCATATTTTTTAAACGGGAACATGAATTTCTAATATGCAATTTATGGGAAGCGAAAAAAGCAATAAAATAAGAAGTATTTTGAGTAGCCTATATATCAACTCTTTTTAAAAAATGACTGACATATAAATTATTTTAAAACTGTACTCTTTAAAGTAAGAAACGTAATCAAAAACTTCATCATAGATTAATATCAAATCAGATTAATTTTTGGAAATAGATTGCGTTCTTATTTTGCATTTTTGTTTCGGGATTACCGAAATTGCTATAATAATTAATTTCTGTCGTTTACAGTGTTTCGTAAAGTTTCGAAAAATAGTATCTCGAAAGATTAATGACTCGGTAGATTTGCTGATTTAACAATTTAATGATATAGCATATTTAATAATCACCGAAAGGAAACGAAGTGATCTACTTTGATCAATTGGACTCGCAATCAGTGTGACTCTCTATATTTACTTCTAATTTAATCATTGCATGACCGTCGACGGCATATAGCTCACATCTGCATCCGACAGTGGTACAGGCACGTAGTAAATGTATAGCGATACTATGCGACGTACACAAATGGTTGCGCAACGTATAAATTCCGTCGCTGTCTGGGTCTCATATGGAGCGTGCCATTGAAACGTGTTTTTGCTATGAATTCGACAAATATTTGCCCGCGTGACATGGGAAGGTTGACACATGCCGTTATGGAAAAAACCGCAAGCGATAAGAGATCAATCGCTCGTATGTACGTTATTTCGTGTGCAACATTGTATAACCGATCGAAGAAGAAAATGGAAGGGTTAAAATCAATTTTCGTTTAACGATACACGGTAAAATAAATTTTAATCGTGCCGATAATATCGAGAAATTTTTGCAGCGACATATTAGATAGAGATCGCGTTTACTAATGATAACTGTAAAAAATATTATTGCTGTTTACGGAAAATCAATTTCCCATTCATTTTTGATCGATTTTCGTCTTGTACGAAAAGTGTCTCGATAAAATAATTTCAGGGAACGAACTGACTAAAATTATCTTTATAATACATTACGAGTGAACGTATTTCGTATTAACAAAATCCACTTTCAATGTGTCCTTCTGTGCTTGCAGGCTCACGCATTAGTCACCTTAAATATTTGAGATATTTACAACGCAAGATGATATTTTCCGGGTGTATACACAAAATATATAACTCGGTGCAACATTTCGTTTTGCTGATCTTCTCTGCTTGTTCTCCAATCCTCCTTTTTAGCCTACATCTTCTGCTTTTCCTGCACCGTTTCCTTCATTCCCCTCGACCTCTTCTGCACGCGTTTGCTTCGTTTTCTCTCCGCAATATTTCTTTGCTCTTCTGCGCGAAATCGCGCTTTTCCCGACAATTCTCCCTCTCTCGGTAATAATTGAATTCGCGTTACGTCTACTGCGCGAGAAGCCGAGCAAGAAGATGGTGGCGCGCGCGGTCGTGGACATTTCGCATTTGAAATTGAGAAGAGAAGAATATATAAAAGACAATGGCTGAAACGAGGAAAGTGGCCGTGTATTGTGCCTCTTGCCGTCGCGGCAATCCGATTAGATGGATCTGCGGTACGCAGCGCGGGCTGCTAAAAAGCTACCCTTTGATTTTGAAACTTAATTTACTCATCGAGCGAGAGCAAAGAAAACTACACGTCCATTCCTCGTAACGAGGCTCCGCTTTCATCTTTAACGAGGAATTTCTTAAGCTTAAGACTCAAAGGCGCTGTCTTAGAAAACGCGATCCATACGTTAGTCACCGGTGATGAGAACATGTAGACTTAGACCCGGCTCCATCGATGTATGATTAACTTTAATCTTGATTTAACTTATGCTGTTTATCTTTTTCTAATTTTTAGAATCTTGTCTAATTCTTATTAAAATTAGAAAAAGATAGAGAACAAATTGAACCAATATTAAAGTTTATTTTACGTTGGTGGAACTGAGTATTAATGCGATAAATTAATCTTTCTGCCAATGGACGGATACTCGAATATCCACTCTGAATTAAAAGCAATAAAAATGTTTATATTTTCATGTGAATTTCATTATGACGCTTTAAATCTCCAGTCTTCGGACACATTGAAAAAAATTGGTTGAATTAACTTGAATACGATATATAATAATAATCTGTCTGATGAAATATAAATGATCCATGATTTTGGTTATAATAATTTGATTATTATAACCAGACATATATGGTTGCATGAATTCTGATGAAAAGCTCAGTTGAAATATCAGAATATTTAATTATGATAACTAGAAATTCTATTTAGTTCTAACAATATACTCTTCTAATCATACATGTTAAATTAACCCAATCCATGCTCTTATCTGTCTGTAGTCATAATAACCAGGTACTTAATTATACATGTATTAACTAAACTTAACTGGCATCATACCTAAATGTTCTGTTTGCGTATCACAATATTTGATTCTAATAACCAGAAGTTCTGTTTACTTCCACCAAAATTTGCTATATTAAGTATATCTTGTTAATTTAATTGTGATTGGTTTTCTATGCTACGAAGAACAATTTCATACAAACTTTTGTTTTCACTTTTACATTTTTAACGACCTTACGAGACATAGTAAAAAGAAAATTATATATTAGCAGAATGGTTAATGCAATACCGACATATGCATACGTTTATAATTTGTGATTTTAAATAATAAATGTATATCTATATAAAAACAAAGAAAACAAATTTTAATCACTTTGTTAATGGATTTACAAAACACATATATTTGATATTACTGTAATTAATTGAATTTGATACACGCAATCTATGAGTTCGTTATATGTTACAATTTTGATCAACGGATATATAAAATTGCGTCAATGCGAAGTAGAAATAATATGCGGATATAATTAACATATTATTAATAATTGTTCTTTCGCACCGATAAAATTGGGGAATCAGTTGAAATGGATTAACCCGCTATTTTTCTTAGCCGTAACCGCGGAATAATAACGCGTTAATTAATTATCGACTTTCTGAATTTTATTGAGCATATTCTATTACAAAACTTAGTACACCTTAAATTAATATCCGACAACTAATTTGGCATTCAACCGAAACCATCTTCGGCGGCTCGAAAATGCGAGTAAAAGCTATTTAGTTTCTCGAATAAAGATAGCATTTCTAAAGATAGCGATTCTCATTTATGCAGAAGCACTCTCTCTTTATTAATTTCCAAACATTATATTAAACATTTAACAGACTCCTTTCAAGGAATATTGTTGAATTTTACAAAATTATCTTTCGTGCTTTTAATAATAGCCGACGAATAATAAAATAACCAAAATCCTATATAAGAAGTATTAAAAAACTAAAATTGTTATTTGAATAAGGAGTGCAAATGTCATCTTTGTAACGGATACAAAATCTATTGGTATGATTAAATCTTTTCGCAATTATTTGCAAACTATCCTACATACACATGCACTAAATCCTAGTTATCCTCAATCCGACAGTGTATCAAGTGTAACAGTCGTGCCATGTGCTACCTCCCATCTTTTTTTTTAAACAAGCGCGGATAACGATTGTTGTATTTTTTTTCTCAGCTATTTGGTATGCATTGTTAAACGAGGACTCCTGTGGCGAAAAAAAGCGGCTTATCCGACAACGATCGATTTGACGTCGTTTACTTTCCCTTAACAGAAAGTTTTTTTTTCGTTTCTCGTTATTTGCGCCGTGTACCGTATGCGGAACCGGAGATTGCTTTCGCTGTTCTATGGAATCCGAAGTGCGGAAAATACGCTGTTTGTTCTTCTAGAATTTTGCACAACGTGCTCAAAACGAAAGACAGTAAATTTTCGCCAGCTTTCGCCTACTGCGCTAAATGATTTACGCTTGACGGTTAGCGTATTCCAAATATGCGATACGTGCACGAATTTCGTTATTTGCATAAAAGTTGCACGGCACGCAAATTCATTTCTACGATGATTCGCGCTGTGCATTCTGTACATTAGCTAAAGCTGCGTTGTTTAAAATAATTTTAATGCTTTGGAATTAATTGTGTATGCGCTAATTATAAATAATGAATACCGATTATCAAACCTTGTATCTACGGTGGGAATTGCTCCGAAATCTCGAAAAAAGAATTAACGAATTATATTTAAACAATTCAGTCATGATATTGATCAATTTTTTTCTCCATCCGAGATTTTGGACCTATTTCTGTATTGTGAATATAAGACTTTACAATTGATTATTATTTTAATGTATGATAGAGAACATTTATTGTTCCAGCACCATCCTTGGTCGAAGTCTTTGGGATTTGGTGGTATTGTGAATATTACGCTACCGTGAGTCTAGAGCGAACGTAAGTTGAATTTTTTAATTAATAAATAGCTTCATAATCTATCGTTGATATTAGCCGCATTTATAATAGGAATTATAATAGAAATGTCATTCTCAAAGAGCAGATTCTAATGCACGTATTCATAATCTATTTTTTATAATTGTAATTATTGAGTTATAATATAATCATAAATTAATGAAATTACAGCGAGATATTAATATAATTACAATGAGATATAATATTATTAGAATTATTCTAATAAAATCGTTACTAGTTCTCAAAATTATTATTTGATTTCATGATGATGGATATATTTTCTTAAGATTATTATTTAAATTTTTATGCCTAATTATTTTTTTTATAATTAGTAATTGGAAATAAATTTCTAGTAATACTTAATGTTATTAATTAACGCTCTTATTTTGTAATGTTAATTTCTATACATTTACAATAGAAAAGATTACGGTAACAGAAATCAACGTGAAAGATTAAATATATAATATTATTCAAAACAAATATATATTATTATTATAGAAATATTATATATATTATTACATCAGTCAACAAACATTATTAATAAATATTAATTTCTCTGTTACTTAAATACTGAATTGTTAGCTTTTTTCCATATTAGCAATTATTTAAATTTTATAATTTATTATATATTCTTTTCGCAAAAAATTAATTTATACCAACATGAAATTGGTTATTCGATGAATAACCAGTTTCATGTTGGTATAAATTAATTTTTTACGAAAAGAATATATAATAAATTATCAATCACGAATACAAATCATATATTATTATCTATTTGCTTCATCTTTAAAGAAATAATAATATAAAACAAAACTGATTTAAAATAAGTTTATCTTTCCTAGACAATTGATACCTTTATTTATTAACAAACATTCCGAATTCTCTTCTGTTTTGTCGCATTAACAAAGAGCACATTTGTTCTCAAAAGTCATATTTGTGTATTCGTATCGAGTGAAATGACAAAGCATTGTCATGTTCCTCATAGTTGACACAGGCTATTACTACATAATGACAACGACACGAACAATGAAAGTATAGTATTGTCAGCATTCGTCAGTTCTATCCTTCGGCAGTTAGAATCAATAGAAATGAATAGAAAGAAGGGAGAGTATAAAATAGTGCCGACAGCATGTTCTCGTTTTCTTAAAATTGTTATACTGTCGTGTATCATCAAAGGAAATTTCTTTTATCTAGCCAGCTCCCATAGAGCACGAAAAAGAAAGAGAAAGTAATCAGGATGAAATTCTGACTGCCTATGAGCAGATAGAACTATATATATATATATATATGCGTATAAGAAGCTCATTTTTTACTAGGGCCATTTTTATTCGGACCATTCGATACAACGAGATACTGATTACAACTAGAAGATTAAAAGTCTATGGGAATACAAAGGACTTCTTAGCTTTTAAAAAGTGCATTTTTGCTTTAAAATATTTAATTATTCGTATAAATTCTAAATATATGGAACAATGGGGGAATAATGGCAGCGCACTTAAGGAAAAGTGGATTCACTATAAAAAATGTTTCAATTGCAATAAAAAAAAAGTAAAATTAAAGCTGAATTTCTCGTCTATGACAGATTTATTAACATTTTCAATATATAAATGAATTATAGGATAAAAAAAAGTTCATTTGTATTACTCGGTGCATCGTGTAATATAACGCACTACAGTTTCTACATTAAAAGATTATTAGGACCGACACTTTTCTGATTTTGTTGTTAAATTTTATTGATAAAATTTATTGATAAAGAATATAATTAAAAAATTTGTTTGAAAGCAAATAATCACGTAAGGCTTGTTATGTAAAGCAAAAAATCATTGACCTAATCTTGGAAATATGTGTTGGAAACATGTTTTATTAGAGAAAAAATGTGGGGCGTATTTCACTGTTTTATCTTATTGTATTTTATCAATAAATAGCATTATATTGATGACAGATTTTCATAATGGCTTCTCCCACATTTCTAACGTTTTCTCAAGAGCAATATATCTCTTGATTCTATTTAAATAGTCTATTAACATGATAGATATACAATTTGTACGATTCAGAATTTCTACATGTTAGCTGGAAAATAGCCAAAATTTAACATCCTTATTCATTTTCATGTCTAAAGAGTGCAAATGCTCTCTATTGTATAGTTATGTGGTTTCTATCAAATAATAATTATTAAATATTCATTCATAGTAGAATAAAAGGCTCTTTGTCCAAGCATGACAGTACTGTAATCCGATTGCACGGATCACAGTATAATTGGTACGAAAACGGGACGTGAGTTTCGCGGATTAGTGTTCCGCATCGGCTTGCGGAAGTGCGGAAACGACTTTGACGATGCTCTGATAGTTTCGTGTGACCCAAAGTTAATAACCCTGCGGCGAGGCACGGAACTTTTGCGGACAATGTTCCCGGCCGCAAATTTATAAGATTTGGTCTTATTTGAAAAGTTTATGCAATTTCGCGGTCCCCGGCACACGGCCTGTAAATATTCGGCCGAACTTCGAACTTTTCGAATAATGCAGCCGAAGAGTTTATCGAAGAGAGCGGTGAATGGATACTACTGAGAGATTAGATATCGGAAAGAAACGAAACGTGATATATGAATTGCAAACTTGATTCGATTGACGATTTTGGCGAAAATTTTTTTGAAATAAATTAACTATACATAAGCTATAAATTAAATGCGAACGCGTTACATCAATTATTTTAAATATTTAGTTATTCATGTAAATAACGAATACTTACTGTACTTTTATTGCAATAGCTATTGAAATACGATTACATAGCATAATTTTTACAGCGCGTATTAATTGTATCAAATAAGCATTTATTTGAAAAAATAAATGAACTGAATGAAATGAAATAAATGTTGAACTTTTTAACATATATATATATATATATATATATATTTCAATAATGATTTTAGTTTTCAAACATTCTTTCGTTGAGGAATTAATACAAAATTGATTCTTCAGCACGTATGTATGTGATCAAGTACAATAATATTGATTCAAGCTAAATGCATTTTATTTATCATGTTTATAGTTAGATATAAGAAGAATTTATTGCCGCATATTGTGAAATGAATATCATACGAGCGATGAACTCGAAAATGTGAATCTCAACTCTGTATGTCAATCTTGTAGAAGCGAAATATCTCTTACCCACATTTTTTTCTCGTATTGTGACTTTACATTTTTATTTTATTACTTTACATTTTTTTCTGCTATTTTAATCTTTGTCAATCAAACATTTTTGTCGAAATTTAATTTTTGGACGAAAATATTCTACTTTTTTCATTATCATTACATTCAAAGCATACATACTATGAAGATAAAGAATCTAGCAGGACTTCGAGAGAAATATTTACAACAAAGAAAGATGAAACCGTTTCCAGGAGAAGAATTTTTTCAATAATTTTCTTAACAAGCGCATCTCCAAAGAGAAGATTAACAAAGATTGCTTCGAGACGGGTATCGCATTACCTGTTTAGTACGATAATTTTTAATTCATCCAATCTCGGATGCGTTTCACGTATCTCGCAAGAAGAAGGATAAAATTTTTCAAGCCAAAATGAATTAAAGCAAAGCTTTCGTTCCATCTCCGTCTTTTTCTCTTAAGCCCTGTTAAGTAGCATGTTCTGTAGATGACTACTAGACTGCGCAAGATATAATTTCAATCATATTCCACGTAGACGTAACAGTTGTACTGTACGCATATTATATGCATTATACATACAGGTAAGCAGATATTCGCAAGGATGCGGAATTCAGTTACACAAAGGCGCGTCATCGAGATCGTGAATGCGGCAGGTGCATATCGACTTAGCGTCTGTGTAAATATGCTCTGCTTCGAGTCTCCGACTTGCGTTACGTTTTGCCGCTGTAGAGAAAGTTGCCTCGTTGCAAAGAACACGAGATATTACACTTGTAAACACGCGATCGTTTCAACGTGAATAACGTTATCTTTAGTAGTATTTATATATGTATGTTGCATCTTCTGAGGAAGCGTGAGTAACTGTCGTTACGTTCCTCCGAATTGTGAGCTTGTATAAAGATTCAAGAATTCCTTAATTGTAGTGCTACGAGACTTATATCAAGAGATAAGAATAAATACACTAGCTGGATTGTATGTGCACAGTTCGAAAATTTGTGTTAAAATATTTCATGTTTCTCAAACAACTTTAGAGTTTACGTTTTAAAATACATTATTTTTATGTTATTTATTCATAAATTGTATTATTTTGATGCTAAGCAATGTTAAATTCCTCAAATGTAGGTAACTTGGGACGTGAGATGACTTTCATCCATGAGTCACTAAAGAAAACTTACATAAAACTTAAACTTCCTTTAGAAACTCATGTATGGATACCATGATTAAATTTAGACAAAAATACATGCTGTCTCAAATTACCTGCACTCTCTCAAGTCATCTACATTTACGGTATCGATTGAACATAAAATATTCAAATAACACAATCACATTTAATTAAACTTACACTTGGATATATGTAACACAGAATTTTAACAAGGATTTGAGTGGTTATTAATTTTGCACAATCACAAATACATGCAACTCTTTATTCTTTATTGTTTTATATTGATATACTTTCACAAAAATAGATTCTAATTGTTTTTGCTACTGATAAGTACGATCGATAATGAACTTTCTATATAATGGACGTTATATAAGTGATTTCAAAATACTAAGATTTTTATTCTTATTTTATTTTTATTTTAGAAATGAAAAACACACATAATGCCATCTTCCATTTTTTTGCGAATGCTTGTAATAATTTGATGATTAAAATTATTTCCATATGTCGAGTATTACATGATCTATTGGAATTTTTAATAGTGATGCGAAAAGAAAATACTGAGAATAAAGTAGGACTACTAATTCGTTTGCGCGATTCTGATGTCTACCCCGTAGTCCATGATAGAACGGGCTAACGACTCCGTCCTTATTCTCCGCTAATTAACTATTAACGACTTATCGGGAAAAAGTGACCTCGGTCGAGAGTTCACGCGCCCTATCCGAGAGCGCCAGCGAGCACCGCGTTTATAATTAGAAAGTCGATTACGATGGTGCCCCCGTCGTTGCGCGGTGACCCGGTGTAATGAAAACAGCACCCCCTCGATAATTCGCGAAAAACGCGCTTTCCGCCGGAACCAATCCAGCGGGTACGATTGACTAAACTCGTTCGCTTCTTCTTGTGCAAATTGATTATAATGGCCGCTGTCAAAGCCGCTGGCTCTAATAAAGCATTATTATATCGTGCGCTATTATATCCGTATGTTATTATATCATCGCATGCAATTACCGCGTCGTCGTATCGATACGCGCAGCATAATTCATACGACGCGACGTCTGGTCTCAACGTCTGGTCAATATTTATAGGACGCACAGATCTGCAGTCTGCTTAATACACGTAATTTCGCGCGATGAAATTAAAATTAGTCGAATAAATAAACCTGATTCCAAGACAGAAGCATATTGAAGGCAACATTATTTGCTCTCGCTGAATTGTAAAATCTTGATTGACTCCAGATGAGATCTAGTGTAATGTGTCACGCATGCGCTTTAAATGAATTTCCTGATACGATGCTATAAATAGCCATGTCTTCTTCAAATAACAGAAGATAGAAAAAAAAATTATCCATTTAAATTTTCATCTCGTATTGTGAAAAATTGGTTAAAAATGAATGAATGTTCTAATGATATCAATTAAAATTCTAGTTATCTCTAACTAAAATTATAATATTATATATATGTAAAATAAGAAAAATTTATACGTAACAAAAATTTTATATATATCTAACTTTCCTTTTGTCATTTTTGAAATCTCATCATAAGGAATCAAAATATCCAGAACATAATCCAGCGTAAAATGCGTTTCTGCAATAACGCGTAAACCGCGCGAGACAAGGATTCTTAGTTAGTTAGACAATGTTTCTGTAACTAAGTCAAGCCAGAGGTCACAATAATAACTTTAAACTCACTTTGTACGACGCGATTGCATCGAAAACGAGATTCTCCTTTTCGCCTCACGGCCATTTGTATCACGACCAGGTAATTTAACAAAAAGTTGCTTGCAATATTTCGTTATTACATTTAAGCTCTTCCAACGACGAGAGACTGAATCTCTGAGAAGTTTCAATGGAGCACCCTATACATGAGAGTTTTTTTTCGTCGAAGTCTCGGTCCACGTTCAGTTCTTCGCTTCAAGCGTTATCTCAAAGTACATATAACACATATAAATCCATTCGCCATAACTTCTTTGATATTCTCGGAAGACGGCCGTCGTCGTCGTTCAATAATCCTTATTTCTACCGGGGAAAAAGTTTCCGCAAGGAAGCTGGTAAGTATTGCGCGTGTTCTTCTTTCCTCACAAATTACAAATTAAATTACAGCACTTTCGTAGGAAGCGCAAACTTCCCTAAAACTCATGGCTGCGAATCACTTACAGTAATCTGTGTCTTACTTGCACGATCGCTTCGTTGATGAAAAAAAAAAAAAATCCTCTCGGCATAGTTCGCGCGACGCTTTTCCTTCCCACGAGCATTTATTTTACTTTCCTTCTTCTTAAACATTCTATATTTACGCATAGCTTCCGCTGCAAAAACTGCATCGTAACTACTGCTTTCGAAAGTCATTTATAAGCATCGCGATATCCGCCCACCCACTCGTCGCACCGATCGTTACATCCGCCAATCATCGATCGCTCGATGTGTTTCGCGAGACCTTATTTCATACGTGAAAATATAGGACGGGCAGAGAGATCCGGCAGGATAACCACCGCCTCCGGTATGTTGGCTCGCATGATTGATGAAATTTGTGTAGGAGCAACAGGGCATACTTGCCGTACCCTCCGGTAACAGAACGCTCTTGATTGATAGAGGGTGTTCGAATTTGAAATTCCGCCCTACAGAAAGTTGACCGCCCACACTCTTCCTCTCTCTCTCTCTCTCTCTCTCGCTTTCTCTCTCCTTTTTCTCTATCTCCCTTTCTCTTCTGCGTCTGATGTTTTTTTTCTGCGTGGCACGCGAACATATATACTAGACACGCACACGTTTACATTGAGCAACTTTTGCGTTTCCGCATCCCATGACATGACTGGTGGGAGGTTCCTTCCGGCATGGTACACGCGCCGGCAAAAGGACACTCGTCTCATTCGTCTATCGTTCATTCAGGCTAAACGACCGCTCCAGTCCGTATACAAGCTCCTCACTTTCCCCATATCCTCGTTGACTTAGTTATTTACAAGTCAAATACGGTCGATCGATATACTAGGATCGAGGGAGCAGAATCGCCGGCCGTCGTGAAGCCGCATCGGGCACAGTGAGACAGAACAGCAAGACGGATGTATGAATCGAAGCTCAATGCATGCGCGATGTCATCACGAATATCATCTTTTAGCGTTTCTCTTGTCGTTTTGTCCGTGTAATATTAACTCTCTGCGCGTACGTACCTTTCCTCTGGAATATATTTCATGAAAGAGAAAACGCTCTTCGTATCTCTCACATAAGCCGTACACATGCCGAGCAGCATGGTTCAAAGAGCATTGTTTCAGCTTCAGATTTAAAGCCACGTGGGCAAAGAGAAGGCTGAAAAGTGGCGGTTTTAGAGGACAATACTCTTAGTACGTATGTATTTTGACCGCGTGGCAAGACCAATCGAGTTCGAAAGAACTTCTCTGTCGCGGTCAAAACAATAAAATCTCGAGGCTATAGGAAAGTGTAGCAACCGCAGGCGTCCTTGCGGACGAAGACTTCAAAAAGTTTCGACGTCGCGCGGAGCATGTGTACGTGAAAAGTTGGCGGAAATCTGCTATGGCGCGCACGATTCCCACTGGAATGGTTTTCCCGATGGGAATCCGACTGCGATCTTTGGCGAATTTCTCTTTGTTTTCCCACGACGTTAATCCACAGTGACGCATAGTTTACTTTTGTACGCTTCAAAAAATACAAGTTACGCGATTTCAATTATTATACACATTGTGATTCGCTGACGATCTTCGCCGGTTCTCTAATATTGAATCATGTTTAATTTTTAACCGTTTCGGTTCTTCGTGAATGTTTCAATTTCGCTCGACTGCATATATATATATATATATCGCTTTCT
>Ga0157362_1000586_pt1 | contig 12838 bp, 5 predicted proteins | sample AttlaeALBM3_FD_111480 | JGI IMG/M metagenome (GOLD analysis project Ga0157362, IMG submission 111480) | Fungus gardens microbial communities from leaf cutter ant in Ribeirão Preto, State of São Paulo, Brazil - Atta laevigata ALBM3 | ecosystem: Host-associated > Fungi > Mycelium > Unclassified ... | reverse complement strand
GCTTGTGTGTATGTGTGTGTGATATTATATTATTATATTCAGAGGAGCCAAAGGATTTGCAGATGTCGTAATTCATTGCTAATGTCATCGTTTTGTGAACCTCATCCTGATGAAGTGAACAGCAAGGTTCACTAAACGGTGGCATTAGCAATGGATTACAAGACGGCGATAACCCACAAACTCTTCTTCAAGGACTTCTGAAGAAATACCCGTGAAAGTATTATATTAATATTATTTTGCTAGTTCAATAAAATTTTCAGACCTATAGCCAAATCTTTAAATATTTCAACAAAACCGTTCTTTCAACAAAATAATTTTCAAGTATGTATCTAGCTTTTATGTGTATCTAATTTTTAGATACTTCAGTATCTAAAAATCTATTTTTTTTTTGTATAATTTGAATTATCAGAACAGAGATTTATTATTTATATAAATCAAAATTTAGCAAAACAATAATATGTATCACTCTAGTAGTATAAACTCATTTCATTGGTAAAATCTCCCTCATATCCCTATTCAAGAAAGAACAATCTGTTAATGCTATAGTAAAGGATTGAAAACCACCGACACGATGTGAGCTGGATCCCTTCGAGGTACTCGCTGTACATAATCCCGCTACATTGTCGCGTAAAGTGCTTTACGCTGTATCTACGTGCGCTTCGTCGCTATTAAAGAGATCTAAAGAGGTGACTCCCTAAATGGGAGTGAGAGCAGATTTACCGGTCGACGGGCGATCAAGTGAGCGGTTATTTATGAAAAAATCGATGCTCGGCTTCTAGAAAGTATATTTTAGAGGGATGACGGCACGAGAGAGTTAGAAGAGAGAGAGAGAGAGAGAGTCTGAGTTACAGAACGAGAAGATGGGGGTACATTGGGATCCATAAAACGATTCGTACGACGGTACGGGGTGTGCAGACTCGCGAGCGGCGAGCAGAGAGAACTCGGCGTTAACTTAGTCCTATGATTGACGGTTTCCGGTTCCGGCTCGCCCCGGACCCCCGAGACTGATATATCGCGATTCGCCGGAAGTCTGCGCGAAAGCATCGCCGCAAAATTATTGGCCGGTCGCAACGAGGTAGGTTTATCGAATTTCCAAGCCCGAAACCGAGCCTAATGTTTCCCCGGGCTGTCTGAGCGCACGATCTCATCCTCTTCCGACGTAACCCAAGGATCGAGAGGAGCTTCTTCACAGAATCCGAAAAATATCGACACGCACAGATATCTCATTTCGATAACAGGCATTCCCTGTCTAACGACAAAATCATTTGCTGATTTATTAGTGATCTATTATAAATACTGACTAAATTGGAATTTTTTTATATTAAAAATTTTCAAAGCGATTCTAAATAATTCCGATATTTTAAAATAATTTTGTTTTGATCTGTAAGGAAGATGTCCTTTTCGAGCATGTGTAAGAAGAACCTGAGAGAGAATTCGCACCAGGCATTTTTAATGATTCACATCTTCTGATGAAAATTAAAAACAAAATTGAAGTAAAACCTAACGTTTTTAAATATAAAATTTTCTAATCAATCGAGTAATATTGAATTTTCAAAAAATAAAACGTTCATTCAAATCTGCGTGTTAAGCAAAACCAATTTTTTCAAATACAAGTTGGAAATTATGCTGGTACGAATTTGCACCCAGGTATTTTACGAGTTAAATACACTGTCAATTTTACATTTACGTTGCTTACATGTAATTATTGTATTTGTTACATTACTTTTTTCTACGCAATTAAAAAATATATATCTACGCCACAGCTTGTTAAATATCATAAGATTTATATTTGCTAAAAGACGTAAAACTCTGAATTCGCCTTTCAGCCTGCACACTATCGTTTCAAGTGAATCGCACTTTACGACCGACTGCAGAACAGACGCCTTCCGTGAACAATGTCGACCGTCGCGTTTCCTACTCGACGGAGCACTCAATTACTAACGAGTGCCAGTTATAAAACACCAACTCCTACAACCCTCGCGGTAGCATGCCACTAAGTCGTGCGAAGAAATTTTGTCACGCGTATGTTTTTAATGAGTCTGCACTTAGTGATCCATTACTCTCATGAGGATTTAATGATAAATTAAGTAAGCGACATACGTTCAATTTGGACTGACGCTTTTTTCTATAGGTTTTATCTAAAATTCTGACCTTTTATAATTATTTTTAAATAATTATTATACTTAAGTACCTCTCTCTCTCTCTCTCTCTCTCTCTCTCTCTCTCTCTCTCTCTCTCCCTCTCCTCTTCCTCCTCCTTCTCCCCTCCCCTTTTTTCTATCATCTCATCTGCGAAAAGTATCTATTCCCGATAAAATTTACACAAAGCGTTGGAGAACTAAAGAAAAATGCTATTGCAGAACTATAGAAAAATGCCAAAACCCTTTCGAAGTATCAGCGCACATTAAAAATTTATTTAAAAATACTTAAAAACGGGAATTATTACTAAATCAAGAAATATAGAACTTTTCAAAAATTATAAAATTTCATGATAATTTTTTTCGAATTTTAAAAAAGCACCTTAAATTTCAAATATTATTTTTTGTTCAATAAATAAAACTAAAAATTTCTAAAACTTTTATTAGAAACTATAGAATCATTGCGGATGCAAATGTAACTTGCGTTAAAACTTGCGGTGCAAAAATTGTCGATGCTTCGGCATGTGAATCTGTGAAGTAACAGAATGTCTATTAATAAAAAAAAATTATAGTTTTACTAGCACTCTCTCTCTTTTCATAGTTTTTAAAACAAAAGAGTAAAGTTTTTAAAATAAAACAAAAAACTCCGTGTTTTTATAAAATTAGCACTAATAAAATTAGCATGCCATATTTTCATTTTTAATTTTTCATTTTTATAAGAAATTTTATAAAAACTATAAAAAAATGCTACTAAAATGCTACTAATTATTTTTTTTGTATTAATAGTGTTATATTAACTTCAACAAATCCGAAAAATTATGCGCAAATTCGATCGATCAAGTCCTAACTTAATTATTTAAAGGATAAAAAATATCTAGAATTTTACTTCTTTCAATGAAAAAAGTTTGCACATTCGTTCGTGTACATTCTAAAAAATATAGATTTGATATCAGGTGGTATTTATATAATTCGTACTGTGTTAATATATTATGTTAATATATTAAATTCCATTATAGTGAGAATTTAACATCAAGAATGTAAATTTAACAGCAGGTTTAAAAAAACTCATGATATTAGATCCATACTATGTTGATTTTATATTATACGATGAAAACTATATTTAACACATCTATGCATTCCCATATTTTTTTAGAGTATACGTATTACAATTCTTATTTCAATAAGACCAAAGAAAATAATTAAGAGTTGCGTCTAATTTCTTAATATAATTTCTGTTAAAATAAAGCTCCGTTAAAATTAGCCGAATAGACAAAATTTTGTATGTGTATGTATATGTCTGTGTATCACTTGTTTAATTCCTTAACTAGATTAGTCAGAATTTTCCTCGATGCATAATTTGGCAAAGCCCTTTAATCTTACATGCAAATAACTTTATAACTAGACAGTCACTTAATTTTTACAGGAAGAATACGCACTGTAAATGTGTCAAAGAATACATTTCCGCTACTGCCGACCACATCGCTAAAACCATGCCATACATCGCGCAAACTGGGAAAACGCGAAAGTGACTTACGGTCTCCAGCAGCCTGTTGTTCTGTCCAGAGGACATGAAATTAACAAGGAATGAAACGTGCGCACCACACAAGACTGCGAGACAAAATAATATGCGTCGTATTATTCGCGCGTTTTAATTAACCAGACGGTCGTCCGTTGCTCACGAATTAATTAAGTCACATTAAACATCGATATATCGGTTGAAACCCTAATAATTAATAATGATGCGGATAATTTAAAATCGTATATTTGTTATAAAACGGTGTCCGCGCACGTCGTTCTGCTGCGCGTTGCCACTCAATCTTGTTAAAATGAATACACGCACGCTTGCATTTTTCAGGCCGACGCTGTCTCATATTTTATAATTGTGCTCTGTTGGCGCAAATCACACGTTAACAATGTGAATTACGACACGAAACACAGACCACATATAAATACAGACAGTATAAATAATTATGCAATAATTATCGTCTGTTTGTCTTGGATTCAATATAAACGAGAACAATGTTAGATTAAAACTGAAAAATAATTTTAAAAATCTTGATAAGATTTAGTTTTCGAAATTATGTATTTTGAAGCTACTCATTTAATCGACTGTATTAAACTTTTATGTTTCTACGGTGTAGATTTAGATAAAATAAAAAGTTTAAAATTATCAATTTAATTAATATAAATAATATAAATAAATATCGTTCAAAATATTCAATTGTTAAAACATATACATTTTCCAATAACACATAAAACAGTTTGTTTTTTATTCGTATACTAATTGCATTAGAACTTTTTTTCACTTTAGTCAAATATCAAACATACACTTCATTTTAAGTTACAAAAGTATATACTAGTTCAGCTATAAAAAACAAACCTAAGAACAATCGGAAAAAAAAACAAATATCAAATAAATATTATAAAAATAAATATTATAAAAATACTTTTGTTATGTCATTTTCACAAATTGAAATGAAAAAAAATACACAAAATTCAATATTGATTTTACGATACATCTAAAGGATATAAAGCATTGCAACGTTAAATAATAACAAATGTAACGTGCAAAAAAGAAATCGGATTAGGAAATTAGCACACTCCTGGCTATGAAAAAATGTCACCTCGACCACAGATTATCGTAAATTGGAGCTATAAGCGAGTATTCGGGTGTTATACGACGGACGGATTATTTGTTGAACAGCTCCATTACTGGCCTGCGCCATAAATGGCGGTATTAAAAACGACTCACGGTTACGAACAAGCGACACGAATCCACAATGCGCGACACACGTTTATTCCTCTTTTCGCGCTCAGAGATGACGAATTTGTTCGGGTACTAAATATATTTTATATTTTACAAGTGTAACTCACATAATATAATTTACACTACTTATCTTTTACAAGTGCTAAATTTGTTGTAATTATTATAATATTGTACTTGCTGAGATAAAAAAAAATGCAAACATTTTTTATGACATTCGCGAATTAAAATATCATAACAAGAAAATTCTCGAAAAATTAAATAAAAAAATTATTTACAGTTTCTTTTATTTTAAACATGTTTATGTTAAACATGTTATTTTAAAATAGTTTAAAGACTTAATGGCCAATTACAACAAATTACAATTAGACTATCACTAGTAAATATCGAAGTAAGCGTTCACACGTCACAGATAGCAGTCTAAACTAGTAGTCTATAATTGATCATAAACCCTTATATCTCAAAAACTATTGCTTAAAGTACAATAAAATATTACAAATAATTTTTTTATTCAATTTTTCAAAAACTTTCTTGTTATATATTTTGATTCACGAATTTCAAAATACTCTGTGAACATAATGTATAATATAATAAATACATTTTTTAAATACATATGTCTAGTATTATGGTCTTAGTATATTTTTCTTAGTGATTAAATGTCTTTTTATAGTTATAAAAGTTTTCTTGATATAGCAATTTTGTCCTATAATATCTTTTTCGCATGCCATAAAAGCTGAGATTTTTCTTTCCCGCAAAAAGAGAACAAAATTACGCGGTAACATACTTCACGGTACGTGCATTTTCCTGAAGAGTGACAAAGCTTGAGGTCCGTATGCGTGCAACAATACGGAGTTACCATTAATCTTCCGTTGACTAAGCATTCGTATTTATTGTATGGATTTATGCTAGCCGGATATCGTCGCGATTATCAGACGGCGAAATTACTTTCCATCAACAGTAAATTGCACATGCACATTGTGTGCATGATTACACGCAACATGTTGCAACTTGCATCTGCAGGCGCGAGTGCATCGAACATACCATATTAAGAAAATTTTAAGTATATCGTTCTATAAGAATTACCGAATAATAAAAACAAAAAAAATTCTAAGATAATCATGATTTGTAATATCTAATAAAACTTTCATGGTACAGCAGAAATTTGTATAACATGTATAATACATATATTAATATCTGTTATTTTAATATCTTGAAAAATAACAAAGTCTTGTTGATACTCAATATAAAATTTATTTAAAATTTATTTAAAATTTATTTAAACAAAACGTAAAATTTCAGTATCTTTTCATCAAAATTATTTCAGTTATTCATTATAACTGACATAACCGACAAAAAAATCTGTGAATAATTCTACCACATATATTCCTTGCAATATTATTCTTGTAAACTTTCTAAGAAGTAAATTCGAAAAATTTGCGTATGATCGTAATGTTTGGCCATTCTCGGAAAATACGAAGTATAACGGAAAAGAATGAAGTACACACGAATATGTATTATGTTCAAGCGGATGAACGGCAGTGAATACATTGTTTCATGTAAACATGAAAGTGACTTACGATTTCCATCTCATTGTCCTATCCAAAACGTAAAATTAACATGAGATGAGTATTCGCGCTGGTGATAGTATGAGGCATAAAAATAATGCACGAGCTATGGCAAGCCACGTTTTAATTAAGCAAAGTTTTCGCGTTGTTACAGAGACAATTAAAATAATGCAGACCGTTGACGATTAAATATATTAATCATAGTTAAAATACGAATAGAATAAATTAAATAAACGCATTAAACGTCATCTAATTCTAAAGCTCTATCTCATAAATAAATTCGTTAACACAAAAATCATTTAAAATATTTAAAGATTTATCAATTATAATATCTAAATTTCTAGAAATATCTATAAAGTATCTATAAATTTAAAATATTTAAAGATCTATAAATTTGTAAAACAATGTTTATTGATTCGATAAACTTGAATTAAATCTATATAAATTGTTGCCATATATTTACATATTATTGTATACGAATATCTAGATTTCCAAATATTTAGCCACTTATAAAGTGAAAAATTTCTATTAAATCTTAAAAGTTCCTAAATTCTATACGTATAAATCCATAAATTATCGTACTGTTGAACGTATAAATTATTAAATTTAAAAGCTTTACGTATTTTGAAGCAATCTGTATCTGATGACACACACGCAACATTGTTATTACAATAAACAATGAGTGGATTTACATATGTCACAGTGCTGCACGAGCACTGTCCTGCCACACTTTATCAACACCGGCTATCTCCCGACTGGAGTTATCGACCATCGAATCATCTTACAGATAAATCCTTCGCACGTGAATTATTACAGTGCATCGTATTTATCTTCGTTGCAGCTGCAACGCGTAAATGCAGAAATTTTGAAATCGCGTAGCGAATGACCATCATGAAAAGCGGCTGAATTTTCGTGCAACGTTAATTAACGGACGTTTTTGCATTAGTAATGACACATTACCGTGCATCACATTTATCATCCATTGGAAAACGGGGGAGTATATAAAAAATGTAATTCGCATTTTTTAAATTATTACATTAATGTGATTATACTATCAGCCAACGAAAATTAAAATTTCGCGTACAATGATGAAGATTCTTGTCCTATACCATACAACATATCTCACAAACTACTCCTGTAACAACAAAAATCATTAAATCATTATTAGTTACAGGTCTATTACGTTAAAAAAGAAAAGATCTATTTTATAAGTATAATTATATAATTTGTGAGTTCGCATAAAAAGCTCGGTGACAAATTCGCGTGTAAATCTCTCAGTGTAATATTAAATTTTTGATGGAATGTCGATATCAATACATTATATTGGTATATTCATCCGTACAAAATTAATTTGATTAAATATAGTCAGTTAGCTGCATTAAAAGATATTAAATATCTTCTTCACTAATGTATCTGTATTTATAAATTTATTCCTGAACAAAATGTATTTTCAAATTATAGAGGAACCTCAATAATTGATATCATTACAGTCCAGACGACGCCGTTATAATTTCCCAAATTACAACGAAATTTCAACAAACTTTTAAACGAAATTTAATGTACATAATTAATATTCTACACAAAAAATGACAAATGATAATGCTTTCGTAGTGAAAAACGGAAAACAATATCCGATGCTCGTTGGAACTTAAATAAGATGACATTTCTCCGATATTTATTCCATCGTATAACAGCGATATTCATTCATTTCATCACATGAATAACAATGACATATATTCCATAATGTAGATAACGAACACACATTTTCAAGATTTTCCTGATCCGTTTGCCAATACACGTCCTACTTGCTCGTCTTCCTTCTCTGTCACTAAGATTGAACCGTAATAAACCAGGACGTGATAAATTTTATTGAGGAAACTGCAATGCGAAACGTATCGCGAGATACGAAATGCATACATGAAGTAAACAGCCGCGAACGAATTATCAGAAACACGAGCATAAAATCTTGCTTGCTGCAGCGCGGACACTTTTATTGCGTTGTTCATCGGAAGTTATTATAACAATAATCAGGAGAACTTCCGCATTGTTCTCACGTCTTACTTCATACCTGCCATATTTCCATACATAAAATCTTTTAATTTAAATTTTTACCTCACACCCGAAGCACGTTCGCTCGCACTCGCGAGAATTTCGAATTAATCTACGCCACTATTCATTTTTATTCGCAATCCGACGGTAGTCATAAAGATTTGATCTCTCTTTAGCACCAATTTTCTTATTAAATTGTTGCCTTTATATTCAGCTTTATTTTGTCCCGAATTTAATTACATTTTTCTTATTTTCCTCAAATATGACTTTTTCATGGTAAGTGACGTAAATGCTAGTAAATTCTTATTATCTTCTACAGAGTTACTATAACTGTCTCATTTTTTCCTGATCCTTTTAATGATGCACTGACATTTACAGACATTTACAGAATATGTCACTGATTTTTTGTCCAAGCCGTAGATCATATTCTTATATTTATAAAATAAGTCTTTTGTTTTTTAACATAATCTTATAATTAGTAAAAAGCCTTAAAATTTTCTTATCGATATTATTTCCTCCTTTTACTTCAATTCTTTTAATTTCTATTTTTCTATAAAAATGTCAATCCGCGCGAATAGAATTCAATAATATCTCATCGTGTATAAAAATGTTATACTTTCATTTAAAAAAAAAAACTTATGAGAAAGAACAGTTTGCATTTTGAACAAATTTATAAGAAAAAAATTTAATGTCTACAAATAAAAGCAAATCAAAGTAATATTCCGACAAATAAATATGACAACTCGAAAAACGGCATCATATTTCTTCTACCACATCAAACGAATGAATAATTACTCGAGCGACAGCGGCAAAATATATTGTATCGTATTTTCCTCGTCGACACAACGTGATTGAATGACGCTCGTACTTTTCTCGCGGAGCGTTTAACTCACTAATTTAGAACCGGACGACGCGATCCCGGGGGACAGACGGCCACACTATGATAAAATAATAATAAAAAAAAAAAAACCGCGCATCAAGGAAATAAGAAGCGGGGTACGGCGCATTAGTCGAGAAACACTGGTGGCGGTCTATCATCTGGCGTATAACATGGCACAGTTAAATAAACCCCGGGAAATGCATTTCTCTGCGTACGCGCGCTCATCCCGCCGCAGATACCACCGGATGTGGCTGTCATCCCTGCGTGCTCGTGCATCATCTTTCAGAAGACGCAGGATCACATCTTCCTCTCCATTTCTTCGTCGCTTCCCATTCCTATCTTCCCCTTCTCCCATCTCGCTCATTTCCTTTTAATAGTGATGCTTCTTTTGGTGATTTTTCGAGTCCACGAACATTATTAATCCTTAAGTATTTTCGTCTCATTCAAAATAATCCGACTAACTTCTTTGTTAATTCGTTTGAATTTGTAATTATTGCAAAAAATCACACCACTCTTGCATGTTTTTTTTGCAAATTACTTTTTATAGCTTTTCTGAAAATATTTGATAGAACCATACATATATAGTATTATTATCATTGACATAATAGTAATAACCATAATTATGATAATATGTAATTACAGTCACAAATATAAAAAATTGTTATCTTAGTGCATATTCAACATCAAAGATGATCTCACACGAACGATGTAAACACATCACCTTGTGCAGTTTTGCACATTAAACAACGTTACAAATGACAAATTATATATACAGATAGAGATCTTTAAAGTCTTGCGTTTAATCACTTTAATACATAATAAAAGGATTGTGTGAAGAGAAATCTAATTTATTCCCAGCATCGTATTGAACAAAGATGAGGACGATGACATCGATGACGACGACGAGAACGACAACAACAACCAGTGGCTTGGACGATATTTTCAAGGCGGGAAATTTATGCCGCTCGCGCCATTCGTTACGACGACGGCTCTATCTGCGCGTGACGTTTATTAATAACCTTTCTATCTTTAAAGGGAATAACGACGCGCCGGCGTGTCACCTCGCTAACGAGACTAAAAGCTCGTAATTGATTCTCTTCCGGCGCTAACCCCACTAGACGCGACCGTGTTCACTCGAATGAAAAAGAAGGCTGGCTATTAGCACCCGTTCATCGGCGACTATTAAATCAGAGCGACATGGCATCTGGCATGCATCGCTCGCCAAGGTTACCTTTAGCTACATCTGTTTTACAGAGACTTTTTCTTCAATCAAAAAAGTACTTTGATGTGATTCAAGAAGAAGCAAGAACTGTGTTCTCTAATTTGTCTCAGTTACATTTGACTGCGTGTGTAATTTTAATCATTGAAACGCTTCGTTTACAATAATAGTAAATTGCTATTCTTTATACATCGGTTAATTAATGAACTTGCTAATTAATAAACTTGTTAATTATAATAAATTTGCCTTGCATGTAACAGATGTTTTTCAAAAAGTTAGATTTATCCGTAATACGTTTAAAATATAAAAGATAAAAGGATAAACTTTCCAATCAAATTTTAAATCAAAATTATATACTACAATTAAAATTATTGTTGCTACTTGTATCGATTTTACAACGTAATTACATAATATATATTATAATTACAAATTTAATTAAAATACATTTTATGGAAGGCATTAATCAAGTAATATTATCTTAAAATTAAATCAATTATAAAGCTAATAATAAATTTCAGCTGTTAGAATTCTTGAATGTTCACATTACTACAGATTTCTAATTTCAATATCCAATAAAAGATTCCAATCAATATTGATATTCAACTAAATTTATAATTTAAAATCTTCTTTGCTTTAAATTTCTGATCAATAGGTCAAATTTTTCAAAAGACGTTATTAAAATTGATAATTTTGAATTACTGCACTATTACTGGGAAAACAATTTTCTTGACATCGTGGCGTGGCACGTAATGTCAAGAGAATTGTTACTACTGGTACACTCACCAGAGATTCTTCGTGATACACTCGGCTTGAACGCAATTTCTCATTAAAGATAATGCCCGTCGTTCTTCAGGCGAACAACTACGACCGCGAGTAAGAACAGAACATAATGCCAGCATTCCTCTTAATTAGGATCGTACCTCACCTTACTGCTAAATGTGCTCTACACGGCTCTGCTTGTTAAACAATAACAAAGATATGAGTAAATACCTCGTTCTAATATTCTAAATAAATGAAATTATGTTGAAAACAAGAAAAGTAGATTTAAAAACGAAACAACTACGATTATTTATTCAGATTCAGGAAAATGCCGACTAAATTAATGTTAAGTATCGGCAGATTATAATTGTAAATTGATTCATGAACGGATTATCTAATATTAATTAGTATCAAATTATAATTGTAATTATATTTAAATTTAATTATCTCAAGGTACATTAATTCGAATAATTTGAAGTTATTTTCGTAGTACGCCCTCGTATTCATCCACTTTGTAGATTACACAAAAACTTCGGTCCAAAACGTTTAAAAGCATGTTTTCAAAAAAAACCTAAGTTCAATTTAATTTTAGCTTAATAAATATTTCATATTTTAATTTTAATTCAAAATTGAAGTACCCGAATGGCAATTAGCCATGCTCATGAATTTCTGTCCACGATCAAGATTTATAAACCGATCGACAGAAACGTACGATATTGAGAGAGAAAATCGAGTAGTGGTGTATTTTCGATCGAACCAGCACTCGAAGAAAGTAGCTAGAGCTCACTCGAAACAATCGAGAGCCGGTCAGAGTGCCGTCGGGAAGCTATACTACGAACAACGTCCTTCCGACCTCGTATTCATCCACTTTACAGGTCACATAAGAGTGTCGGTCTAGATTGGATGGCCATCGTCGCCATTTGCAAGGTCAATTGCATCGGTCATTTGGGAAGCCACGAAGATTTTCTTCGTCAGCATTTACCAATACTGGAATCGATACTGGAACTATTGTAACTCTTACGAGTTGTCGAAGTAGAAAAAGCAACAATCGCGCAAATAGCTTTAGAAAATAATATCTATAAATCTACTGTGATTGTATGAGATTCTTAGATTATTAAATATAGTAAATCTTAAAATTTTTGGTTCCTTAAACTGATATGCTTCCAAATTATAAATCTCATTTTTCAGAGATACTTCGATCACATTCATGCAGAGAGAGTTTGCATATCATTATCATTCTTTAAGTGAAGCTTTGCAACAATTTTCCAAACAACGAATTGATCATACATCAACGAATAGCATAATAACAGAATTTCTATTACACTAATTAGATCTATTATAATTTACGTGCACATAATATTACAATGGCATGCTCTGACGCGTTGTTCACGTTGCAAACTAAATTACAACCGATTATTTACGTTAAGTAATTATGAACATCCTGTTGGGATCGATCATAATCAAT
>Ga0157362_1000585_pt1 | contig 12841 bp, 9 predicted proteins | sample AttlaeALBM3_FD_111480 | JGI IMG/M metagenome (GOLD analysis project Ga0157362, IMG submission 111480) | Fungus gardens microbial communities from leaf cutter ant in Ribeirão Preto, State of São Paulo, Brazil - Atta laevigata ALBM3 | ecosystem: Host-associated > Fungi > Mycelium > Unclassified ... | reverse complement strand
TATCAGGTTTCGGTCACGTTTGCCGCGTCTGACAGCGCGTTTCCCTGTGGCTGGCAGATGCAGTCGGGCGGTGTCACGGCGTATGGCCCCGTTCCCGGCAGGCTCTTCATGATTGATTTTTCCGGCCCTCCGGAGGCGGGACAGGAAATCCCCAACCGTGCCGATGTCGAGGCGGCCCTTGCGCGCATCTGTGGTCGGGCTGTGCCTCTGGCCGCTTATCACGGTGGGCGCTGCTGGGCCGACCATACCCGTCTGGCAGATCGCTACCGCAAGGGGCGGCTGTTTCTGGCCGGTGATGCGGCACATATCCACGCCCCTTTCGGTGGGCAGGGGCTTGGGCTTGGGCTGGTCGACGCGGTTAATCTGGGCTGGAAACTCGCCGCAGTGGTGCGGGGAATGGTAACGGGTGTCGAGGCCGAAGCCCTGCTTGGAAGCTATGAGACAGAACGGCGCCCGGTGGCAGCATCCGTACTGGCCAACACGCTGGCGCAGGCCGCCCTCATGAGGCCCGATCCACGGTCACGCGCCTTGCGTGATGTCATGGCGACTATGCTGGCCAATGCGGATATCGCCGCTGAATTGAGCGCGGACATGAAAGGGTTTTCCATGCGCTACGCGCTGGGTGAGGACGCACCGGAGAAGGGTATGGCATGTGACGATGATACCCTCGGCGGCCTCGCGGGGGACAGGACTCTGGCCAACGGCCAGACGCTCTATGGACTGATGCAGCATGGGGCTGGAGTATTCGTGCTCTCTCCCGCCATGCGGCAGGGGGCTGGTCTATCCATTCTGCCCCCCAATCTGGTCCTTGCAGACACGCTTGAGGAATACAGCGCGTTGTACCGCCCGGATGGCTGCCTCGTCTGGCGAGGTATCGAGGCCACCCCCGCTCTGACCCGCTCCTTGTCACGCTGGTTCGGTATGCCATCATCGGCCCATAGGTGACGCGGGCGGCTTTTTGACAATTCGTGCGCCTGTCCGCCGTGCACCCTCCAACTGTTATCCAGACCGCTGCGCCAGATGACGGATGGCAGTGTATCGTCTGGTCCTCCTTTGTCTCATGCGTCCGGGAGGCGTTGACGGATGCGGGTGATCGGTTCGTTATGCGGGCGAACCGGTTTTTCAGGAGGCATCATGCGCAATCAGAACGGTATCTCGGCAAGGGGCAGGCTGGCCCGGCTCAAGAGTGTGGCTCTTGGGGGCGTGGCCCTTGGGAGCATGGTCCTTCTGGGCGTTCCCGGCGCGGCATTGGCCGATGATATTGGTCATATTGTCCGTGATTACGATGCCTTTACCACGACGCTCGACCCTGTTTCTGCTGCTTCGCGCGGTGATCAAGCTGCCGCCGAACTCTGGCCTGATGACAGCCAGAAGGCTGAGCAGACGCGGCGTGCGCAACGTCTGGCGTTCAGGGCCCGACTTGCGGCGCTCGATCAGAAGGCGTTGCATGGTGAGGATCTGCTCAATGCCCGCCTGATGATCTGGGAGAATGATCTGGCGATTGAGAGCCAGAAATTCGACCCTTCGCGCATGCCGTTCACCAGTGATGAAGGTTTTTATCAGGAAGTTGGCTATGCCGCCGATAACACGCCCTTGCGCAGCGAGTCAGATGCGCGTCACTGGCTGGTGCGCATGAACCGTATTCCTGATTTCAATGCGCAGCAGATTGCCAATATGCGGCGCGGCATCCGCACCGGCTTTGTCCAGCCAAGGCTGATTGCGGATATTGCCGCCCATACCGTGCAGGCGCAGGCCGATCTGCCCGAGCGTGAAAACCCGGCCCTGCGGCCTTTCGACTCACTTCCCTCCACGATGCCGGAAGCTACGCGTCGCGAACTGCGTGCGCAGGGAGAGCGCATCGTCCATGAGCGTATCAAGCCTTCGGAAAAGGCCCTGGCGGCGTTTTTTGCAAAGGAATATCTGCCTGCCAGCCGATCGACTCTCGGGGCATCGTCCTTGCCTGACGGACGTGCCTATTACGTCTATCTGGTGCAACAGGAGACCACCACCACCCTGAGCCCGGACCAGATCTTTGCGCTTGGGCAATCCGAAATTGCCCGTATCCACCGCGAGATGCAGCGCCAGATGGATGCCGTCGGGTTCAAGGGTGATTTCAAGGCCTTTGTGGCTCACATGAAGGCAGACCCGCAGTTCTATGTCACGACACGGCTTGCCCTGCTGGAAAAAGCGAGTTTTCTGGCCAAGAAGATCGACAACGAACTGCCCCGTCTGATCGGCAAGCTGCCTCGGCTGACGTATGGCGTGCGTGAAGTGCCCCGCGCTATTGAAGAGGGCTATACGACAGGGCGCTACGATCCGGGCAGTCCGGCGCTTGGCATTTCGGGCGGGCTGATGATCAACACCTCCCATCTGGACCAGCGGCCTCTTTACGAATTGCCCTCACTGGTGGCGCATGAGGGGGTGCCCGGCCATCATATCCAGATCGCCCTGGCGCAGGAAATGACCGATCTGCCGGGTTTTCGTCGTGATTATGCCACGACCGCCTTCGTCGAAGGCTGGGCTTTGTATTCCGAACAGATGGTAAGCGAGATCGGGCTTTACCCGACGCCCTATGAGCGTTTTGGGCAGCTTTCCATGGAGATGTGGCGCGCCTGCCGTCTGGTCATGGATGTTGGCATACACTGGAAGAACTGGACGCGAGACCAGGCGCTTTCCTGCCTGCGTGACAACACGGCCCTTGCCGAGAAGAATATCCAGAACGAGACCAATCGCTATATCTCATGGCCGGGTCAGGCTCTGGGCTACAAGATTGGCGAGATAACCATTCTCGATTTGCGTCATCAGGCAGAGAAGGCTCTGGGTACCGGCTTCGATGAACGGCGCTTTCATGATCTGGTGCTGGATGAGGGCGCGATGCCGCTCGATCTGCTGCGCCAGCGCGTGCAGGACTGGATTGCAGAAAACCGCCACGCGAAGCCCTGAACGCGTCACATCGCCTTATCGCAACCGGCCTGACCCGGCCGCGATAAGGCCGTCAGTTCTCTGGCGCAGCACAAAGGCGTGCTGCGCCAGAAGATCCCTCAGTGCAGGCCGCCCGAGGCGAGCAGGATCTCGCCGGTCAGCCAGCGTGAATCATCCGAGGCCAGGAAAACGGCAAGCGGTGCGATATCCTGCACCTCGCCGGTGCGCCCGAGCGGTGTCTGGGCAATGATGGCCTGTTCCATTTCCGAGCCGATGACGCTGGCCGTATTCGTTCCCTCGGTCTTGACCAGACCCGGATTGATGGCGTTCACCCGGATCTGACGCGGGCCAAGTTCCTTGGCGAGCGAGCCGGTAATGGCATCCAGCGCACCCTTGGTGCCGCTATAGACAGAAGCGTGAGCCGGGGTGACGCGCGTCACGATCGAGCTGATATTGATGATGCTGGCCCCTGCCTCCAGATGCGGGCTGGCTGCCTGGGTGACGAAGAGCGGGCCGAGCACATTGATATTGAACAGGCGGTGGAAATGCGTGTCTGTGATCTCCTCGATCCCGGCAAATTCATAGACGCCGGAATTGTTGACCACGATATCGAGACGCCCGTAGCTCTCGATGGCCTTCGCGATGATAGCTGCGGCCTCTTCCTTGTGTGACACATCGCCCTGCACGGCCACGGCCTTGCCGCCCGATGCGGTAATGGCCGCAACGACCTTGTCGGCGCCTTCGCGGCTTGAAGCATAATTGACGACGACCGAAGCGCCTGCCTCGGCCAGTGTTTGGGCAATGCCAGCACCAATACCCTTCGAGGCGCCGGTCACAACAGCGACTTTTCCTGCAAGTTTGCTCATGATCTTCAGACCTGTCCGGTTCGGTCACGGCTGCCAGTGCCCCGTTGGGGGATCGATACGGGCAGCACAGGTGACGGATAAAATGGGAGAGAGTGGAGGCGTTGAAACTTTAATTGTGGAGCAATCGCTCCAACATCATGCATATAATAGGGCGCAGCCCGGTTTCAAGGATTTATGGAGCGATGACACCAAAAAAAAGCGAAGGCCCTTGTCGACCCCGAGGCCGACCCCCTGCCTTTGACCGTGCCACGGCTCTTTCCAAGGCGGTGAAACTGTTCTGGGACCGGGGTTATGAGGGCACGAGCTTTGATGATCTGATCACAGCCATGGGGATCAGCGCGTCGAGCTTCTACAACAGCTTTGCCAGCAAAGAGGCGCTCTATGTCGAGGCGATCGAAGCCTATGCGGAAGAGCAGGGGGCCTGGTTTGTCGAGGCCCTGTCGATAAGGGGGACCAGCCGCCAGGTCTTTGCCGCCATGTTCGATGCGGCAGCGACAGCGTTTACCCGTGAAGATGCACCGGCTGGCTGCATGATTGCCGTGGCCGCGACACAATGTTCACCGGCCCAGCTTCGGCTTCGTGACCTGATGATCAACCAGCGTCATCTGGCCGAACAGGCCATCCGTGCCCGGCTGGAGCAGGGGGTGGAGGAGGGGGATTTGCCTCATTCCATCGATGCCGGTGCGATGGCGGCTTGTTTCGGGGCGGTTCTGGGGGGCATGGGGATTCAGGCCCGCGACGGGGCCTCGCGCGAGAAGCTGCGTGCGGTGGGAACAACGGCTCTGAACATGCTGCCGAATGGCGCGATTTGAGACAAATTCTCATCAACGATCAGTCAAAATCGGGCTTTGTTAAGTGTCCGATACTATTTGAAAGAGAACAGCGCCAATCACGCATTGAATGATCGCCTTCAGGGTTTTAAATATCATTCTATAGCGAGCTCGGTAATCTTTACAGAATGTCTCCGGCGTCAGGCTGAGGCTTGTCTTGCTTTTGATGTATTTCATATACTTTATTGAAAGGTGACGACGCGGCCCATGTCAACTGACAGTTCAGCCACAACCCCCGAAAGTGAGATCGCGCCTGTTGCCCCGCCTCAGCCCGCGCCCGCGCCCAATCCTTACATCACGCCACCCGATCTGCCGACCAATGACGCCGGTCAGGGCATCCATTTCGATTTCAACTGGGGGGCACGCGTCCTGTTGCCCAAGAGGCCAGATGGGCGTTGGCGCGCAACGCTGACGGATCTCGATAATTCGACGATCATCTTCCAGGGCGATGTGGAGGAAGGGCATCTGTCCTCCACCAAGAAATTCTTCATCCGCTTTGCTGTGGATGTGGTGCGCATCGCGACTGATGGCACTGAGACGAAGGTGCTTCGTCATGAATACGATGCGCGTGACAAGCTGATTCTGGTGCAGCTGCCGGTTGGTACGCTGGGCGATACGCTGGGGTGGTTTCCCTATGTGGCACGTTTTGCCGAGCAGAGTGGCGCGAGAGTCATCTGCTGCTTGGCGAAGGTGTTTATTCCGCTCTTTGCCGACGCATATCCTGACATCCAGCTGACGACGAAAGAGGATTTCGAGGCCAGTCCGCTGCGCTCGCAGGTTTATGCGACCTATAATATCGGTCTGTTTTTTTGATGATACCGACAACATCTATCAACCTTGCGATTTTCGGTATGTAGGGCTGCATCGCACCGCAGGCTATATCCTGGGGGTCGATCCCACCGAGGAAGCGCCAAAATTCGTCCTCGAGGACGATACGCGTCCGATCGAAGAGCCTTATGTCTGTATCGCCACGCAGGCTTCGGCCCAGTGCAAATACTGGAACAATCCCGGGGGCTGGCTCGGTGTGATCGCTTTTCTCAAAAAGCGTGGATATCGTGTCATCTGTATTGATCAGAAGCCTTTCAGCGGGGCTGGTATCGTCTGGAACCAGATTCCAAACGGAGCCGAGGACGAGACCGGCAACAGGCCGCTTGCCGAACGGGCGCGCTGGCTCAAGCATGCCGATCTGTTCATCGGCGTGAGCTCGGGTCTGTCCTGGCTTGCTTGGGCAGCAGGGACAAAGACTCTAATGATCTCGGGCTTCACGCATCCGAACAATGAATTCTACACGCCCTGGCGCGTCATCTCATGGCATGCCTGCAACTCATGCTGGAACGACCCCCGGCATCAGTTCAATCACAACGATTTCCTGTGGTGCCCCCGTCACGCCAATACCGATCGGCAGTTCGAATGCTCCAAGCTGATATCGACTGACGTGGTGACCAAGAATATCGCGCTCGCTCTGGACGCCTGAGCATTTCATCTGAACGGGGGAAGGCGCCCCCCTCTCTCGCCACGATGTGCAGAGGAACATGGATATCGCTGGCGCCCTCGCTGTCGTGCAAAGCGTCCGAACGCTGGTCGTACTCAGAACTGTACATCGATAACGAGATTGTCGCTGTAATTCCCCGTCGCGGGGGTCTCCTGATTGGTGAGTATATGCGCTGTGTAGGCAAAACTCTGCACTGCGATGCCGTCCAGCTTGTCGGCGTTGGTTTCGGCTGTCGCGCTGCTGCGACGGGCCGATCCAGTGGCACCCCAGACCTCGCTCCCTGACTTGTTGTAAATGTCGTAGCGCAGCAACGCGCCAGCGCTGCTGCTCATGGCCCGGCTTGTGCCGTCTGCGTGATTGCCGGGGCTGATACCTACCGTATAGCTCTGGCCTCTTGTGCACCCCACGCTGAGGGACTGATGCACGTCACCAAAGCTTGCGACGAACGGGCTCGGCGTGAACACCACATCGGGCGCGGTAAGACGACAATCGGCAGTGACGGTGAACTCGACCGGTATGGTGACTGGGACAGGTGTCCGCTGGATATCCTGCCCGATGCACAAGCCAAGTACGCCAAGCCCCCAGCAGACATCCCATGTCCAGCCGATGGTTATCGACCCGTGATAGGTACCGGCACTCACGTTATAGGGGCCAGAGGGAATGCGCAGATAAAGCGGCAGCGTTCCGCCCACGCCATTGAACAGCCCAAGCAGTCCGATCAGACTGGTGGCGCGCCAGGAAATCACCTGCCCCGCCGCATAGGGGGAGGCGCAACTGGCTGAGTCACAGATCTGCAGGGGTAGGGTATCGCCCTTTTCATTGGTCAATGCCGTGATGGACTGGATACTTGCCGCGACTTTCTGGGTATAGGCCACGGAGAGTAATCCGCCCGTACAGGCAAATCCCGAGGCGACCAGTGTTGTGTTGCCCTGTGTGCTGAGCGAGAGCGATGAAAGTGCTCCTAGAGACGTTGTGCCGGGTTGTGTCACGGCGCAGGCACTTCTGGCGGCGGTGGTAATGAGTCTGCAACACAGGCCGATGGCCAGAATGGCGAGTGCTCTCATGGTTCCTACCCTCATGATTTCTGCCTGCAGAAAAGGGGAGTGAGCCGTCGCATCCCCTTTGTGACAGCGGGCGACGAACTGATCTTGACTGCACAGGTCTTGCCCGAGGCCAGAAACGCTGTCAGGCGATCCACACCCGTCAGGTCAGGCACGTAAGTCAACTCACCCCAGCCAACATAGATCACGTCATGGCCAGCCTTGACGCGCGTACCGACGGGCAAAGGCGTACCCTTTCCGTCATTGAGGCGGAACAGCGCTGCGCTTGTATGCCTGACCGGGAAATGCACCAGATAGCCGCTGCCATATTGTATGGCCACGCGCTGTTCGACCTGGCGTGCCTGCAGATCGGGCGAAAGAGAGAGGGTGTCGACCTCGTATTTGGCGGGATAATAGGAAATTGCATAAGGGACGAGAAGGTGGCCATCCTTGTCGGTCCTGCCGACGATCTGGTTCTCGTAACGCACCGGGATATTGGGCACACCGTCCGTACTGATGACCGCGAAGGCATCCAACACCCGATTGCCAGCGAAAACCGCATGATCCATGACGGCAAGCGATCCCTGCGCCTCGGCCCAGCGTGTGGTGTCGTTCAGCGGGCCATAAAGTCCCCCTTGCAATTGGGTGACGCGGTTGCGCCATGTCAGCGAGGCCTGCATGGACCCCGGTGCGGATGTCTGATTTCCCGGGCCGGCATGCTGATAATTGACATTCCAGCCGATACCCCCGCCTGGAGAGACAGACCGGCTCGCCGAGAGCCGCGCGATACTGCCACCGCCGGGCTGTCGGCTCCAGCCGGCGCTGGCCGTTTCGCAAGTGCCGAAAGGTATGACGATCTGGGCGTAACCGGCCCATCCACCCTCGTGAGCGTCGTGACCGCCAAGATAACGATTGGCCATGAGCGAGAGACTGACGCTTCGCCAGAGTGGAAGCGTGTCACCCAGGGTAGCGAAGCGGGTTTTTGCCCCTGTGGACGGGGTAACATCGAAATATCCGACACTGAACGATCCGAAATGTGGGAGGAGGAGGCTGCCATTGGCCTGCAGGCTTTTGCGCGGAAGACGCGTGAAGCCAGGCTCGCAGGTCGAAAGATCGGCAAAGCTCTGACTGCGCCAGATTTTCTGCGCGGAAATCGTGATATGGCCCTGTGTATATTGATACCCGGCGACGAACTGATGCCCTTCTTCAGGCAGGCGCTCTGTATCCGGGGTGTCGGTGTGGCCGGGTCTGTGACTGAGGCTTGCGGCCAGGTTGAGCACACCGAAACGTGGGCCAAGCCGTGCAAGCAGGCCAAGCCCACCCAGTGCAAGATGCGGGGCTCCCTCGATATGGGATTCGAGTGTCAGGTCAGACAGGATGCCGCGTCGGTACGAGGCATCGAGGTTCAGGGGGCCGTAATCCATGTCGCGCAGCCCATAACGTTTGCGCTGGGCACCGAGTGAGACTGTGTAATCGCTGAATCCGGGCCGTAGCAGGGTGATGGCGACATAGAACGGCACACTAGATTCCGTCTTGCGGCCCAGCGCATCGGTTGTAACGACCGTCGCCTCACCGGCGCCGTTGATATAGGGAATATTGGTCAGGCTGTACGGGCCGGGCTGGACGTTGTTATGCATGGTCTGCACGCCGTTGATCAACAGATCGACACTTGTCGGCGCCGATGCCTGCCCCGAGAACTGCGGCAGGGGATAGGTGATGATATCCGGGCGTACCGCGAAATTGCGTGAGATCTGCAGACCACCCAGCCTCATCGTGTTCGACCATGCAAGCGCCTTGGTCAGAATGTCGCCTGCCTGGGCTGTCAGGACATGCGTCTGATCGGAATAGCTCCATGTGGTGTCGTAACGACGATAGGTTACATCGTTGCCTGCACGAAAAAATCCACCTGAAGCGCCGAACTGCGTCACCCCCGTATTCGACAAGGTGCCAAAATGGCCGAAAACTCTCTGTTCGCTCCACAGCGAAAAGCTGGAGAGATGAGCAGCCTGGGACGCATAGGCGTCGTAGTTGATAATGGCGCCCAGACTGGCCCGTGCCTTTGCCTCGCGTCGTTGTTGGTCTTTACGCGTCAGGATTTGCCGGGGAAGCCATTGTGGCGGCACATCGAGGATCAGGCGCTGTGTCGCGGGTTCGTAGCGGACAGCGAGAGCGCTGATTTTCAACGGATCGGTCGGGTCGGGGGTATGCTGGGGGATATGATCGCTAAGACCGAGGCGACGCAGGGCCGCGTGGCTGATCAGATAACGCGCCTTCTGCATGGTAACCGGTATCACGAGGCCAGTATCATGCCCATTGATAACGGGGGCGAGATATAGCGTCATCTTCGCGGCCAGACTGGCTAGATCGGCTGGCCGCGGCGGTGGGGGAAGAGCGGCTCTCGCATTTCTCGGGCACAAGGCCAGTATTATCATGGCGTATAACCCTGGCCGAGTGGGGAAATGCCTGTCGGAAGTGCCCCTGCCCGGGTGAGCCCTGCGTAGGGAAGGCAGGGGCGGCAGGTATTGTGAAAGCCGGGTCGAAGGCAGAGCATGTTTACGTTGCGCTGGCATTTCACAGGCGAAGCGGGATGGTCTCGCTCATGCGCGAATCATTAATGAAGGCTTGCAAGGCGCCGGACGCGGCGCCCGTCGGAAGGGGCCAGGCCATTTCACAGCCCGGCAGAACATACCCTAGCAGCCCGGTGGCCATCTGGGTGTGGTCGAGCGACACCCGGCTCAGCTTGGCATGGATGCTGCCCGTGTTGCTTACCACCAGCATCGTATGGCCATTACGATGTTCGAGACGCGCGATAAGATGAGGTTTTTCCTTCAGATCACTCGACATGGACGGGTTGGCAGCATCGGCAGGCGCGTTGGCGCCATAGACGAAAAGCGGAATCGAATACCGCAGCTGGATCGCGATCTGAGAGGCACCTGCAACCGCATTCGGCTGGGCATCCGGTGTTGGAATTTCGTCAATCAGGACACGATAGGCGGCCTCGCTGTCGTCGCCATTCCCGCCGGTGCGCATCAGCCTGATGGTTGGCGCGTTCCGGGTTGCACCGTCGCCATCGGCGGGCTTGCGATAATGTCTGACTGCTCGTCGTAGCGGTCGTCGCCTTGTGCCTGGGTCCAGCGGAACACCCGTATCTGCAGTAGCACCGGCTTGCGGTCGTTGTTCTCGAGCCACAAGGCGCTGGCCTCGCTATCACGAGCAAGTACCGGATTGACCGGCCAGATGGTGACGGACGAGGCCGCGAAAGCAGGCGCCTGATGCACTATCAGGGCAGCGAGAAAGCCAAGAGCACAGGTCTTGCGCAGGAGAGTTACCATTGGATCGTTACCGTCACTATGTCCGAATACTGGCCGGGCGGCGTGGTGCCATCCGGGGTGGCGCGCCCGTAGACCGGAAAGTTCAGGGGGGGCGGGGGAGTGGCTCGTATCGAGGGTGAAAGGGGTGCCGGGTAGCAGGGCAATGCTGTAGCTGCTGTCACGGTACAGGCTATACGTCACACGTTCCGTTCCGCCATTGCGCATCATGGCGCGACTGCCGTTGAGCGGGTGCTGGCCATCATCGAGACTCATCATGACCGTTATGCCGGGCGTGCAGCTCAGGCTGATGGCCGAGGCGCTGTCGAGATGGGCGCGCAAGTCAACGCGTGAGAGCGATGAGGCCGAGCCGAAATCGAGTGTGCCGAACGAACCGACCGCGCCGCCCGACGCAGGAACAGCACCATTGATGGTGCAGCCGCCGATGATCTGGGCACTGACCGACATGGAGGTTGTCGTCGCTCCGCTGGCGTACGGGATCTGCCCAATAACGATGACAGACAGGCAAAACATGCTGCGAATGCGCATGTCTGTGGGCTCAGAACGAGATGGTTACGTTGATCGTGTCAGCATAGTCACCCGCCTGCAGGGGGGATGTGGCGTCTGCGCCGAAAGCCCGCCCGAATAGTCCAACCGTAAAGGTGGAGTCGTGGGCGGTGAGGGAAATCGGGGTATTGTTCTGCACCACCGTGGCAAAACTGGAATCGGTGTACAGGTCATAGGCAATGTAGGATGAGTCGTTGGCCAACGCATGATTATGGCCGCCACTCTTCTGGGCGTCGTGGGTGCCGCTGATTACAGTGAGCATTGGTGTGATACCGGGCGAGCAGGTGACGGTAATGTCGCCGCCACTATTCGAGCCCGCAGCAAGCACCCGGTTCGCTACCTGCTTGAAAAATGTTGTTTGGGTATCGAAAGCCAAGAGCCCCATTGCGGTATTGCCTGTAGGGGTTGTCCCTCCAATCTGACAGGCAGAGTCCAGGTGAAGCGAGACGCCAATCGTACCGGTGTAGGTCTCGCTTTCTGCCCTACATGGCGATGACAGGCGGAAGCCGAACAAACCCAGAGCAAGGAGCGCGTACCGGGCGGATAATGCGACAGGCCGTGCGGACAGGCTGGAAGATGACCGTGTGGCTGTAATAACCCCGGAATTATTCTGCGTCATATCATCCTCTTTGCCAGTACAGGATGATCAGCGTTGTCACGGATGACCGTTAACAATTGTCCTGCACGTATCAATTACATGGACCTTGAGGATCGTGATTCGCTTTGGTTCAGCGCGACGCCTCAGGCAATGTGTGAGCCTTTTTCCATCTAACCTAATATTCGTCAATAAATCGTTTTATACCGTAAACACGTTATCGACAGATTCGTTAAATTCAGTAAATAAACGAATAATCGTTATTGTTCGTTATCGGCCATAGGGCGGGTGTGCAGGTGTCGATTGTCAAGGTGCGTCGTGACTGTTCCGATCATTACGCTATCTGGGGCAGCTTTTTGGGAGGGGTGCGAAGCAGGATAGTGCCGCCGCCCATTTCCGGTTGTCCCATCGCCTTATGCAGCTCTGGCCCGCTCCGCGACTATCCCTGGCGGAATCATCATGTTCGTGATTTCAGTCTGATTGGGTATGGCATGATGAATTGACGAGGCATTCGCCTGGTCCCGGCAGTAGAGCGGCGATGCGCACAGGCCGTAGCGTTTTGCCCCCACGGCAGGGGTAAACGGAAACGGCCTGTTTTGCCCGGCGACGCCACTTTCCTCGGCTGCTTGGCCTGCAATGAGGCGCGAGGAGTCAGGAAGATCGCCCGTCCCCCTGCGCGGCGTTCAGCTTTCCTTGTCGACTGGCTCAGCGGCGCTAGGGCGATGTGGCCAGGCGGATCTTGACCTCACCCCACAGGGCTTCCTGAGCTGGCAAATCGAGATCGGCCAGTGTGCTGCCTGTTTCAGCCAGTACGGACTCCATTGTCTCGATGCGACGCGTGAATTTGGCATTGCCGTGCCGGAGGCAGGCTTCCGGGTCGAGCCCGAGCTTGCGTGCCAGGCTGGCGACAGTGAACAGTACGTCACCAATCTCGTCCTCAAGGCGGGCCTTGTCACCCCCGTCGAGTTCGGCCCTGACTTCGTCGAGTTCTTCCTCGATTTTTTCGAGAACCTGTTCCGGCCTGTCCCAGTCAAAGCCGACCCGCGCTGCGCGTTTGCCCAGCTTTTCGGCGCGTATCAAAGCAGGCAGGGCAGGGGCGATGCCTGCCAGCAACCCATATTCGGCTTTGGCGGTACGCTCAGCCTGTTTGTTGCGCTCCCACAGATCGGGGTCGAGCGTCTGGTCAGCAAAGACATGGGGATGGCGACGCACCATCTTGTC
>Ga0157362_1000584_pt1 | contig 12852 bp, 6 predicted proteins | sample AttlaeALBM3_FD_111480 | JGI IMG/M metagenome (GOLD analysis project Ga0157362, IMG submission 111480) | Fungus gardens microbial communities from leaf cutter ant in Ribeirão Preto, State of São Paulo, Brazil - Atta laevigata ALBM3 | ecosystem: Host-associated > Fungi > Mycelium > Unclassified ... | reverse complement strand
TTAATATACAGATCTGAAAATAATTTTATTAGTCTATCAAAATAATTATATAAGAATATTTGTTGCAAAAAGTTTTAACATTTTAGCAATCAATTTAAGCATTCTACATAATTATTTTGATCCAAATAAAATTATTGTCGGATTTGTAGCTAGCTGCAATTTTTAGATCCTTTATTACTTCAAAAAAATCGTTCTTTCGTATAATTACTTTTGTATGCGATATCTCTTAAGATGAATATAATTTCATTTGAAATCTGATTGATTAGCCGTAATACCAATTATTATTCTTAGAAAGCCAAATAAAACATCGAAATATTAGCGTTATTATTATCTTATGTGCAGATATTATTACTTGTGTCAAGAAAATGTACGGTACAAATGTACAATCAGGATATCACATGATGTAGTAGAAAATCCACTTGAGAATGTCCTTAATTCGCTTTAATGACTTAACACAAGGAGATCGGTCTCTTTCCCAACCAACCGAATTTGTTAATTCTTCTTCTTCCCTTTTGCCTCCTTTTCGCACTTCTTTACAGGCCATTTAACCGCGCTGTTATCAAATGTCTGATACATCGCCACAATAACGTCCTATCCAGTAATATCTCTGGCTGCAGAGAACTGTTTTCCGCTGTAATGGCACTCCATCGCCTTCTTCAATCAATGTCCAATAAAAGTACCGAGAGATTGTAAGAACGAGGAGCAAACAATTTATTATCCTCAACGCTCTTTCTTTTGCATAGATGATTAAAAAGCATACAGCAAATTTATTGGATTTCTGTCATGTATTGAATTATACTTTAAGCCCACTTTAGATAATTTATGTCATCATTTAGAATCTTATTTATAATTTTATGTAACTTGCGATATAAAAAATAATTAAAGAATTTGAATCCAAAATGTATATACAGATTAAATTAAATTAATTAAATATATGAAAATGTATAATACACAAATAATAAATTGTCTAAATTAAACTTTAAACTTGTACTTATTTTAGAACAATAAATTATATTATTATTACATTATAATATAATATTAAATACATATAATAAAGTATATACGTGTAATCATTAATTAAATATAATAATAAATGTATATATTATAATATTAAAATATAAAAATAGATATTTATCTGTCCTTTTATCTTTCTGCTTTTCGTAGAATTTTTTCAGAAATCAATTATTATAAACTGTATAAGGTACTTCTAAAGTCTAATTTACACAATGTACTTCCGATAGTAATATAGTATGCTTTTAAAGCATGCTAGAAAACTTGTTGCAATTTGCAAAGTTGGAATATCTTAACTTGATTAACGCGTTAGCTAACGACGAAAAAGCTGGTTTACTAGCATTTTAAAATACATGATGTCTTTTCGTTAACTGTTAGCATCTTAACGTTCACGTCGCCAATAAAAAGATATTTTATAAATCTACGCTTAAGTAATATCGTTTATGCAATTTTCAAAGCAGTTAAGCCAATAAAAAGTTTGCAATTATCCCCTTTGCACTGGAAATTTCAATAGTAGCATTGCGTATTTTTACTGCTTTTTTTCTTTCTCAGGCAACGATACGACGACGGCAACATAGTACGTTCACTTTGTTTTTTTTTCTGTACTTTGATCAATCGTAATAAGAATTTATCGTCTTCTTTACGAATGTGCACCTCGTACATAAACTACCAGAGTGAGAAAGGACGATAGATTAAAACGCGCAATTTTACTGAGTGCTTCTTACGCTGGTTTATACTATATGTCTCATTGAAATAGACGTTAAAATCTCCTTTTATCATTCCTATGTTTAAACTATCATTTTTATTAAACTATCATTTTTATTAAACATCAAGCTGTTACACTTTGGTTTGATCTGCGAGATCATTCTGCGAGACCGAAATTTAACTTATACCAAACTATAGATCTTATATTTTTTAAATTTATTTATATCTTTATTCTTTCTATTTTAATTTATCATTTTGTTGAATCGTTACCATATTATGCTTCGTTCTCTCTCTTTGTTCTAACTCATATTATTATTAATTTCTTTTGCATTTATTTCTCTTTTTTTCTTCACCGAGATTGTTAGATGTGCTGAAGAAAATTTAATACGAAACGTTCGTAATATTTTATTCCTTTTTATTTTTTTCCTTTTTTATTCATCTGTTTAAGAATAAATAAAGTTGTCACTTTTCCGACCTTATTTTGACTCGTATCTTTGATCATGTTTTATTAAAATCTAACTATTTACATCATATAAATAATATGAGCTTTTTATTACTCAGCTTGCTGCAAGCGACTATATTTTCTTAATTTGACAGAATTTTAATTTCATATTTTTAGAAAGCAATTTCAACAAAATACTACATAAATTAATTAAATAATGCAGAAACACTTTCTACTGACAAATATCAATTACTTAAATGATTTTCTTTAAAATTCACCAAATTTATCAAGTTTATTACAATTTCTTTATTTTTTTACGTCTAACTTCAGAAAACAATTTCTTGTAATTGCTTATATAAATATATGATAAGTATATACATGTATAACAATACACATGCAATACATAAAATAAACATGTTTATTTGCTTAATAAATCCAATTTGCGCGCAATTCTAATAAATCCAATGTGACCTCCATTCTCAAAGTAACTTTCTTGAATATTCAGAAGAGGCAAAGACTTTCGTATATCGCGTTGCATCAGCGATATAACATGTAAATTAGGTATATAAACCAGATAAGGAATAGATTTTGCTCATTGTGATTTCGTTGTGACATTACGAGTTGGCTTGTACTACAAGTTTTTTTAATATCGGCCAACGAATATTTTTCAATTACGTTTCAGTCATTAAATAACCTGTAGTTTTTCATATTTTATGATCGGCAGTATCAATGTACACATCAAAAAGCATTGCTTTTACGTTATCCATTTGCGTTACGCAAATCATATCCCTCACTGTATGAGTATTGCTCGGAGTTTAATCTTAGAATTCTTTTTATTAATAAACATTTTATTCCCTCTATGTGGCGTTTTGCACACAGTTCACTAGTGATAAATCTGTCTCGCAAATACACCGCGCATCGCGCCGAGCTATGTAATTAAATCTTGTCAATCTACGTGTCTCGTCAAATATTTAATTCAAACATTATTTTCGCACAGCTTTGATGCATATTGGTATTAAATAATGTATATATTCTGATAATATTAAAAAATATAACATAATAAATAATTTTTGAAATTCGATATGTTTACAAGAAATGGAAAAGTAGAGTGTAAGTAGCGTGTGTAACAAATAATATAAGAACTGTGACATAAAAAGTCTTCTAGTTTTTACCTAATAGTTTTTTACCTAATTTTCATCGAATTCTACTAGACTATATAGAGAAAAATTTTAGTTTTGTTGCATCATTTAAGCATGTATTAAAAATGGAAGTAAACCTTTACAATGGATACAACGAAAAACCTGTAATAATTGGAAAAACTTCGTTCAGCATGTCGAAATATGATGTAACTTCTTAATAAACTCTTTTTGTCTTTTATTTTATTGAAAATCTCATCGAGTTTGACCTTTGATCCTATTCAACTGAATTGATTCATATTTTGCCTTGGAGCTGTCCTAAAAAGCGAAGATTCTTAAGTATATCTATTACTGAAAACAGAATTTAAAAAAAGCTGGTTTTGAGAAATCTTACGGACGAACAATCAGACGAAAGAACGGATGAATGGTCGAACCCTAAAAAAATTATAAAGTAATTAGCTACATTGCATTAATTATAAAAAAAAGGTATTATTGTGTTGGTATTATAAATTAATATATAAGTTATATAAATAGTATAAGTTGCTAATTGCAGTTATCCAATTAACATTATTTAATTCCCTTTAATAATCAATATCTAAATACATGCATATGAAATAAAAATTATTATTACAATTCTAAAATATTATCATTATATTTATATTATTTGTAATATCTCATTATAAAATTCCTTATTAATTTTAAAATTTTATATGCATATGAGATAACAGGTATACGTTATTATCCTCATTGTTCAATTAATCGGCTTGTCGACATTTTACAGCTAATCGACATTTTACTGTATAGCAATACATGATTTACAATAGCGCATACAAATATTAGCATTATACATTAGTGAACAGGCCAAGTTTTATTGCTTTTGTACAACATCGGAAGAGCCCCATTTATATACGCAAACAATTCATTCATAAAGAGAGTAGTTGCCGCATGCGTTGCACCGACGTAATCCCGTTCTGATTAGCAAAGTTTTTAAATGCTTTCGTTAGAATACCATTGTGTATGTGTCTCTTGATCTCCATGAAAATCTAGACAAATCCAATTGCCGTGCTAGAATAAAGCAGATCGTTCTCGGGATCGACCTGTGTAACCGTCCTTACACACGAATACACACGAGCATGCGTTTATGACTGCATTTTCCTTAACCCGGAATGGGTGTCTCGTCCTCGAGAATAACTGTGGCATAGCCTCACGTTCATTGTGGATTTGCCCGAGCGACGAATAGCAAGTAAAAGCTGATCCCTCGGTCGTTGACGATCGCTCCGCATTTCGCTGCATTTCGCCGGTGCACGCTGAATCCTCCACAAGACGGCATCTTGACCCCGGTATTTTCCAGTACAGCGGCAGTGGTGAAGACTCAATTTCGAGTACTTCTCCCGGAGGCCCTTCGGCCTTTCAGCCGATCCCCTTATGCTCTCGTCTTTATGTGCCTCCCTGAGCACCATCGAAATGCTATCCGAAGGAAAACGCCAGCGAACAACTGACAAGTCGTACCGATTTTCAACGTCCTCCAATTGAGTCGGCGCAATGGATTCTTATTATCATTAAACTCCATTTCTTTCATCAAATATTCTTTTTAATTAATCGTGGAGCATATTTAATTTTTAATTTATCTTAGTGAGATGCAAATCGGAAAGTTCGAATTTTTTTTAGATGAAAAAATAACATATTTTATATTGTATACGTAAAATAGAAAACTTTTCTAGGCTTTTAAACTATCAAATTTTCTCAAAAGAAAGTAAAAATCAAATAGAACTAATTGAAAATATATATCGTGACTGTTTATTATATTTGCTGCTTGACAAAACTATGTTTTAACATGCAAGAAATTTAAAAAATAATTTAAAAGAATTTCGAACTTCAAAGATTAAGAAGAAGTAATGAAGTTAAACGAATTAATTTTAATAGATAAGAACATGTAACGATTATTTGCAAATTATCGTTTCTAATTTAGTCTTCAGGATACTGAAGCAATGAGCAGTTTCTGATCCATGCTAAGCAAGTAATGAAGTAATCTGTACATAGGAGCCGTAATTACCAGCAGTATTAGCTGCGGCTACCTTTGCGGTATGTTTATGACAGTAATATGCAGGATTAGTTCTTCGGCATTTACATCTCGCAGCTCGTATGGATAAACACAAAGTTATCGTGAGATAAAGCGATGTAACGATCGCTTGTAATCAACGAATTTGCGGCCAAGCCTTATCTACCTGTACATTGTCCATACAATGTAGCTTACTTACCGCGATATCAACCTAAATACGTCTATATACCATTCAGGAAACCACTCATTATATCATGCGAGAATTTCGACACAATCATAATTGTTGCTTATATTCAGTCACGTACGTGAAGCTTTTATCACCTATACATCTACAGTAAATTATAATAAATTAAAATAATAAACGATCGTAAATTAACAGTGTGGACTATACGACAGTTAAATTGCAGAAATGGCAAGAATTGTACAAATAATCTTCTTTGAGTTGAATAAAATTTTGTCCTTTCAAGTGAGTGTAAAAATGAGATGTGAAAATAACTAACTCATAGAAAATATAGAAAATATTTCTAATGTAATTATTCTTATATTTATCATAAAATAAGTTCGATATAGGAACGATTATATTTACTGTTAACAGAAAAATATTTTACTCTTGAATGAAAAATTTTTAAATCTAGAATACAATAATCTTGAACATCAGAATTTCGTACCAATACAAATATTATTATTTGTGTCAGCATTATACACTGTAACATCGGATAAAGATTTATTTTAAATGTAAGAATATAAACATAAATTTATATTAAAACTAAATCATTAAAAATAAATCAATCTTATTTAATTCAAGAAAGAAAAGTTGGAATTATATAATCAAATTTTAATAATGTTTTATTTTTATACTGCATTAGTTACAATCAGATTAAGTATCCTAAATAGCAAGATAACATTTTATTGACATTAAGATGTTATTAAAACATCTTGCTATTAGGACGTCAAGAATATTCGTTATTAGAAACCTTTTTTGAGAGAATAGCTAATTAAAATTGAAAGATATGAGTTCGGTACAATTTTAATAACGTCTATATGTCAAAATAATCAAGAAATAATAGTTGCAAAGCTGCTCTTCTTTATCAAATAAAAAAGAATCCTTGCAGATCATTATCATATCATGTATTATTCCGCATTATAACACGCTTACGATGAAGCAGGATTTTGAGAAATGGAAGTTAAAAGCAATTCGCCTACATAGATGCGGAATACTATCTTGACTTTTGAATCGGCAAACGAGCCGACCGTGGATAAGACCTCTAGAGAATAAAACGAAAAGAGCCTTGACGACAATCGAGCGAGAGGATATGAACCGTTGGAAACTTATTCAGAAATCACGGAACGCAGAGTAACAAAAGTTTTACGGTCGAGTTCTATAGATAGCTGAAAATTAAATCCCACTGAAGACGGGGAATGTTCGATCTTATAATGTGCTTCAGTAGCAATCGGCATATGATCATTCATCATAGCCATTTCTCATCTTTACACAAATTGAGGTGCGCCGATAATAATTCAATAACCAAAGCTTTGACTAATTCCGTTTAAAACCCTTCGATATATGAAAAACGGTTGTAATCGAACGATTTTCAGATAATACTTACTGTTAATTTATCAATACCTTTTACAATTTAACGATTGCGCGAGCATAAATATTTATAATTTAATGGTTGTTTCGAAAAGTAAATATTACAACCGCTATTAAATATTCAATTTATTAAATGTTAAATTTGTTAAACGTACATTGGATATATATTTGTTTTATTTACTTTTCAATATTTTATATCATATTTTTAAAAAATCAATGTATCAGTTAGTACATATTGTAAATTTTTATTTTAAAAGTTTATATACATATATATATATATATATATAATATAATGTTTATTGCGAATTAGAAGCTAATAAGAGCTACATAAGATCATATTATGTATACATAAAATTTCTTCTTATATAACTAAAAAAAGACATTTTAATCTCTGTTTTGAGTTATCTTTAGTACGTAAACATTTTATTAATAAAATTCGCACAAAGTATGAAATATATTGATACAAAATTGAAGCAAACCATCATACAGAATATGAAACGAGATGCATAGTCAATCAATTTTGCGATTTTTTATTCATTAACTATGCACCTCATTTAATATTCTGTATGACGGTTTGCTTCAATTTTGTATCAATATGTTTCAAACTTTGTACAAATTTTATTATTAACAAGTTTTATGTATTGAAGATGATCTAAAACGGGGTAAAAAAAAGATGATTAAAACGTTTATATTTTTATTATATGTTATATATAAAAATAAATTTATGTATGTACACTTCTTCTTGCATTAGATTTACAAATATATTTCATTATCTTTTTATAGTCTTTGATTTAAAGCCTAAATCTAGTCATACCTTTTATGGACATTATATTTGTCAAGAAAAAATTAAAAACATCGATCACATACACTTATGAATGACTTAAATTATAATTAATATCCATCCACATATACATTTAATTACTTTAAGAAATACGTAAAAAATATATGCAATACAAGCGTAAATGCATACAACTTTATTTTTCTTTATTTTATTTAACACAAGTATTCACCCTTCTCATAATTTTGCGATGTTGTGCGAATGTTCTCATGAAAAGGACTCGGACTCGAATTACCCGTGCGCTCGACGATGCAAATGAAACAATTGATGTAAATATTTGACGCGTCTACATTTACTTTTTGCTGCGCTCGTGAGTTTAAATAGACTTGCATAAAACACGGCTAAGACAAGCGCAAGACACACCCGACACCTTTTCGTTCATCCGCTAAATAAAACCAAGCATGTCAAGTGCAGTATAAGAAGCGACATGAGATGACATACAGAGCAACGCGGTGGAAATAGCAACCTTTGGGTTGCCTTTATGTTCGTAATGCGCATTGTTGAGCACGATTCTGTCTTATCAAACATGAATTTACTTGAAAAACGACATGTAAGCGGAGAGCAACTTCTCACTTAAAAGTTGCTCTCCGCTTACATGTCGTTTTTATAATTTGATTAAATTATTAATATTTCAAATCAAGTTGATAATGGAAAAATATTATAATTTTCTACAAATAATAAAATTTATTTCTATCTACTTAATTAATAATGAATAAAGCTACATAATATTCTTATATTATATTTTATTCAAAATTATAAAAATTTAATTAAAACATTGCACAGATAGTAAAATAATGAGGAAAGATTTCCAAATTCAACGTGTAATTTGCAGAATTGGATAGATAGTATATAAATTCACAATTTTATAATTATTTAAACAGTAAACAACCAGCTTGATATTCTTTATATTTTTCATTGTTATATATACATTTTTTTTGTTATATTATTCAAACAAATTCATTATTTCAATAAAATTATTATATTATTTTACCTGAATTGTATCTACATTACAGCAAACAATTTTATTATTTCAGTTAAAAAGTAAAGTATTTTACGTTACGTATAAATCTTTATACAAAACTAAAAGAAATCATACGATCAAAATATTTATTTTCTCATTTATTTTCAACATGAAGTTCCCTTTAAGAACTCTTCAAAGAATCATTTCATTAGAAATGAATAAAGTCTACAATAGAAGTATAATAAGTCTTAAGCTGTAAGAAATTGATCAATCATATTTGAATGTGAGGAGACTAATCGGCTGATTAATTAATTTTTTACGACTTAAATTTTACATCCATTGTAGCTCTGATATAAAAAACACAATACACCTTTTAGATGTCCTATGTATGATTTATTTATAAACGAGAAACACAATTTCTCTGCATTCATCTCACAATAGTGTCATGTACTGTTTGTAGATAAGTGTCTTTAATGAATTCACTGCTCTTCAATTCATTTTATGCAAAAAAAAGTGTTTTACTTTATTGAGTAATATTTAATGCAATCAAAGAAAATGTTATTTTATCGAAAAATATTGTTTCAAACAATCGTGTTTTCAAAACTAATTCGAATTGGCTCTTGAAATATTAACACAAATAAAAAAATAAAATAAAAAACGAGCAATTAAGAGCATTAATCATGTTTTTTCTGCCAACAATATGATTTAATGCAATAACACTTTAAGAAATTGTATTTATAAAATAATGTTTTATTTAAAGTTATATTGTTTCAGTAAAATAAATCAAACAAATAAAAATACCAAATGTAATGAAATATTTTTCTCTGTTTTAACTTAATCAAAGTACTTTGTTCCAATTTTCTTAGACTTCGATTTCTCTAAACGAGAAAAAGTTAAAACTGTATGTCCTAGAATGTTCTCGTACACAGCAATTAGATCTGCGCAATAATGGTCCAAAAATATTGTACATCAACGGTGCATAATTCATGCGCGGACTGGCTTGATCATTAACAAATATCGCGAGGAGCCGTAGATAAAAACTAGCCGAAAGAGGAAATGAATCGGATTGAGGGAAACGTGATTGTGCGCAACGCGACGGCGGCGCAACGACGGCGGCGTCGGTAATAAACCACAAATCATTGTTTTATGAATATTCAGTACCAGCCGCGAAAATAACGTCGGTTGTAGGAGATCGATCGGCATTTCCTTCCTTCCTCTATCCTTATGCCGTCGTTTTAAGCTCGCCTTATGCAAATGCGACCGCGTCCGACTCCCATCCCATTGCCTCATCCAACACGCATGTGATTCCGAGCAGTGACGAACAGATGAATGAACAATAATACTGAGCCTTCCTCCCTTTTATCCGTCTTCTTTGGAAAGTCTCGCGGTTAAGAGATCAGAAGAAAAATGATTGGTAACAATTCGCTCTCATGACCTGCCGAACGAAACGAGAAACCCAGTGAAGTACGCCCGACGAAAAAGAGCGGGAACCGCTTGCGTCTTTGTTTTTTTCTTTCAAATTTAATAGTTACACCCGAGAATGAAATTACCGAAGTCCATTGAACTTTCAAGCGATAAATTCGTATTGCCTTTCGTAAACGTTCCGTTGGAAGCGTTAAAAAATTTGTCGTCTACTGTAACGATTAATTCGCGTTTGATTTCTTTGCATTCGCATTAAAAAAAAGGAATTTGCAACAATACATTCACATTATGATATCTCGAGAGAGAAGGAAAGGGAGAGAGAAAGTAAAAAATGAGCAATGAGCAAAAATCCAAATGTTCCAAGCGCGTTTCATCTCATTTAGATAATTAGATTTCCCAAATCTTTAATAATTGAAGTGCCATTCGGATACTTTCAAAGTACGTCGGAAAATTACATTCATTTCCGTTAAATCCCTGCTCTCCAAAATATCAGGATGGCAACCGTGCTTATGAAATAAGCTGAAAAACCAGATGCAATTCTTATTCGAAATATTCACGCAATGAGCAGCGGACAGACTCTCTTTTTATTTCATACTGTAAATATAAAATCTCTCTGGTAGGTATATTTTCCTGGCGGTGAACGTAATTTAATTACCGCCACGAATGTTGCCTGATATTTGTGAATGTGGATAATTAAAAATGGTGTCTGCTATTATTTTAATAACTTCCATATAAACGGGCCTCGGGATTCGATGGGAAGTGCAATGTTACATCAACGCTGCAGGATTACAGCGACATAATATTTTTCATCTTTACCAGTTTTGGTATTCTCCGGACGGACAATTTTAAGAACTCAAGAATTTATTTTGATACATTCAGGGCTTACTTAAGATCACATATACCGAGACACAGATGTAATTTCCACGGTTGGAGAACAATGAATTTAAGTTACGACTTTTAACGGCTGCTAACTGCCACGGTCTATTTCATTTTCTCTTTATCCGCTTTTCTCTTTATCACTTTTCTCGCGTGAAGAGTGGCATCGAAAGCAATCGAGGCAATAAAGATGATTTGAGAATGATAACTGTATCAATTGTATCATATGTGCATATAAATTGCGTGTACATAATAAATATTCGCGCTAATTGCAGTTTAATAATATACTCAAATTCATATATCCAGATATTAAATATTCTTGATAAATATTGGATTAATTTTTAATTAAGAAGTTTAATGGAAATACATAAAACTAAAAATCTTATAATTATATGATCATATAATATAATCTTATAATTATATAATTATATCGGAGATTAAGCTCTAATAGGTCTGCAGAAATTTATTTGGAAACAAGTTAAGACTTTTTTTATTTATTTATATCCTTAAAATTGATTTTTTTTTAATCTTACAATATTTATATCAATATTTGCATAATTGCATAATATTAAAATAAAAATGCTATTAAAGTTTCTTTAAAAACGATTGAATTTTTCAGTTAAACTGATATAACACTTGATGTGGCAAGGACTAAATATTAAGTGTATTTAGATCTACGCTCTATGAGCGTTTTAAACTTCTGCGATCAGAAATTCTGCCCGGACATTTGGTTAGACTTTCGGATCTGTAACTATTCACAGGACAAGTACACGAAGATCTTCGATAAAGTAATAGTTCTGCAGAAGTCGGGGCGAAAAGAAGGAGGATACTCGCGGGGATATTCTACGACAGTTTGTAGTCCCTTTGATCGTGCGGAAATCTCCCCGGGCTAGCAGCGGGAAAGAAAACGCGAGTATCCGATCCTTTAAGTGTTCCCCGAGGCGGCGAACAAACTTACGATATTTTCCTGTCGGCGAGAATCATAGGTTAGGCAAATAACGCCTGGTATTGTGAGCGAACAGACACGAACGAGCTTGAACGTCGCGACTTTCTTCCGTATCATTCAGCTTTCCGCTGAAGCAGCGTCCAAACTTGCTCGTGCAAACTTTACTGCATCGTACACGAATGTCCTCGGGAGAAAGCTGCCGTGACATGCATCTAATACGGATTTGAATGAAACGTTGTATACATATACAAAATTTATATGCTGTAAACATCCAAAAACTAGATCTTCCAGATCTTCTATAAAACAAGGTAGTAACCAATTTTATCTGCGTTGTTTCTTACGCGTGTTATCTGTAATAAAAGAATTCTCCTTTCTCACGTATAGAACCTTTATAAATATTTGATACTGAAAGGTAGTAGTTATATAGTTAACTACTTTACTTTGAGTATTAAAAATACTATTATTTACTATTATTTATTATTATTTTTAGTATAATTAGTATTCCAAATAAATAATTAATCACGTCCTTTCAACATTAAATTTGCTAAAAATTGGCCACTCTTAAATTGATCAGTATTGAGTTTCTGTAAGAAAAATAAGAATATAAATAATTCTTGTAAATAAAAAAAACGAATTTTTATAATTAAAGCCTTTATAGTCAATACGTTAAATCTGAACATTTTTAAATTTGTTGATCAGATTTTTATCAATACAAAATTATACGTAATAACATTCTATCATGAACAACACTACAAAAAAATCTTTCTTTTAAGTATACATTGGATAGTTTATAGTTTGTAATATAGAAATAAAAATTTGGAATAGAACTCAATAATAATATTGTATGTTGCATAAAATGAAAACT
>Ga0157362_1000582_pt1 | contig 12859 bp, 7 predicted proteins | sample AttlaeALBM3_FD_111480 | JGI IMG/M metagenome (GOLD analysis project Ga0157362, IMG submission 111480) | Fungus gardens microbial communities from leaf cutter ant in Ribeirão Preto, State of São Paulo, Brazil - Atta laevigata ALBM3 | ecosystem: Host-associated > Fungi > Mycelium > Unclassified ... | reverse complement strand
TAGCACGCTCGCTCTTTTGTCACGGCGCCCTTGTTCTCGCGCTGTCCCACTCTATTTGCCACCCCCCGTCGTTCCATCATCCCTCAAAGCCATGGAGTCTAACCGGTGACACAGACATACACACCCACAGGTACATGTATAGAGTCGGTGGTGCTGATGGCGGCGCTTCATAGTGTCAGTGTGACGGTGCGACGACGATGGCGGTGATGGTAGTGGTTGTATGGCGCCCACCCGAGAGCTCCGTCTCCACCCTGAATCTCCTCTCTTTCCCACTTTTCTCTCTCTTTTTTTTCCCTTTCGCTACAACGCGCGGAATCCCGGGGTGGGATTTGCAGGACCCGGCAAATATGCGCCCGATAAAGGCGACCCGCCCGCGGTCGAATCTCTCTTTCTCTCTCTTTTTCGCTCTCTCTCTCTCTCTCTCTCTCTCTCTCTCTTGCTCCCCCCCCTCTCTCTATCTCTAGCGATTACCCGAGGCTCCCGTGACAACCGTATCCTTCCGGCGGCGGACTTGCCGGTTTTACCGTCGCTGTGGGATTCCCGTTCCATCCGGACGACGAGCTGGAAAATGCTCCGCCGATTTTTCGATCGGCTCATCCGCCGAATAAGTGATGTCATTAAAACGTTAATCGCGTCCTGCGACCCCGGGCAGTTTTCGTGAAATTGGTATTCGTGAAACCTCGTTTGAAGGAACTTGGAACTGGGGCGTGAAATTGCATTTAATGTCGGTAGTTTGGAAAGTTTCATACACACGATTCATGTAAATCATATGAGACGGTTGAAGATTTTTGTCTTCATAAGGAAAAACTTGAAAATGAATTTCTCATCATTATCTCCATTTAAATTACATTTCATTATATTAATATAAAATACATGTTGTCTGACGTAAGATATTATTGAGAAAAATCTTTATCGAAAGAATTCATGGTGTTGCACTATACAACATGATGCATGTCTTATATCTAGCAAGAGAGAATAATTTTTGCTGACCAGCGTCTTTCTGGTATTCCGCGACGAGAGATCAGAGCTGATCCCACCTTCGATGTAACTTTCAGAATCCTTTATCTGACATCTGTGTCAAGGGGAAATTCCCTTGATCCTCACCGAGATACCTACCATTCTCGACTTTCTACTTCCCTTTGCCCCTTCCCATCCGTAATCCTTCCGTATTGCCTGCGTAAGCACATTTCTCTATCTTTCAAAGGACATGTAGATTCTGAAAAATATTGTAAGGAAATTAAAATGCAATCATTACCGCCCTTTAAGACTTTGCTTAATAAGTTTTTAAGATTTATGCCTGTCAACAAAGATAGATCATAGTAGAAATATGCACATTTTAGTGCACATGAAAATATTAAAGCAAAATGTAATAATATAAATAATACGTAATAATGTAAATATAAATAGCATAAATAGAATAAATGATATAAATAGTATAAATAAACATATAGAATAGAGAAATTTCGTTGAGTTATATACAAAATGTTTTCGTTTTTATTAGGAAATCGTATATTGTAGAAAGTTTTGTCCGAAAATTCAGACAAAAATGGTTGAAGTTTTCTTGCAGTCATATTGTCTGAATTTCTATAGCTGCAGTTGCTTTAATTTTTAGTTACAATCGTATTTGTCTGAATTTCTAGCTACAGTTGTCTGAATTTTTAGTTACAATTGCCTGAATTTCTAGTTACAATTGCCTAAATTTCCAACCATAGTAGTCTCAATTTCTAGCCATAGTTATCTTAATTTTTAGGCAGTTGTTTGAATACTTATAATTTCAATGTCTGAATACTTTTGTCTAAATTTCTAGCTAATTGTAAATAAATATTTTTAATCTAAATTTAGTTACATTTAATCTTAATTTCTAATTAAAATTCTAACAATAAATATTATCTGTTTCAAATTTCTAAAAATTTGAATTTCTATCCATCTGTTATTAGATCTATCTTTTTATTGTTGAACAACTGTACTAGTTCAGATATTGCAAATTTATTTTTTTTCTTTTATAGAGGGAAAAAGATAAACTGTTGTTGCAACTAGTTCAACAATAAAAAGATCTAGTAACAGGTGGATAGAAATTTAAATTTAAGTATACAAATATTGAACTTAAAACGGATTTAGATTACTAACTAAATCTATAATATCTTAAGATAAATAAGTTACAATTACTTGAATTTTCCATATTCATTAAAGAAAAATTAAGTAATCAGTTAATTAAGTCTTTAATTTTTATGAACTATATATATATTTCTATTTACATGAAATAACATAATAATGCTATTGATGATTAATGTTATTGATGATTTATATATATTAATAATATTAATAACTAAAATCGTATCTATATAATATTGAAGCATTAATTTGAATTCTTTTCGAAATGTCTCGCACATTAGATTCAGCTACGAATTTTCAAAAACGTGTTTGTCAGAAATTTTAAACAGGTTTTAAATATGTCTAATTTTTCAGATACTGATCTGATTCTAAATATTTCAGATAGACGCGCCATTAATTTCACTTTTCATTGAAATTACTCTTGATTGAATTAAGACAGATTGCCTGAAATTACGTTTCAGGCACCCAGATCTGAAATTTTAGAAAAATGTCTGAATTTTTAAGCAATTTTTTTACAGTGTAGTACAACCGGAAAGGGAGTGATTCTAAATAAATTTCTATAAAATTCTATAAAAAAATAAGTTGAGTAGAATAAAATTTTTCATTTGAGTCTTCGTTTTCGGACATTTTCAATCAATTATAAAGCAATAAAATTCGTGCGTCGATATCCTGTTTTATTGTGTATTCTCAATTATCCCATACAATAAACATAAATATAAACAGAGATAGTAATTGAAATCTACAACAAGATCTGTTAAATCGAAACATTTGATGAATATTTAAAGTTGATTTTTCCAAAAATGAAGTCTTATATGAAAAAGTTTTATTGTACGTTTTCGAATTATTCTTTCATGTAGAAACTCTCTTCCCAATTACATCATAATTTCCGAGACATTCCTATATATATTTATCTAAATTTTTCTTAAATTATATTATTAAATTTTTGAATTTATGCGATTATATATGTATAAATATCGTATTTTCAAAATATCTGTGCACGATAATAATTATTTAATTGAATTATCATGTTGATGTCAAAATATCAATATTTATTGGTGGGCAGGAATTAATTTTTTCTAAATCAATTATACAACGTTAAATCGATCGCTCTCAATACAATGCTCTTGATAACGGGAGTACACGTCCTTTAGTGTGCGGTCACGTGTCTTAATTGAAATTAATCATCCACCGAACGTACAGTCGTAAATCATAACAAGTCGACATCCGCGCAGTCGTGGCGACGTGACATTTCAATAAGTCATTCATCGGTACGGTTAATCCTCGCGATCGACCGACCGATCCCGAACATATTCCGAGGTTGTGGAATCAAGGCTCGCGAGAGATCCCACGCGATCTCTTCGTGATGTCACGGGCCGACAGTGATTGATCGTCCGAGAGCAACGTCTCGTTCGGAGTAGAGATCCCTCCTCGGACTGCCGTCACCTTCTGTGTTCGTGCAGCGAGGAAAACTGGCGAATCACCATCGCGATACGGCCGGCCGACTGAATGGCAGTCGTTGATTCAAGAGATTCCGTCTGTGTACTTTAATAGATACTTGATTACGCACACAAGACGAAATAATGCACAATATTAATCAAATTGTTAGCTGCCAGCCTGATTACTCGAGATTTTGAGAACACAAAGCTTCCGATGAATTTATAATTAGTATCGAATTTGATATGTAGATATAACCGCTGGCATGTTACAATTTAACATTAGAAGTTAGAAATATTGAGCCACCATTATTGAATATGTTTTTACTTTTTAGTTTAATATTATATTTTTTGTATAAAAGATAGAATTGTGAAATTTTTGATTTTTTAATAATTATGTTCTTTGTAAATATTTGATTAACTTTTTAAAATTTTTGTAAATTTTAAAAATAATTTTGCTTTGTCTTTTTAGAGAGTAATATTGATATTTCTAGAGTTAATTAGAGACTTTATTACATGAGATGTGAATAAAAAAAGAGATGAAAGTTGGAATCGCTTGTTTAATTTTTCCGATTGTTCCTAACAAATTGAATTAAATGGCAAATACAAATCTACAAACATAGTTCAGATTAGTAATCTCAACAAATTTTGAATCTTTAGCACAAAACATGAAACACGTAGTATTATTTTTGTTCATCTTCGTACATATTATGCATTATACATTCCGAATCCAATTTTTAAGATTATTGTACTTTCTCTGTCTTTAATATTTTGAAAATATTTTACCCCTTCTCTGTTTCGCGTATTATAAAATAATCATTTCATATCGAGTTAGCATTAACCAATTATCCAATTTTTCTCAGTGATCAACCTTTGAAATAATTTTCTCGATTTGCGACGGGCGATCTGTCGTAATTCCCATAATTCACTTAACTTGACTCTCGTGAATAATTCAAGTGTCATATCGCACACGTTTCGTTATTTATAATTTAACGATCGCCGCGTAGCACGCGCGCGCACGCCAACGGAGGATTTCACAGGTAATAAATAAAACTAAAGGACATAGTGTGTGCGGCGCGACGCACCGGGCGATCCGATTGACCGGTGAAAAGCGGCGCTTTTTGCGTGTCGCGGAACGATCGGACGCGCATACGTCGAATCCAATCGCATTTGCCGCTCCCATGAGACCTCGGGGTGACCATGCCGTGCCGTGCCACACCGCGCCACGCCGGAGGTAAATATTATTCGAATTCGGTGTGTACGGCGCTATTAGGCCGGCGCTCGCCGACGCGTTAATCTCCCAGGGGCTAACGAAACACGGGTCGGCGTTATTAGTGCCGAATTTAGAATTAAGCGTGGTCGCGCCGCGCCCCGCCTTTTCCCTTCTCTCGCGTGCGGCCGTCCCTTTGTTTTCGCAAAAGGGACGGCTCGGGGACTGGAACAATGCTGGTAATTCTTTTGCCGCTCTCCGCCGTCAACTTAGCGGCTGAAATCCTCCATCCCGACTTCACTTTTTCATCCATTGCCTCGTTCCAGTAACCGTCATTTTGTACAATAATCCGGGAATTGCGGATGATGTGTCTGGTTTTTTTTTTGGCGTAGGTGTCGAATTTCCCAACGATTGTAAATTCCACAGAGCGAATGAGAGGAATAGCAATTACTTCATCACGGGGCGTCGGTAATAATTAATACTGAGGATTTAAGAGTTTCTGCGAATTAATCAAGGATATAAACGATCAGTTCTGGAATCTCGCGTGTTTCGCTATATTTCTTCTTTAATTGAGCTATTTATCACAGAATTTTTAATCCTCTATTGGCAATATGAAATTTTCACTCTTCCTATGAATCCTGAATCTTCGAATTTTACTACAGATTTGTATATTGCTTCGGATTGTATAGAAAATTGTAAAAACATTCTTACATACTTTTACACAATAAAAAATTTTAAGTTAAATTGACACATTTATATTAAATTTAACTGAAATTACATGTTATTTATTTTTTTTATTTTTTTTATTTTTAATTTAGGCGATGCTTCTAATATTTAACATATGCAATATACAGATTTAACAGATATTTATTGTTACAAAGAGTAAATAACACAAAATATCTTTTTACATATAAAATATATAATTAGCTGTACAGAATATATTTTTTCCAGTAAAATTAATATTTATAATATATTAATTAAATTAACACACATTTTATTCATTTATTCTTAGAATTTATATTTTAAAACATTATTTTTATGTTATTTACTTACTTACCTATAACTTGTGTTATTTTAATACTGAGAAATGTTAAATTTTAATTTAATGCAAAAATTCAAATAACACAATCACATTATGTTAAATTAATACTCGGATATGTTAAAAATTCAACACAAAAATTTTAACGAGAATTAGTTCTAACATAAATACAAAGTGTTTTTTGCTGTATACAAAAACTTTAACAATAAGTTTTTATTCAATAGAAAAGATAGATTGTATTTTACTTATTTTTTATAACTTTAAATTTATCTATCAGAATTCACAATATAAAAAAGTTTGTTATTAAAGTCTTACATTGCAAAGAGTTAATTATATAAAAACATTTACGATTACTTTAAGATACTCTATGTGCAAAGTTAATTTTTCCATTTCTTAATTTTGCGGGTGTGATTACGTCGAGATATTTCTTGGAATTCTGTCGCGGAGTTTCGGAGAGTTGCAGAAGATCGTGTCTCTCGAGGGATCGGCCGGATCGCCGAAATATTCGGCAGATCTCGAGGATAATCCCGGATGCCCTGAAACTTGCTCGGCATCATCCCGGGAATATCGCGCGACCGATATTCGGCCAGGATCTCACTCGCTCGCTTGCTCGCGCTTAAGTGCCGCTTAATTCGCAGCCCTAATTGCAAACCCTGAAACCGGGACGTCTTTCCCGTGAGAAACGGAGCGTAGCTTCCACGAAACTACGATTGGTTGCAGGATTGTCCAAACGTTTCGCGTTAACTCTCAATTCATGGAATTATGATGATACCGAAAAAGATCCCAATTTACGTTCAAATTAATAAATGTATATTTGATGGTTAATAATCGTCACATAATATAATTTCATTAAGCTCGTAATAAATTCTTAAATAATTATTTCGATTTGTCAAACATGTCTATATATATATTTTAATTATTAATTATATTATTGCAACAGATTTGTGTGAATTAGATCGATAGTGAAAAGATAAGATATTCTCGTTTTTTTAAAATCGTGGATCAAGCATTCTTTTTGAAAAAAGTTTTTAGTAGCAATGGGATGTGATTCTATAATATCACGTACGAAAGCGTTGCTAGGAGAGAACGACGAAAGAGGTCGAATCCGGGAGCCCTTTCTCACGCGGCAAGAGTGATCATCCCTCGACAGAATAAAATCAAACCAGAATCACGCCGCGCTCACCCTTCCGATCTCGGAAGATTCAACCCCTACACATATCCCGTGCCGTCGTCCAGCATCTCCTGTTCAACTCCCCTCCCTTCTTTTCCTCCTCTTGGTCGCGAATGGGCCAAGGCTTGACCGTTGTCCAGTTCTCAGCATCAACATCCCTCTCCTGTCCCGTGAGAATGCGCCGGGATCAAGAACTGGTCCAGAAGACGCGAATCACATTCACGGAATGGAGAGGGGAGAGAAAAAAGTATGAATTAAAGTCGCGGTGTATCAGAGAATGAGCGCGGAAATATTCTTCCACGGATTCAGTCTGGAAATCGCGTTCTAATCGTGCGTAGATCGTTAGTCGGATCCTTTGAGTCGGATCCTCGACATCTCCGAGATGTTAAAGTTATAGTGCGTTGCCGCGATGATACTTGAAAGATTTTTCAGTGTTGTGCAATTCTCATTGGCGCAGACAATGCGCAAATCGATAGAGTTCTACGAGTTATGTATCTGACGAGCAAATGTCATTTATTTTATATAAGAGTCAGCACGAAATAAATATATCAGCGGAATAAATATATCTTATATGCTTCATATGTAGTACTGTTTTTATTCGTGAAGTGTCTGCACGTATCTGAAAATACGCGCCTAATATCGAATCCGTTCCAAACAATATTTATATTATCTATTATAATTCAGCGGTTTTCCAATCGGCGAGACGATCTCATTACAATCTTTAAATCTACTATAACAATAATCGATACGAATACCCGTTAATTGTAGTAATACATACTGAATGATTTGAAAAATAGCGACATACGTGGAATATTTTTTGGCGCGAATTTCTGCTTTCTAAAAGATGAAAGATTATTCGCATTACAGTTTTCCGATATACAAATGACGTTACACTTATATTTTGTCCTTCGTCGTTTTAAGTGTCATATTACATGTCCATGCATCACCTGATATTTTTATTAATTAATTTTATTGGATTTCATTCAGGACATTTGGCACTTCATCTTAAATAAATAACTTTATACAGTGCGGGATTTATTCTTGTAATCGTTTCCTTAATTCTTATATTTATATTTTCTTTAATCTATTTTGTAAACTCTAATTATCCACCTTTTTTCCAGTTTTTCGCTATTCTTAATTAGCCTTTTCATTATTAATATTGTAGTAATTTGTTTAAAGACTACGCGGCGCGCATTTAAATTTTTTATTTTAGTCAGAGATTATTTTTAATACGGTGTTTGAAATAATACGTTTTTAATAGACTTTCTCTAAGCCAAAATAAGATATCCTCTCTCCAAAGTAATCTATTTAAAAATAATTACGTTATGCGTGTGTTGAAGAGGAAATAAGCATTAAAATTGTATCACCTCGCAATTCTTCGCTTTTCGCTCGCTTTTAATTATTTCTCTCTTTTGCATTTTCTTTCTTTTTTTATCTCCCTTTTATATATTTACTTAATATTATAATATATATTTTCGTTTTTATTTGTAAACATGTATATAAACACATATCTTTTGTATGCTTCGAAGCTACTCATCTCTCTCTCTCTATACATATAATAAGCTTCTTAATTCATTCACTCTTTTATTCATTCGTTTAGTCATTCATATATACATTCATTCATTTATTCTTTTTCTAAATGTTACTGGTTCAGTATACAAAGTCCACTGGGTATCTACTTGCTAAAAGCAGACATTTATTCTTCGTCTTTTAACAACACCGTCAATTAAGGTTCTGATTCTTGATGATCTTTAATAGTTTGTTAATGGATCTCTTTAAAGATTCCCTTTAACGTTCTTACGGAATTGCTCGGTGAAACTCATGCGATACAATCTTACAGCTATCGATTCCTGCGGAGGCCTCAAAAGGACCGATCGCATTTATTCATGTGCGCATAAGAGGAACGTCCGATGGTATTCAAATCATCACGGTTTCCAGAACGCGACGATCGAAATTCAGAACTTCCCGCATACGCTCGCTTCTCTCGCAATCCGAATCCACCGCTGACAGAATTTACCTTAGGCGAGGCACTCATAAGGGAGCGTATCTGGCGCGTTTAGTCGCTGTATCTCGGCAAAACGAGGACTCCTCCCATCTTGTGCAAATCCCCCACTCACGATAAGAAGTTGAACTCCCGGTTTCTTCTCACAAGAACGGATCTCGATCTTTCGAGGTCTGAAGTTGATCTTTAAGGGATCTAAATTTCTACTTTTATCATATATCGTTTCCGCCTTACCTCGCATATAACCAAGTTATACCGTGATAATAAACTTTTCCTTCTATTCTATTCAACTTGTAAAAATTTCCAAGCAAAATTAATGAGCTGGACTTTCCGGACAGTTAGAATTCTTAAGTATTTCATTCATTTCTATACACATTCATTTTTCAATAGTACTTTTAACCTGTTCATTTGAATACATATTTTTGTGTAAATGATTACGGATCTCCTAGTGTTTTTAGGTTTCCGAGTTTACGTCACGTGAAGGAGGACCCCCCGGGAACGGTGGGGGTCCCTTACGTGCGTACTCGGTTTTGTGAAGTGTTCCGCCTTGTCCGAAACGAGGACGGGTGAGAAAGAGAAGGGAGAGAATCGGCGACTCCGCCGCCGGTTCGGTCCGTAGAGGCTTTTCAGGGAAACGTGGGAGTTCAGTCAAGAAGATCGCCGCGAGAAGCTTTTAATCTGCCGAGAGATTTGGACTTTCGCCAGCGGACAGCGACTGTGTATGTTTGTGTATATAGAGTGACGCTCGCGCAGAAACACGCACACGGTGTATGTATGCGCCGACCGTGATTACGCGAGGAGAATGTAATTAGTGACGGAACGTTGCCGTGTTGATCCTTCGTATTGGTCGTCGCTTGGTACCGCTGGCTTGTGCCCATCGCCCGGAACGGTATTCGCTCTGACCATTTCCAAATGCCGTCTACGGATCGTGCCTGTGCGGCCTGTCCCACCTAAGGAAAGGGAATCATCTCTGGAACGTTCATGCGTAATTGAGCTCGGCGGTTAAGCGAAGAGGTACGGATACATTTCGATTGATTATGCGTTACATCGAAAAAGAAAAAATAAGTCTCGCGAGAGTATCGTCTTAGGATTAGAATGAAATTATAGATCTGAAATGTTTTTGGAATAGAAATTATTTGATATAACATAATACTGAAATGAAAGAATGAAAAAGATATATAGTTAACTGTTAAGTATACATCTTTTTATTATTTGAATTAATATATTTGAATTAAATAATTCAAATATTTAAATGTAATTTGATAGGTGGGGGGATAATCCCAAAATTAAAAAAATTTTTTGTAAACAATTACAATTCGAAATTAGACTAATGAGAATAAATTAAAAAAAATAATTCTATGTTCGGTCAAAGATCTTAATGCTTAAATAATATATATTTATATCGAAATATTTAATTAAGATAAACTTGGATAAGATGGGGATTTAAAAAAAGATCCGCTTTGGCTGAAAATGAGATTCTTTCTCGTAATTGATTTTAATTTTATAATTGTATTTTTTACTATATGGAAAAAACAGTTGTGGTTGCCATGATTAAAAGTCGTCCATCAATACGTATTTCGGTTATAAGAACTATAGTACGATTGTGATAACCGTAAAATTGATATATCTTAACAATTATCCAGAAGATATGTTCATGTTATCATAAACAAATTGATGGGCGAAAATTATTATTTCCGGTGTAGTAATCATAACAATTTTTCTGTGCAGTATAGTAAGTATTATAAAGTGTTATATCCTTGTAAGATAGAAGAATATAAAAATAATAAACTTTAAAACACTTTGGAGCATCTAATTTTTATTTTTCTTTTGTATTCCTCAGAAGAAGGTTTTAAAAAAATTACTGTTTATTTAAAGGTTAATAATAAAAAGGAAATACCACTAGAGTTTAATAATGCCAAGGGAAATCGTATTGTGTTTGAAATGCGTAAGAATTATACTTGTTTTATCATAAAAATATAAATAGACAAAAGAGCTAGATACCTTCGAAGCATGCCAAGGATTCTGTAAGTTTGTAATAAATCAAGTTGAGGTGAACAAAATGAAAATTAAACAAAATGTGTATCTTTCTGAATGAATTATCGAGATTGATGCTATTCTTATGGATCAATAGTTTGAAGCTGTCGAGCTTCGTCGATTCGTATCATAACTAACATTCATAATATTAACTATTATTATATTCGTAATATTAACTATTAGCTTTGAAGCTACCGCTATTCTACGATGACTTTGCAATAGTTTTAATTGTGTTCTTTTGTCTGGTAAGGGTCCAGGTAAGCAAGGTAAGAAAGCTTTTCCCTCGCGGCGCAGGTAACGTATGCCCTTTTTCAAAGGGCAGCCGTGCATGTGCCGAGACACGTGTCTTTCCATTGTGCTGAGAAGACAACAAGAAAGAATTGCAAGATATAGATAGATTCCGACTCATTATTTTTGCCGTTTTGTGAAATCGCACGCTTGTTTTCTCGGCGCGATTCTTTGCGGTATTTATCAAGCATGTTTTATTTGCGACTCACCGGTTTATTCCTCGCGGGACGTTTTCACTTAAGGTAGTGCTTCGACGCTCGTTTGAGAATGCTTTGGCTTTCAAGTTCGCTGATCAAGATAGATGATCCACTTTCGCGATGCGTGCGATTCACGGACGACGGCGAATCGCCGATCGACGAATGGATCAATCGATCTATCGATCGATCGATCGATCGATCGTATCGATTCGCCGCGCGGCGTCTCTCATTGAATTAATGCCGAATTTTTGGCCGCCGTCATCAAAGCGGCCCTGATTGCTGAGCTTCGAGCAGCGAATGGGCACCACAGTTGATTGGGATCATTGTAGGGGGCATTTTATGCACCAAGAGCATGCACCGCGGTTCCAACTTGAATACCGAATCAGGGAGGCTGAAGGAGAGAGACAGAGAAGGAGAGACAGACGGAACGAGAGAAATGACAGGCGTGGGGTAGTGGGGCTTACCGGTTCCCGAGGCTGTGCACCGTAACAGTAGAAGGTTGCCCCCCTCCCGTCTCCCCTCCTCCTTCCCTTCCTCCCTCCCTTCCCTTCTACTGCCACTCTTCCCTGTCCCCCGTCTATTTTAATAATCCTCGACCCCCTTAGAGCAATCCGAACAAGGATAGAACACAGCTGGTCCCCCTATTTGCTTCGTGTGCCCGGTGTTAAGGGGTACCGCCCCCTACCGCGCACTTAGTCTCGCTCCCTCCCGCTTCCCGCCGGTGATTTCTCGCTCTTCCGCGTCGACTTCTGGCTTTCTCTGAATAATCGGAATTCTAAAGGAGCGTTCCGTAACGTCGCGCTTCACCTCGGTTTCGCGGCGATTCCCTCTCTTCCCTCCCTCGACGGTACTTGAAACAAAACGCGCGATTTCCGCGTTATGTTTTTTCCCTAATTTTAACTGGCGAATGAAACGTTTACTGTGTTCTAGGCGTTATATTTCGCGATTTCGTCAATTCCTTTGTGTACGTGCGCTCACAACTGAGACCGCACAACTAAGTCCCTTTTTCTTGTTCTTTGTTTCCTTCCTCCTATCAAGACCACCACCTCGAGTCTGAAGTCACCCCGAAAGTCTATTGTTTCGAGTGGCGCGGGGAGTAAGAGGATAGAGATTAAGACAACTACGGGTGCATACCGACTATTCTTCCGCACTTGTGCGAGATGTATACTTTCTCGGAATAGCTAACAATAAATGGTGTTTCTATACCTAAGTCGAAAGTGCCGCAATGAATTCTCAAAAGTGTCGACGTCCCTCCGTGCATCTTGTATTCGAAAGTTTCGGCGAAAGACATGTTAGTCAACAATATCAAATTTCAACAGTTTTCTCGAAGCTCGCTCTCTTTACGATCGTTGTTATTAAGATCGTATCGACGC
>Ga0157362_1000580_pt1 | contig 12863 bp, 12 predicted proteins | sample AttlaeALBM3_FD_111480 | JGI IMG/M metagenome (GOLD analysis project Ga0157362, IMG submission 111480) | Fungus gardens microbial communities from leaf cutter ant in Ribeirão Preto, State of São Paulo, Brazil - Atta laevigata ALBM3 | ecosystem: Host-associated > Fungi > Mycelium > Unclassified ... | reverse complement strand
TCAGGGCTATCGGCGGGAAGGATGTCGGCCGGCTCGAAGTCCGCGCTCACGCGGCGCGCGCATTCCGTCGCAGGGTGAATGCCCTCGCCACGTAGTCCAGTCCGGTGGCCAGGGTGAGCACCAGCGCGGCGATCATCACGGCGGTGGCCGCGGTGTGCCACCCGCCGGACAGCGGCAGCAACAGCAGACCGATCGCCCACGCCTGCAGCATCGTCTTGAGCTTGCCGCCGCGGCTGGCCGGGATCACGCCATGGTGGATCACCCAGAAGCGCAATGCGGTCACGCCGACCTCGCGGGTCAGCACCACGACGGTGACCACCCAGGGCAGATCGCCGAGGACCGACAGCCCGATCAGCGCCGCCCCGGACAAAGCCTTGTCGGCGATCGGGTCGACAATCTTTCCGAAATCCGTGACCAGCCCGCGCCGCCGAGCCACCCGCCCGTCGAACGTGTCGGTGAACGCCGCGATCGCGAAGACGACCCAGGCCAGCCAGCGCCACTCGGGAACATGACCGCCGTCGTGGAAGAGAACCGCCACGAAGACCGGGACCAGGATCAGCCGCAGCAGCGTCAGGGCGTTGGCGACGTTGCACCGCCCGACTCGGGAGACCGGGTCGGCGAGATGGTCGTGCGTCAGCCCACTCACCCGACCCGTTTCACCTCGGCCACCAGATCGACCCCGAAGTTGCCCACGACCGTGGCAGTCACCAACTCTCCGACCGCGGCCCTGCGCCCGACCAGGACCACGCCGCCGTCCACCTCCGGCGCCTGATGCGCGCCGCGCCCCTCCGCCATCGCGGACCCGAACCGATCCCGCCCGGGGTAGTCACCGCCCTCGGTGGACTCCACCAGCACGACCACCCGCTCGCCGACGCGTTCCGCCGCCCGATGCTCCGTCAGTTCCTCCACCAGACGGGTAATCCGCTCGACCCGGTCGCGGATCTCGGCCGGGTCGTGCTTGTCCGCGAAGCCCGCCGCCTCGGTGCCGTCCTCGTCGGAGTAGCCGAACACACCCACGGCGTCCAGCCGGGCACCGACCAGGAAACGCTCCAGCTCGTCAAGGTCGGCATCGGTCTCCCCCGGGAACCCGACGATTACGTTGGTCCTTATCCCCGCGACCGGCGCGCGCCCACGGATGCCACCGATCAGTTCGAGGAACCGATCGGTGTCACCGAAGCGCCGCATTCGGCGCAGGACACCCGCCGCAGCGTGCTGAAAGGACAGGTCGAAGTAGGGCGCCACCCCGGGCGTGTCCGCGATTACCTCCACCAGCGAGGACCGCATCTCGGCGGGCTGCAGGTAGGAGACCCGTACCCGTTCGACGCCGGGCACCCGCGCCAGGCGGGGCAGAAGCTGCTCCAACAACCGCAGCTCGCCGAGGTCCTTGCCGTAGGACGTCGAGTTCTCCGAGACCAGCACCAGCTCGCGCACCCCGTCGGCTGCCAACCACGCCGCCTCCTCGAGGATCTCGGTCGGCGGACGGGACAGGAATGCGCCGCGGAATGACGGGATGGCGCAGAACGAGCACCGCCGATCACATCCCGAGGCCAACTTCAACGGGGCCACCGGTCCGGAGGCCAGGCGCCTGCGCTGCGGTCGGGGACCGCTGCCCGGTCCGGCCCACGCGGTCAGCTCGTCGATCGCGTCGAGGGTGGGGTGGTGGTGGTGGTGGTGTCCGGGCACCACCACTCCCGGTGCCGCAGCGGGACGCTCCACCGGGGTCAGTGGCAGCAGGGTCCGCCGGTCGACGGGGGCATGCGCCCGGTGCGGTGTCCCGGCCAACGCCTCCCGCAGTCTGACGTCGATCTTCGGGTAGTCGTCGAAGCCCAGCACCCGGGTCTCGGGCAGCGCCTCGGCCAGCTCGGCGCCGTACCGCTCGGCCAGACAACCCACGGCGACCACGGCCCGGCCGGACCCATCGGCCACATCGGCGGCCGCCAGCAGTGCCTCGATGCTGTCGGACTTCGCCGCCTCGACGAAGCCACACGTGTTCACCAGGATCACGTCGGCGGCCTCCGGTTCCGCCGCCACTCGCCAGCCCCGGGCGGCGAGCGTGCCGGCCAGCTCCTCCGAGTCCACCTCGTTGCGGGCGCAGCCGAGCGTCACCATTGCGACGCTCGGCGCGGCGGAACCCCGGCGGCGCGCCGTCCGGCGCGACACCGCGGCGTCGGTCGGGCGGGCGCGACGCGTACCGGGGGCCATGGGGGACCAGCGTACGCGGCGTGTCGGGCCGGGCCGGTCAGCCGAGTACCGCCACGACCAGCAGGGCCACCGGGTACACCAGAAGCGCGGTCACCAGGGCCAAAAGCACCAGCAGCCAGTAGGACCCCGGCTCGTCGAGTTCGGCGTCGACGCCGGCCTCCGCCGCCTGGCCGGCGGTGCCGTGCCGGGCGTCGAATGCGGCCAGCAACGGCTCCGGGCTAACGCCCACCGCGCGCGCGATCGTCGTCAGTCGGCCCCTGGCGAACACGGTCGCCCCGCAGCCGGAGTAGTCGTCGTTCTCGAACTCCACCAGCCGGGCCACGGGGATTCGCGTCGTTCGCGCCACGTCGTCGTGCGACAGGCCGGCCACCGCCCTGGCGGCCGCCAGGCGCTCGCCGATGCCGATCGGCTGCTCCGGCGGCGGGGCGGACCGAGGGGCCGGCACCTCCGGTCCGGGCCCCTGTTGACTGGGGATCATCCTGGCCGCTCCCCTCACTCGCCGCGGAGGCCGGCTATGACCTCGGCGGCCGCATCGGCCGGGATCAGCACGTCACGGGCCTTCGAGCCCTCGCTCGGCCCGACGATTCCCCGGCTCTCCATCAGGTCCATCAACCGACCGGCCTTGGCGAAGCCGACGCGCAGCTTGCGTTGCAGCATCGACGTCGAGCCGAACTGGGTGGTGATCACCAACTCGGCGGCCTGGCACAGCAGGTCCAGGTCGTCGCCGATCTCGGCATCGATCTGCCCGGTAGCCGCGGACGCCACGGTGACGTCGTCCCGGTAGGAGACCACCGACTGCTTCTTGCAGTGCGCCACCACCGCGGCGATCTCCCGCTCGGGCACGAACGCGCCCTGCACCCGGATCGGCTTGCTCGCCCCCATCGGCAGGAACAGTCCATCGCCCTGCCCGACCAGCTTCTCCGCGCCGGGGCCGTCGAGGATCACCCGCGAGTCGGTCAGCGAGGAGGTCGCGAACGCCAGCCGGGACGGCACGTTGGCCTTGATCAGGCCGGTCACCACGTCCACCGAGGGCCGTTGGGTGGCCAGCACCAGGTGGATCCCCGAGGCCCGCCCCAGCTGGGTGATGCGTTGGATCGAGGCCTCGACATCACGCGGGGCGACCATCATCAGGTCGGCCAATTCGTCGACGATCACCAGCAGGTACGGGTACGGCTGATAGGTCCGTTCGCTGCCCAACGGCGGGGTGAGCCGCCCAGCCCGCACGGCGGAGTTGAAGTCATCGACGTGCCGGAACCCGCTGTGCTCGAGGTCCTGGTACCGGAGGTCCATCTCGCGGGCCACCCAACCCAGGGCGTCGGCGGCCTTCTTCGGATCGGTGATCACGGGGGTGATCAGGTGGGGAATGCCCTCGTAGGCGTTCAGCTCCACCCGCTTGGGGTCGACAAGGATGAGGCGCACCTGTTCCGGGGTGGCGCGCATCAGGATCGAGACGATCAACGAGTTGATGCAGCTGGACTTGCCCGCGCCGGTGGCACCGGCGACCAGGATGTGCGGCATCTTGGCGACGTTCGCGCAGACCATGCCGCCCTCGACGTCCTTGCCCAGGGCCACCAGCATCGGATGCGGGTCACCGACCGCTGCCGGCGAGCGCAGTACGTCCCCCAGCGTCACCCACTCGCGATCGGCGTTGGGTATCTCGACGCCGATGGCCGACTTGCCGGGGATCGGGGAGAGGATCCGAACGTCGGCGCTGGCCACCGCGTAGGCGATGTTCTTGCTCAGCGCGGTGACCCGTTCGACCTTGACGCCGGGTCCGACCTCGACCTCGTAACGGGTGACGGTGGGTCCGCGCGTGAAACCGGTGACCGAGGCGTCGAGGTCGAACTGGTCGAGCACGCCGGACAGTGCCGCGACCACCTGATCGTTCGTGGCGCTGCGGGCCTTCGGCGCCGCCCCGGCGCCCAGCACACTCGGCGCCGGCAGCGTGTAGGTGCCTTCCCCGAACAGGGTGCGCGCCGCGCCGATCGTGGGCGGCTCGGCCGGCGCTGGGGGCTCGGTCGGCACGCCGACCTCGGCGGTGACGTCGTCCAGCGGTGCCGCCGGAGGCGGCACTCGCCCGCGCGCCGGGGTGACCACCGGGGAGTCGAACGGCAAATCGCCATCCACGCGCGGACGCGGAGCCCGCCGCCGCGGAACTGACGCCGTGTCAGCCTCCTGGTCGTACGGGACATCCCCGTGCCTCGAGAGCTTCTCGATCTCCCCGTCGGGCTCCGGCGGCCCGAGCAGGGGCGTGGCCAGCGTCCGCAGTCGCTGCGGGACGTGTGCCAACGGGGTGGCGCTCACCACCAGCAGGCCGAACAAGGCGAGCAGCACCAGCAGGGCGACCGCCACCGCGGGCGCGGTCGCGGTCACCAGCGGCCGCGCCGTCAGGTAGCCGATCATTCCGCCCGCCCGGTGCATCGCGATCTGGCCGTCCTGCGGGCGGGGCGTGCCGTGCGAGACGTGGGTCAGCCCGCACACACCGGCGGCCAGTGCGCACCCGCCGATCGTGAGGCGGCCGCCCTCCACCCCGATGCCCGTATTGCGCAGCACGTACACCCCGAGCGCGATCAGCGCCAGGGGCACGATCAGGCCCACCGAGCCCAGGCTGCCCGCGACAACGGCGCGCACCCCGCGGCCGACCGGGCCATCCAGCCCCCACCACTCACCGGCCGCCACCACGACCGCCGCGCCGAGCAGGGACAGACCCAACCCGTCGCGGCGATGGACGGGGTCGAGCTCGCGGGCGCTCCGGCCCGCCCGCCGCACGAGTTTGCCGACCGCGAACGCCGCGCCCAGGTAGACGCCCTCGAGCAGCACCCACACCCCGACCACGAGGCCCAGGAACGGGTTGAGCTTGAACGTGGAGATCGCCAGCCGGCGGATCCGAGTGCGCGCGTTACCGGGTGGATCGAGCACGCTGCCGGGCGTGCCGTAGGCGGGCCCGTCGCGGCGCCGGGACCGGCGCGCCTCGCCGTGGTCCTTCCGCCCCGCTCGGGCCGCGTCGGCACTGCGTGTCCCACGTGGCGCCATGGTCACAAACTAGCCAATGGGCCCCATTCGCCCCATTTGCCACGCCGTCGGCCGCGGCGCTCCCCCGGGGGCGGCCATTGGCCAAGCTCAGACCGCGACGACCACCGGCACGATCATCGGGCGGCGGCGGTAGGTCTCGTTGACCCACTTCCCGACCACGCGACGCACCAGCTGCTGCAGGGTGTACTGGTCGGCGACGCCATCGACGGCGGCCTCGCGCAGCGCGTCCACGATGCGCGGCAGCACATCCTGCAGGGCCTCGTCGTCGATGCCGGAACCGCGGGCGGACACCTCCGGACCCCCGGTGATCTTGCCGGTACTGGCGTCGATCACCACGAACACCGAGACGAACCCCTCCTCACCGAGGATCCGCCGGTCCTTGAGCGACGCCTCGGTGACGTCCCCCACCGATAACCCGTCGACGTAGACGTACCCGCACGACACCGCGCCGGCGATCGCGGCCCGGCCGGCGACCAGGTCCACCACGACCCCGTCCTCGGCCATCACGATCCGCTCGGCGGGGACCCCGGTCAGCATCGCGAGGTCGGCATTCGCCCGCAGGTGCCGCGGCTCCCCGTGCACCGGCATGACGTGCCTCGGCTTGACGAGGTTGTAGCAGTAGAGCAGCTCGCCGGCCGAGGCATGCCCGGAGACGTGCACCATGGCGTTGGACTTGTGGACGACGTGAGCCCCGAGGCGGGTGAGGCCGTTCACGACCCGGAACACGTCGGTTTCGTTGCCGGGGATGAGCGAGGACGCCAGGATCACGGTGTCGTCGGCGACGACGCTGATCGAGTGGTCCCGGTTGGCCATCCGGGACAGCGCCGACATCGGTTCCCCCTGGGATCCGGTACACACCAGCACGACCTGCTCGGGCATCAGCACGTCCAGCGCCTTGGCGTCGACCATCAGGCCGGGCGGCACGCTCAGGTAACCCAGGTCGCGGGCCACCCCCATGTTGCGCAACATCGAGCGGCCCACCAGCGCGACCTTGCGTCCGTGCGCGGCGGCCGCGTCGAGCACCTGCTGCACGCGATGGATGTGCGAGGAGAAGCACGCGACGATGATTCGCCGCGTCGCGTCCCGGAAGACCCGATCCAGGACCGGTGCGATCTCCCGCTCGTTCGGGATGAAGCCCGGCACCTCGGCGTTGGTGGAGTCGACCAGGAAAAGGTCCACGCCCTCGGCACCCAGCCGCGCGAAGCCCGGAAGATCGGTCAGCCGACCGTCGAGCGGCAGCTGGTCCATCTTGAAGTCGCCGGTGTGCAGCACCAGCCCGGCGGCGGTGCGAATGGCGACCGCCAGCGAGTCGGGGATGGAGTGGTTGACCGCGAGGAATTCGCAGTCGAAGGGCCCCAGCCGCTCCCGGTCGCCCTCGGTCACCTCGAGCGTGTACGGCCGGAGGCGGTGCTCGGTGAGCTTTGCCTCCGTCAAGGCCAGCGTCAGCTTCGAACCGATCAACGGGATGTCCGACTTGCGCCGCAGCAGGTAGGGCACCCCGCCGATGTGGTCCTCGTGCGCGTGGGTGAGCACTATCGCCTCGACGTCGTCGAGCCGGTCGGCGATCACTGAGAAGTCGGGCAGGACGAGGTCCACACCCGGTTGGTGGGCCTCCGGGAACAGCACCCCGCAGTCGACGATGAGCAGCCGGCCGGCGTGCTCGAAGACGGTCATGTTCCGACCGATCTCGCCCAGCCCGCCCAGCGGGGTGATGCGCAAACCCCCCGTGGCCAACGGGGGCGGCGGACCCAATTCGGGATGCGGGTGGCTCAAACGGGGTCTCTTTCCCGAGGCATCATCACAGCCGCCGCGCTCACGCGGCCTCGGCGCCCGGGCTCACGCCTGCGGCGGCCAGGTCCGCGCGCAGCTGCTCGATCTGCGCGGCGGTGGCGGGTACGAGCGGGAGCCGCACGATGCCACCGGGACGACCCTGCAGCGTCAACGCTGCCTTGACCAGGATCACCGCCTGGGTCCGGAAGATGCCCTCGTACAGCGGCAGCAGGCTGCGGTGGACGGCGGCCGCGCGATCCACCTCGCCGCGGCAGTGGGAATCGACCAGTTCGCGCAACCGGGGCCCGACGAGGTGACCGACCACGCTGACGAAGCCGACCGCTCCGATCGACAGCAACGGCAGATTGAACATGTCGCTGCCCGAGTAGTACGCCAGATCGGTCGCGGCGAGCACCTTGCTCGCCGCGCCCAGGTCGTCCTTGGCGTCCTTGACCGCCACGATCCGCTCGTGCTCGGCCAGTCGGATCAGGGTCTCCGACGCGATCGGGACCCCGGATCTACCCGGGATGTCGTAGAGCAGGTTCGGCAGCCCGGTGGCGTCGGCGACGGTGCGGAAGTGCTCGTACAGACCCGCCTGCGGGGGCTTGTTGTAGTAGGGGGTGACGACCAACAAGCCGTTGGCGCCTGCCTTCTCGGCCGCGCGGGCCAGCTCGACCGTGTGCCGCGTGTCGTTGGTGCCGACGCCGGCCAGGACCACCGCCCGGTCGCCCACGGCGTCCAGTACCGCACGGAGGACCTGCTCCTTCTCCGCGTCTGAGGTCGTCGGTGCCTCACCGGTGGTGCCGTTGATCACCAGCCCGTCGTGTCCGGCGTCGATCAACTCGACGGCGAGTCGCGCCGCACCGTCGAGGTCCAGCTCCCCGTGCTCATCGAAGGGAGTGACCATCGCGGTGAGCACGCGGCCGAACGGGGTGGCGGGGCTGACTGCTGAGTTCGCCATGTAAGTCACGTTACCGTCACTGAAGGTGTGCGCGCCCGGTGATCGGTCAGGGGGCGACCCGCCCGGACGCCTCGAAGGCGGCGTGGGTCAGCGGCATCAACCCGGCCCACAGCCGCTCCATCTCCTCGGCGACCATCTCGATCTCGCGCTGCGGGAATGACGGGAACATCGAATCGTCCCGCTTGGTCCGCAACGAGAGAAAGTTCATCAACGCGCGGGCGTTCATCGTCACGTACATCGACGAGAACGTCGTAAGCGGCAGCACGATCCGGGCGACCTCCCGGGCCACACCGGCCTCCAGCATCCGTTGATAGGCGGCGTAGGCGGCGCGACAGGACTGCTCGGTCAGCCGGGTGACCAGCTCGTGCTGCTCGGGCGTACCGTCCACGAAGGTGTACGCGCCGGGCTTGCCCTCCTGACACAGCTTGCGCTCGGGACCGGGAACGTAGAAGACCGGCCGCAGCTCGCGATAACGGCCGCTCTCCTCGTTGTAGCTCGCGACCCGATGCCGCATGAACTCCCGGAACACGAAGATCGGCGCCTCGACAAAGAACGTCATCGAGTTGTGCTCGAACGGGCTGCCGTGACGATCCCGCATCAGGTACCGAATCAGGCCCGCCGAGCGCGATGGGTCGGCCGCGATGTCCTCCCGGGACTGTTCACCCTTCGTGGACACCCGGGCCGCGAACAGCACGTCCGCATCCGAGGCGCTGGCCTTGACCAGCTCCACGGTCATCGCGTGGCGGAAGATCACTGCATCGGGCTCCGGCTCGGCCGGGCCGTTCAGCACGGACTGCGGCGCGGTCACCGGTCCCACACTCCCGTCGGGGTTCGACTCCTTCAACCCCATCATGAACGCCACCACCGACAGTCCCGCCAAGGAGCCCGCGGGGAGCGTTCAGCGACTTCCCAGTCGGCGTCGTCGGGCGAAGTAGACCGCGGCCGATCCGGTCACCAGCAGGCCGAGCCCGGCCACGCCCAGGTCCCTTTCGACCCGGGCGTCCCCGCCCGTTCCGGGGAGTTCCCGGCGCGGTTGTTCGTGCTGCACCTCGGCTCCGGCACAGGTGACCTGGCTGACCACGACGTCGACCCCAACCAGGCCCTTGACGCTGTCGTTCGGCGGCTCCTCGGCGAGGGGAGCCGCGGCCCGGTCCGCAGCCGAAAGAGCCGCCGCGTCGGCCTTGCCCTGACCACGCAACGCCGCCCGCCGGCTCTCCCGGGCGTGGGCCGCCGGGTCGGGTTGCGTCGCCGGGGCCGGAGCTCCGTAGGAGGCACCGGGGCTTTGGGTGGTGCCGGGCTGCGTCGACACCGCGGTCGGCGCTGCCGGGGCGGCGGGCGCGGCCGGTGCCGCGCTGTCCGAGGCCACGGGCGCAGCGGGTGACGGATTGTCCGCCGCCGAGGACGGCCGGGCAGCCGACTTCGCGTCGCGCTCCGCCCGAGCCGCGCCGGCATCCTCGCCCGCGGCCGTGGCGTCCGACTGCCCCGCCCGACGCGGGAGCGAGGCGCCGTCGACCTTGCGGGTGTCCGTGGCGGCCGCGGACTGCGCCGTGGTGGAGCCCGCGTCGATCCGATCGCGTTCCGCGGCGCCGGTGCCCGCGGAGCTTGCGGCCGGCTCGGCCGCGGCACTCCCCTGCGCCGCCGCGGGGGCACCCGCCCGCGCGGCGACGGCCTCCCGGCGCACCGTGTGGTCGGCCTGCGCGCCGTGCCCGCCCTGCGTGCCGACATGCCCGGGGGCGACGGCCGGGCGGGTGCCGGCCCGCGCGAGCAGTTGGGTCAACGACTCACCCGTTGCCTTCTCGACCGCATCGGTGACCCGGCCGGCCAGCACCCGCACGGAGGCGATCGTCGACCGCAACGCCGTGGCCAGGGCCTGGGGCGCGATCACCAGGTGTACGTGCAGCGCGCGGACCCGCAGCTCGCCGCCGGGCAGCTGCGTCTGCTCGTTGATGACGATCGCGCCGTCGATGAGCGGCTTGAGCTCGTCGGGAACGCCGATCCGCACGTCGGGCCCAGTGCCCACGGGGATCGTCGTTCCCCCCACGGCCAGGCCGAGCACCTGCGAGGCGCCGGTCACCTTTAGGTGATCGGCCGAACAATCGGCGTTGAGAACCCTGGCGCCGACCAGGTTGTCGAGCACCGACAGCGAGACGGTGTGCGCGTTGGACGCCAGAACGCCGTTGGACACGCCGGAGGACTCGCTCAGCACCCGCAGCGTCAACACCTTGGCCAGGTCATCGGGCAGCGATATCAGCGCCCCGGTGCCCCCGGTCGGAAACTTCACCCCGCCGGGGAGAACCGTGTCGATCAACGACGTGCCGCCGATGCCGACCTGCACGCGCAGGGCGAGCGCCGAGCCCTTGTAAGCCGGCACCGCGGCGCCGGAGGACGCGCCAGCTACGGGCGCGGCGACCATCACGCCACCCGCGAGCAGGGTCGGCGCGGCGATCAGCAAAGCGGTACGGCGGGCAACCTGATTCGGCATGCGCGAACCTCGCGGTGTCGTGCGATCGAATGATCGCTCCGGTGCTGCGTGGACCCTACCTGTCCGCCGCGGCGGACCGGAGTGTCACCTGCCCCGACATGCGGGAGCGATGGCGAGACCGGCGAAAACGCCCTGGGCATAAGGAAAACGGCCACCGAGCGGATTGGCTCGAATGCGCACGGTAGTGCGGCTAACCGAGGTCGAGAAAGTTCTCCAACCCGACCGTCAGCCCCGGTGCGCCGCCGGCCATCCGCCGGATCGAGAGGAGTACGCCGGGCATGAACGACGACCGATCCAGCGAGTCATGGCGGATGGTCAGCGTCTCGCCCTCAGTGCCGAAAAGCACCTCCTGGTGAGCGACCAGTCCGCGCACCCGCAGCGCGTGCACCCGCACCCCGCCCGCGTCCGCGCCACGGGCACCGGGCAGCCCCGTTCGGGTGGCATCCGGCATCGGTCCCAGGCCGGCCTGCTGCCGCGCGGCGGCGATCAACTGCGCGGTCCGGCCCGCGGTGCCGCTGGGAGCGTCGACCTTGTCGGGGTGATGCAACTCCACGATCTCCGCGGAGGTGAAAAACCTGGCCGCCTGCTCGGCGAAGCGCATCATCAGCACCGCACCGATCCCGAAGTTGGGTGCGATGAGCACCCCGACGCCGGGGGCCGCCTCGAGCCAGCCGCGCACGGTGGCCAACCGGGCCTCGTCGAAACCGCTGGTGCCGACGACGGCATGAATCCCGTTGGCGATCACGAACTCGAGGTTGTCCATCACGACGCCCGGATGGGTGAAGTCGACGATGACATGGGTGCCGGACTCCACCAGCGCCGAGGGCGGGTCGTTCTCGTCGACCTGCGCGACCAGGGTCATGTCCGCGGCGTCGGACACCGCCCGACAGGTCTGCCGACCCATCCGCCCTGCCGAGCCGAGCACCCCCACCCGGATGGGGTTGGCCACGCCGTCAACGGCCGGATCCGCAGTCATGGAGGCATCCTCCCGCGGCTGTTCGGCGGCGGTGGGGCCGGGCGGTCGGTCCGGAGTCGGGCGAGGGGTCAGGGTCAATTGGGTGACGGGTTGAGAATGTGACAGACCAGGTTCGGGGAGCACGTCTCGGGCGACAGTGACCGACCCCGTCGCAGCAGACGGCGCAGCTGTTCGCGCAGTTCGGCGAGCTCCGCGATGCGCCGGTCGAGATCGGCGGCCCGGTCCTCGACCAGCTGGAGGACGTGGGCGCACGGTGGGCTGCCCCCCTCGCGGAAGCCGATGATCCCCCTGATCTCGCCCAGGGTCAGACCGAGGGCCCGGGCGGCCCGGATGAACCGGAGTCGGTCGAGGACGGCGTCGGAGTAGTCGCGGTATCCGGAGGCCGTCCGATTCGCCGGCGGGAGGAGCCCGACCCGTTCGTAGTAGCGCAATGCCTTCGTGGTCATCCCGGACCTTGCTGCAACCTCGCCGATGCGCACGGGCCAAAGCTATCTCTTGACCTTCCCCTGCGCTGGAAGGTTCACCATGGGCTCATGGTTCCTTGCGATCCGGTCCGGGTGCGTCTTCTTTACTTCGAGGACTGCCCCAACTGGCGGCTTGCCGAGGCCCGCCTCCGGGAGGCACTCGCCAGGGTGGGCGCCGACCCGGACGCCGTGACACGTGAGCAGGTGACCACCGTCGAGCAGGCCGACGCTCTCGGGTTTCGGGGTTCGCCCGCCATCCTGCTCGACGGAATCGACCCGTTCGCCGAACCAGACGCCCCTACCGGCTTGGCCTGTCGGATTTATCGGACGTCCACAGGTTTCCAGCCGGTCCCCAGCGTCGAGCAGCTCGCAGCGGTGCTCGCCCGGTGAAACTCGAGCCGTCGGCCGGCACCGTCGCGGGTCTGGCGGGGGTGGGACTGGCGGTGTGCTGTGGACTGCCGGCCCTGTTGAGCTTCGGCGCCGGCATCACGATCGCCGGGTTGGGGCTGGGCAGCTGGGCGGTCGCCGGCGCCGGACTCGGCGTGCTGGTCCTGGGCTTCGTCCGGCATCGTCGCCTTCGGGCCCGCGGCGCGGAACCGCGACTACCGATCGCCCCGGGCGATGCCCGCGGTGAAGTCCCGGTCGGGGTCGAACGGCCCGACGACGGCCAGCGTGCGCGGCCGGCCGAGTAGCTCCGCGGCCAACGCCCGGACTTGCTCCGGCGTCACCGCGTCGATGCGGTTGAGCACCTCATCGACCGAGAGGAACTCACCGTAAGCGAGCTCCGATTTCCCCAGCCGTGACATGCGTTGCCCGGTGTCCTCCAGACCGAGCACGTAGCCGCCCTTCAGCTGCCCGATTCCGCGGGCCAGTTCCGGCTCGGTGATTCCCTCCGCGGCCGCCTGCGCCAGCTCCGTGTGGCAGATGTCGAGAACCTCGTCGATCTTGCCCGGCAGGCAACCGGCATAGATGCCG
>Ga0157362_1000578_pt1 | contig 12869 bp, 12 predicted proteins | sample AttlaeALBM3_FD_111480 | JGI IMG/M metagenome (GOLD analysis project Ga0157362, IMG submission 111480) | Fungus gardens microbial communities from leaf cutter ant in Ribeirão Preto, State of São Paulo, Brazil - Atta laevigata ALBM3 | ecosystem: Host-associated > Fungi > Mycelium > Unclassified ... | reverse complement strand
ATGTAAATGACATTAGACATTAGCAAAAAAGCGATGAGACAAGTCGTGTATGAACGTAAAAGTAGCGAAGAACTAACTATCGATTTATCGTTAGACGAGTGCTTCGAGCGCATGACGATAAAACGTTTGCGTCTCGGCAAAACCACCTACGGTCGCGGTACGCTGCAGTAGGTTCACCGTTACAACTCCCACCGCGCTCACAAAGCTGTCCAGTTTGCATCGTTTCTGCACGCAATATTTTATAACGATGCCAACAATCCGATACTCGAGATATTGTATGTTTTCGCAGTTAATTACGCTACGAAAAGCCCACTCGTCTGCATAACTCGGGAGATGTTCTATTTATAATTTCAGATATCCTTTTTTCTGGTTAGATAATCTTTTTACGAGAAACATTGGAAAAATCAGAATGTATACGTATAAATGTATAAAATAAATATCAGAAAAATATATCCGTATGTATATAAAAATATATATATGATATATATAAAATTAAAAGTAAAATTCTGTTTTGAATTCTAACGCAAGTTAAGAACCGTCTAATGTTAGCTCACCCTTTATTTCATGAGAGAATTATATTTATACAGATTGTTCCTTGGTAATATTAATAGGATTGGACTATATACTAGAAAACTATATATTGTTTTGAAACTTCAACGGATTACTCTTGTCTCTGCACTTTATGGCTTCTATTGTGAGGTTTTTGTAACTACATGCTACAAATATTTGCGTTTGTTATATTGTCGCAGTTTCTGTCTCTGTATATCACTCAAGGATATTTACGCGACATTCTACTTGGAGATTGTAACAATCCTGATATTTATTCTCTTCCGTGTAAGCCGAATGTGCGGTTGCTTCATGTCCATTAACTCAGGCTTGACTTGGCTTTCATCCTGTGCGAGCCAGACTATTAGATATATTTTAACTTACAGGATGTTTTTAAAATCGTTATTATTTTCATTGTAGATTTTTTGATCGATTTGGAATCTTTTCTCAACGCAAACATTTTTAAACGCCCACAATCTTCCAACAATTAAAGACAAAAACAGGAGACTTCCGAAGTAAACTTTAGAAGCGAAAAAATTAATAACAACATCATATTCTTCAGTCAATTACGATTCATATATTGATATAAGTAACAAAGTAGAATTTTAATTCGAATCGTAATTACATTAAATATGTATGATAGAATTGAAATGGTAAATGATGACTACAAAAGTAGTCGAAAAGAGGTTACGGTTAAAAGGGACATCCGGTGGCTCTGCAATATCCTGTAGAATCAGTTGAATATAGGTTGCGGTAGGGAGTATCTGGTACATCTGGGAGTATCTACTCGGAATACGAGGGTTCGAATACAGGAAAAAGGGGTCGATTCAAGGGTGGGAACAGACAAAGATAGTCGGATTTCTGTCAGCTTTTGTTACAGACTGCGCGGCGCCTCACGCGTTCTAAATCTACAGTTAATTACCCGCGAATTGTGCGATCCAAAATAAGCCGGTCAACATGACTCATCTACTTTCCGGAATTAATGTCGATTGTATTGAATACGTTTTGATAAGAAATTGGGACGAAAATAAATGTTTAAATGTATGAAACGAGATATAAGATCAAATTATTTTTTACATATATTAAAGTTGTTGAATACATGAGTAAAGAATAGACATAAAAAGTTATTATAAAGTCATTAAAAGAAATTTACGATTTAATGACGAAACACTTATATAGGTATATCAATTGTAATAATCATTTGAAATCTTTTTGTTCTGTGAAAACATAAAGTTATTTAGGTATCAAACACATGCATTTCTAGAAATTAATTATCTGAATTGACTTTATTAAGGTCTTTTCTCAGAAATTCTGTTGTTGAAAAAGAATTTTATATACGTTTTTGAAACGTGTTTGTATAAAATTTTTCATGCATGAATATGTATAAATATACTTTTGAGGCCACGGGTGTTTTCTATACAAAGATTACGCGTTTCGCGGATTTCCTCCAGATTCATTCTTGGAATGCCAACGTTTCGTAAATCTTGCACTCCATTTCATCAGGGCGAGGAGCAGCCTGATACTGTATCTGTATTATGTATAATTATGCATATGTAATGTTTTTACATTTCTTCAAACTTGATTTTTTTTAAAATAAATAGTACAAAAATTTACATTTTTAATTATTTTTAATGTTTTCACAATACTATTTCTATTATTTCTATTATACTAAAAAATAATTTTACAGAAGAAAGAAGGCTGTATGAACACGTATGGCATATTTCATATATAATACATGTATATGTTTATAAATATTTATGCGTATTTATGTATGTTTATACATATTCGTGCATGAACAATTTTTTACCGGGTATGTTCTTGGAAAATTTTTAGCTAATAATGAGATATCTTATATGCGTTATGTGTACGTGGGATAATCTCTATTTTTCTCTTCTCTCTCGCAGTAGATTACACGTCGTTAATTCCTAGAAATACATTTGCGTGTAGAATTCTACACCTACGTGTCCTTGCATTCCTGTAAATGAATTAATTATGTCGTATCGTAGAAATGTGCTAATATCCGAAGAAGATAAACTTTGATTCGCTGCAAATCTCTTAAGCACTATCATTTACAACACAAAAACTGTATAAAAAGATTTCTAGGATCTGATTAAAATTTAATTAAAAGTATAATATTTGCAGGATCGTTTAAAAAAAATTTTTTTTTTTTCTCTCTTACAAGCACATATAAAGAAAACGTAAAATTTTTTGACAAATATATTTTGAAATGTAATACTTTATATCCTATTCAAGATAAAAAAAGAAAATAAAATAGTCGGATTTAAGGAAAAAAAAGAAAGTCGCACAAGAAAACCTCGAATAAGCATTATTTCAATGTTTGCTTTGATGTTTATGGCTGTGATATTTAAATTTATTTATTTATTTAACAAGCGTATTTAAATTTATTTGATTTAATGAAAAAAAAATATACGAATATAACAAATAAAAAAAATGCGAATGCGGAAAACATGAAAGTTTTTTAAATTTTATTTGAATAATTTATCTTCAGATTTTAAGTAGCATATTTCTTTTTTCAGAGTGATCCTAGTACTGCATTTTTACGGGCAGCTCGTGCTGGGCAACTCGAGAAAGTTTTGGAATACTTGGAATCTGGAGTAGACATTAACGCTTCTAACGCCGTAAGTAAATTGATCTGTCGCTTCCCGTGGATTTTAAAGTAGTACACAACCGTGTATTATCTCAGTGTCTTGGGAACAATCACTCCTTAACGAGAATGAATTTTATATATTGCAGAATGGCTTAAATGCTTTGCACCTGGCAGCTAAAGATGGCCACTTGGAAATCGTGAGAGAACTCCTAAATCGCGGCGCAATTGTGGACGCCGCTACCAAAAAGGGAAACACGGCATTGCACATAGCTTCTCTTGGTAAGCATATACACGCCTTCATTTTTCTGTCTCTTTTTCTTTCTCTCGTCCTATCTTTATTCGTATGGATCTCGTCGCTTGTTAAATGCATATAGGACAAGGACGCGAGTGATTTTAAATAAATATTTATTTCTCTTGAGGTTTGCGATCTCGCATTGCAAAGTGCGAGATCGATTCCTACGAATAATTCGCGTGACACCGATATTTTCTTTCAGCTGGACAAGAGGAGGTGGTACAAGTGCTAGTACAACGAGGTGCTTCTGTGAATGCACAATCGCAAAATGGGTTCACACCGCTGTACATGGCTGCCCAGGAAAATCATGACTCTGTGGTCAAGTATCTCCTCTGCAAGGGTGCGAATCAAACATTGGCCACCGAGGTTTGTGTGAAATGCTGTTTATTTATCAACGAATTCTCGTCGTTGTCAAACTTTTTAAATATATTTTAAATATATTATTTTTACAAACCTCTATTTTATTTTTAATTAAATTATTATTTAATAATCTAATCTTTTTTAATTATTAAATATGCACGTTTCTCTTCGTACAGGACGGTTTCACTCCATTGGCGGTGGCTATGCAACAGGGTCACGACAAGGTAGTGGCTGTTCTATTAGAAAATGATACCCGTGGTAAAGTTCGACTGCCTGCCCTACACATCGCTGCTAAGAAAGACGACTGCAAAGCGGCTGCCCTACTTTTACAAGTGAGTTATCGTAAGCGAGTTATCGCTTTGTCAGTCACGACTCATATTTTAGACGATAATAGTAATAGATAGAAATTAGTCCTTGTATAATCTCTTTAATTTTTCTCTCATTGTAGAACGACCATAATCCCGATGTAACATCGAAAAGCGGTTTCACTCCGCTTCACATAGCCGCACATTATGGCAACGACCGAATCGCTTCCTTGCTTTATGACAAAGGCGCGGATGTTAACTTCGCTGCAAAGGTACATAATTTTTAGAGAAGAAGAAGAATTAAAATATTATCGAAATATCTCTAAATATATTCTCTTTTTACAATTTCAGCACAATATCACGCCAATGCACGTGGCTGCGAAATGGGGAAAGATTAAAATGGTTAATCTCCTCATGAGCAAGGGAGCAAACATCGAAGCAAAAACGAGAGATGGTTTAACTCCTCTGCATTGCGCGGCCAGATCCGGTCACCACGAAGTAGTTGATATTCTCATCGAGAAGGGGGCACCCATTGGCTCAAAAACAAAGGTACTAAATCGACCACATGCGTTTCACCGACAAAACGTTTCCCTCTTGTCGAGATTAATTATCACTTGGTTTTTTGTTGACAGAATGGTCTTGCCCCGTTACACATGGCTTCTCAAGGAGATCACGTTGACGCCGCGAGAATTTTATTGTATCACCGTGCACCCGTGGACGAAGTGACGGTGGATTATTTGACTGCACTGCATGTGGCTGCACACTGCGGTCATGTCCGCGTAGCTAAATTACTTCTTGATAGAAATGCTGACCCTAATGCGCGAGCGCTCAATGGATTTACCCCTCTTCATATTGCATGCAAAAAGAATCGTATAAAAGTCGTCGAACTCCTCCTGAAGCACAAAGCGAGCATCGAAGCTACGACTGAGGTATAACATTTTCAAATTCTTCTCCTCATATTTCTCTTAGCTTCACTTATTACAGTAAATACTTTATTTTATTCCCTGTTTACGACTATATGATTGCAAATATATGAAAATGATTAATGTCATATATATATTTTTTTTTACAGTCTGGATTAACTCCACTGCACGTAGCGAGTTTTATGGGATGTATGAATATCGTGATTTACTTACTACAACACGAAGCTAGCCCTGATATACCGACAGTAAGAGGCGAAACGCCATTACACTTAGCCGCCAGGGCGAATCAAACTGATATTATTAGGATACTTCTTAGAAACGGCGCCCAAGTCGATGCTAGAGCAAGAGTAAGTTTCATGCTGATTAATAATAATTGATATGAGTAGCTTTTATCAGCTAAAGATTAATTTGTTATATAATAAAGCAGATATAAAGAAATGCGAATTATTCGTAGGAGGAACAAACACCGCTTCATGTCGCTTCCCGTCTGGGTAACGTCGATATTGTGATGTTATTGCTGCAGCATGGTGCGGGCGTAGATGCTACAACGAAAGATTTGTATACACCGCTTCATATCGCTGCTAAAGAAGGCCAGGAGGAGGTTAAGATTATAAAATGTTACATATATATATATAAAACATAACAAGAGATAGATTTCTTTTATAACGTTTCTATGATCACACAGGTTGCATCCGTTTTATTAGAAAATAACGCCTCGCTTACCGCAACGACCAAGAAAGGATTTACTCCCTTGCATTTAGCGGCCAAGTACGGCAATATGAACGTAGCTCGATTGTTACTGCAAAAGAATGCGCCTGTTGACGCTCAAGGAAAGGTAAGTACTTTTTAAATTTAGCATTTAAAGATCAAATTAATTGTAAAAAAGTTAACTTGCACGCATTATGCCACATTTTATTTTATATGTCGGTCTGTGCAGAACGGAGTAACGCCTCTTCATGTAGCCTCTCATTACGATCATCAAAACGTAGCTTTACTTTTACTCGATAAAGGAGCTTCACCACATGCCATGGCTAAGAATGGCCATACACCATTGCATATCGCTGCACGCAAAAATCAGGTACGATTACACAATGGTAATTATTAAGAATGATAGCAAATAAAATTACTTTTGCTTTCAATAGATGGATATTGCGACTACTTTGCTGGAATACGGAGCGAAAGCTAATGCAGAGTCAAAAGCGGGTTTTACGCCGTTACATTTGAGCGCACAAGAAGGCCATACTGATATGTCAACCCTTCTTATCGAGCATAAAGCAGACACAAATCACAAAGCGAAGGTAGATAAAAAAGGAACACGATGTAATTTTCAATTAACTTTTATTTATAAAATCTTACGTTATATTTATTTTTATACTTTACAGAATGGCCTTACGCCTCTACATTTATGCGCACAAGAAGATAAAGTGAACGTCGCATCCATTCTTGTTAAGAATGGTGCTCAGATTGACGCTAAAACTAAGGTAACATAATTAATAAGCTTTCTTGTATTATACACGTAAACTTGTCAAAATAACTCACATAATCAAAAATAAGAATTCATCCTGATCATAATAATATCAACGTGATTACGATTGTGTTTTTAGTTACAGTATGTTAGCATTTTATGCATAATTAAATTATCGTAGATGACATAATCTTCATAAGTGATTGTTCATTGCTCTATATTGTCCATTGATAACTTCGAAATAACACCTATCTCCATAACACTGTGTAGTAGCGTGACTGCTATTGGTCTTAAAGCATCTCGTTACAAATAAGACTTATTGGATTAAATAGTAAAATAATTCGTGAAATTGTATAAAATTGAACCTAATTATTTAACAAACCTAATTATTTTACATCCAATAATACATAAAGAGGTCTTATATCTTGTATTTTCTCTAGGCTGGGTATACGCCATTGCACGTGGCGTCTCACTTTGGTCAGGCAGCTATGGTACGATTTCTCTTAAGATCTGGTGCTGTTGTTGATAGCAGTACCAATGCTGGTTATACTCCCCTTCATCAAGCCGCACAACAAGGACATACACTTGTTATTAACTTGTTGTTGGAGAGTAAAGCTAAACCGAATGCTGTAACCAATGTAAGTTTTATTTTACGTTTTTTACATTGAAATTCGTTGAAAATTATCAGAATACAATATAATCATATGCAATGTAAATTATTTTTTCACAGAATGGACAGACTGCTTTAGATATCGCACAAAAGCTCGGTTATATAAGTGTCATTGAAACATTGAAAGTTGTCACAGAGACTATCATCACAACAACTCATACCGTTACTATTGAAGAGAAATATAGAGTTCAGGCACCCGAGTCCATGCAGGAGACATTTATGAGTGACAGCGAAGACGAGGGCGGTAAGTATTCGTATTTAATCACTAATATCTTTTTGCTGCTTACTATCTCTATTTGCTGCATAATTTAATGATGAAAGTTTGCGATATTGGAAATAAACTTATAAAAAATTTAACAAGCGTGTATGCATAAAATATTGATAATGTTGCAATTGTTTCAAAAATAGCTTGTTTCTGATATCGCAATAAATTTTACAAACATATTCTGACAGCTTATTGCTTAGCATAATTTATTTTGCCTTGCATATTCGGATTTTAGCATCGACATATAATAGAGCTGATACATGTGAGAGAAAGTAAAATTGATAACACAACAACAATGCTTTTGCTTAAGCTGATAATACGCATAGAAACGACAGTATCTAACAAACTTTTTTAATCCTTAAACAAAATTATATATCTTTCTAAATATATCTATATAATTGTGCAAGCAGCACGTTATCGCAATAAATATCGCGCATATATAGGTAAAATAAGATAGGTTTTAAAATTACAAAGCTGAAGCTTTTTAGTAGATACAGTATTTGCACGCCAAGAAGATAAAATTTTTATGAATCATTGCATGGAAGAGAATTACGAAAACTTAATATTAAAGAGTTATGAAAAATAAAAAAGTGTAGGAGTACAAGTACATGTCTATTTGATAAATATTCAATCAATTCGAAGTAATGTGAAGATTAGATAGAAGTAATGAGAATTAGCAATAGAGTTCTGAGAACGAAACAGTCGCATGTCCGCGTGCATGACACAAAAACACCATTAGCATATGAAACTGAAGTTGGCTACCCAATAGAAACTGATATCCTTTCCCCGATCCACACGACCACAACGGTATAAACTATATAAGATAGTCGAAATAAATAGAATTCCAAATTTCAAGAAGAGAAAATTAGCTCTATCTGTCAAAGATTCAGTTTCTTAATTATCTATTAAAGTTATCAAATGGATATCAAAATGTTAAATGGAATCATTTGCTTGATTGTTGCGTTTATGTTATTTTGCAAAAGCATGCACTTAGCCAATATTCACTGGGTTGTATTATATATTTTTATTGAAACTAAAGAATAAATGATCGTAAAACTCTGATCAGGCATATTTAAGAATAAAATACGAATCAAGTCTTTTAAAAAAAAAACAGGATTCGGAATTGTCTAATTATTGTTAACTATTTAACGATCAACTTGATATATATTAAAGATCATATATTAAATCATATATTAAATTAAAAGATCGTCTATTTATCTAATAATGTATATATTGATACAGAGCTTGTAGACATGTGTAAAAACTTTCTTTAAAATTAAAAATTTAGTTGATTTAATTATTTCCGACAGTAGGGATTTAAATATCCTCATCCCATCTTGAAATTATATGACGTATTTGTGTGCCTAATAAAAAAGGATGTTCTGTTAGTTCGTAACTTAGCGATTCTCTGTCTGCTTATTTAACAAGCCAGAATCCACGCCACGCGTACATCTCATTGATTCCTGCGTAGCTTCGGTGTTAGTTTTTTTTTTTTTTTAACAACCCAGTGATAGAGAGCGAAACTTAGAAAAAAGAACAAACAAACAGTGTATCTGGTGCAAAATTAGCGTTCTGATGAAACCATGACCTTACCTCGACGGCGTGTACGATGTATGTAGGTGGTGATGAAATCGGCACGGCAGCCATGAATGTGTACGGGCAGCCTCCGCACGCGCAACACGTGTACCTTCCTTCTTACTACCAGGGCCAAATGACCTATACCCGTAAGTTGTCTGTAATCTGTTTCTGTTACACTCTCTCTGTCTTCATGCGTTCCAACACGGAACGTCACCGCGGAAAATATTACGTAGATAATACATTATATGTACACGCTAGCACTGTCGCAGAACGACGTAATCGTCAGAAGATGTGTCATTGTTAATTGTCGTTCTTTTGCCGATGCGACATCCCGCATAGAAATTTTTCTAAATATTCTCCGATATCGATCAGAATGCTTGACACGCCAATTCAATCTCTAAAAAGATGCATCGGTGCTTATTGCAATAAATATTATTAGAGAATTATTATTAATTATATTATTATTATTATTATTATTATTATTATTATATTATTAGAATTATATTATTAGAGAATTTATATTGATTCATTTTTGTCTTAAATATAAGTTTTTTATCTAGAATTGTAACAGAAATTAGCTCTTTTTTTACAGGGAAAATCGATATACTTTTACATCATTATTTTTATATGAAGTATTGAATTCAATAAAATTGAGAATGAAAGTTACATTAATATATTGCAATTATATTTAATTATTTATTATTAGTATTTCAAATAGTATTTGTTAAAAAATATTAATTGAAATAAAAATGATTCACTTTAAATAAGCAGGAGTAATAGTTTTAAATCATTTTTATTAATATAATAATTATTAATATAATAAAGATAAAATAATGTTTTTCTTAAATTTTTCTAAGATAATAATAACATTACATTTTTATTTGACAATCTTAAAAAAAAAGCTTTAAAAAATATTAGAGAAGGAGCAAGCGAGATCTTTTTTCTCTTTGAGAGATCTTTTTTCTCTTGAAATTGTCTCTTTTTTTATTTAATTTAAGATCGCGTTTGCAAAATATTGCGCTTCTGATCTGAATCTCCATAAATTTTCCAAACGGAGTCCATAATTCTTTTGAGAAATCAGACTTTTGAGAAATTAGATCGTAGAACGTTTTCTATGTGGGAGCAGCTGCTTCGTTATTTTTGACGATTAGAGCATCGTGACGTAGCGGTATACGATCATCGTAGTATCGATCATCGTCGTCATCGTTATTATTTCGTCGGTAGCGTTCGTACATCCGCATCTCGGATCACGTTCCACTCTTTCACGAGTACATTTCGAGCTAATCGAACTTTCATACATCAGATCTGCATACAGAGACACGCACAGACACAACTATTCCTCGCCCGCTATTTTTGTCACACATTTATTATTTTCGCATTCATCTTCCTATCATCCTCTCTTGTTCTCCTCTGAATCTTTTATTTTTAATAGCAACAGTCCGATAATATACGAAATTACACTGTGTGAATTATATTCTAAATATCAAGTTACATATCGTGATTTTTAATTATAGATGTTAGGAGAAGATCATTTAATAAAATTACATTTTACTATTGAAAATTCTTTATAAGAGAAAAGCGTTGTTGAAAACATAATTATATTGTACTGTTTTAATATAAAATCTGAGAAACTTGATATATACGCGATTTTCAGACGATTATAACGATATCGCTGTAATACCTTAAGGATTTATAACACACCTAATGCAGTATTGTATTTTATTGTATTTTCTTAAAGTTCTTTTTCTTAACGGGGAACGTTGAAATGCGGATAATCTTAAATTTCTGATGTTCAAAATATCTGATGTAGTTCTGATATTGTTACATAATTTTTCCATGGAATACTTTACGATCGCATAAACCTCGGCACGTGTGATTTCAATTGTGTCGCGTTCCCGGTGCAATCAATGCAATCTTATAACTATTATATAAAAAGCAATATGCGATCACCAATGTGTTCGTTATCATTATCCCGCGTATGATAAATGGACGGCATTCTTTCATTACGCTGCTTCAATAAACAACGTAGGAATTGCTTTTGCTCTTATTTATTGGAACAAATATCTCAAAGAATGCGGGTTAAACGAGTATCGGAATGTTCACTATCATAAATAAAAAATTATAAAGAATATCCTTAGAAAATCTGAATAATAAAAAATGCGAATTTTGCAATGTCAATATTTGCAACAGACATTTCGAGATGCAAGGTTTAAAAGAGCTTCTTAGCAAAATTAAAAAGTTTCTCTATGCACATGTGTATAAATTATACAGAATCAACTAGAATACATGATCTTTTTAAATCGAATCGAATTTTAGATGTCAGAAAATTTTCTATGCGGATATCATATTTAATACGAACTACGTTTTTATTGTTTTTGCATATTTTGTTCACATGAAATTTAAGTTCAATTTATGCTAGTGAATTTAATCTAGTGAGATCTCCGGACTTATTGCCGGATTTTTCTAGCTTTTCGCGCGAGTACGCACTTGCACGTGTCAAAAGTGAACTCACCAAATCGCTCGTAAATTAGGCCGTAGAGAGGCACATGAATTTAACTCTGCAGGGGAGATCTGGTTCTCTGATTCTGATTGTGAGATGCGACTTTACGTACATTATAAAAGCAACGAAGAACAGGGCGTGCGGTTACCATTAATGTAATTTACATAATAACGAGTTGCACGATCGTTATACCAGCCGAGGCGCGCTTCGACGTCGTCCTCGTCGACGTCGTCGTCACCATCATTGTAGTTGTACCTACCACACGATACCGCCCTCCACTTCAGCTACCTGTTATGCAACGACCGCCGTGCGTATCACAGCCGCGTTATTAGTGCAGTCAGTCCAACCCCTGCCGCTTGGCGTGTAGCCAAACGCACGGATCCCGGACTGAAATAATCTCGTATTTATATAACGTTACACGCGCGGCGGCCGTCGATTAAGAGAAGAAACAGAGAATAAATAAAGCGTGTGAATTGTAACGCACTCACGCACGCGTCGACACCTACGCTTGAATTTATCGCATGAACAATATCGTGTTTATCGCGCATTTTGAACGGGGTCGATCGTAATCAGCTGAAAATAATATATCGGCGAATTTAGGAAACTGCCGAAAGAAACGATTCTTCGAAGAAATGGATTGTTTCGCCCACTAAATGCCCTCGAATTAACTGCATTGTCACTTGTGATTATCACGATTAAATTCGTATAACTGATTAATTGGTTGTATCGTAAGAGAAAAAGGATCGTCCTGCCAAACGACAATAAATAGTAATTCTATTACGATCCCGTCTTATCTCGCACTGAGCGAGAGCTTTCAAATTTCATTTGCACGATGAACTTTGACCTACGTAACGTCAACGTGATATATTACAAATTGGCTTTATCTACTAATTGGCGCCACTACGATTTGATCAGATAAATCGCTAGCGAAATAAATCGTTCCCCTCGCGTGTTCTCGTCGATTCTTCTCAACGGCAAAGAAAGGCGCCGCGATGTCGATGGCTACTCCGGTACGGAGTAAATAAAGTGGCGGGAAAAGCTCAAAGGCAGCTACTATTATAAAATTGGTGATTCACAGAATGAGGTCACGTTCCTAGCGAGTTGCCGGTCGAACCTGTATCAATCTTCCTTGAACAGTCGCTGTTCCTGACCCCCGTCGACGCCACCGCTGCGAGCACGCGCGCGAAAATAAAGGAAGTATTCAACGCGCCCGTGCTTAACGTAATTAAACGAATTGGATCTAATCGAGTGGATGCTTAGCCGCTGGTCGTCCCATCGACCGTGTGCCAGTACGCGATATTCAAAGTGAGGCCACGGCCTACGGAGCTGATAAGCCATACGGCCGATCAGCTATCGT
>Ga0157362_1000577_pt1 | contig 12877 bp, 11 predicted proteins | sample AttlaeALBM3_FD_111480 | JGI IMG/M metagenome (GOLD analysis project Ga0157362, IMG submission 111480) | Fungus gardens microbial communities from leaf cutter ant in Ribeirão Preto, State of São Paulo, Brazil - Atta laevigata ALBM3 | ecosystem: Host-associated > Fungi > Mycelium > Unclassified ... | reverse complement strand
TGCGTCTTTCCAGGATAACGTATTTCATGCAGCCTGACGCGTTTCTCTCGCAGGGTGGCGATCAGCGTGCTGTCGGCGTCATTTATGCTGGCAAGGTCATGCCCTTTGCGGCGATCGCTCTGCCCATCGCCTTCGATCAGATAGAGCGTTTTACCGTTTAAGCCTGACGCCGCCGCCTGCTGCGCCAGCTCGACGATGCGCTGATGCCGCCAGCCGAGCGACGGCGCCGCGCTGAAATAGTGCGTAAACCAGGCGCTCTCATAGAGCGTATCGAGCACGAACAGCCCGCCGAAAGAGTGGCCCCACAGCGCGCGGCGCTGCGGATCGCTTGCCGCCTGTTTCTCCGCCCAGGGAACGATTTGACTGAGCAGCAGCGCGCGGAAAGCATGGCTGCCGCCGCCCGCATAGCGTTCCTGACGCGGATCGCCTGGCTGACCGCCGGGCGGCGTGTAGTCCAGCGCGCGTGCCTGAACGTCAAACGGCAAACGGGTATCGTACCCCACCGCGACAAGGATCGGCGGCTGCTTTTCCGCCAGCTGTTCGAGGCGTTCATCGCTCAGGCGAGCCATCGCCGCGTTGCCATCCAGCAGGTAAAGCACCGGGTAGCCCTGTGCTGGCGCGGCCTGCTTCGGTATCCCAAGCCAGACTTTGTAATGACGCTGGCCATCGGCAGAGGTAAAGGTCTGGGTGGTGAAGCGGTACCAGGCCGAACCGCGATCGGCGATATTGGCGCCCAGCGGCTCCATTCGCGGTCTGGCATTAGCCTGGCTGACCGGGATGAGCGCCACGATCAACGCCAGCAGCGCGCCGGCGAGATGTTTCAACGAAATATGCATCAAAAAGCCTTCCTGACCTGTCGACAATGATTCGGCAGTCTAACAAATCACAGCTGATAATGAGAACCTTTCTCAACAGCATCATCGCCATTGCTTTATGGTTGCTTATCAGCGCCAATGGCTAAACTCTGATTTGCCGCGTCAGGGATTGCGCATTGACATCACAAATCGTTAAATTTCAGCATTCAGCCAGTTTTTTATTTATTTTGGTGCCGGGCGTTTGTCAGTTTTTCTTCGCCGTCACCCCTTTCAACAGACACCAGCAAGGCCATTAATCAGAGGTTGTGAAATGGACCGCCTAAAATATCAGATAAGGGTTGTGCGCTTTTTATTCCTGTACGCGCTGTTTCGCATGAAGATATTTACCTTCAGCGATCTGGCTTATTCCGATAAAGAAAATGAAGCGTTAGATATTCTTACGCGGCACGACGACGATAAAAACGCGATTCCGAAAGTGATCTGGATGTACTGGGACAGTCCCAATCCGCCCGATCATATTATGGCTTTCTATAAAAAAATGAAGGTGATCAATCAGGCGCATGAAATCATCCTGCTGGATCGCAATAGCATCAGAAAATATCTGCCGGCGCTGCATTTTGATTTCCAGGGCATTGGTCTGGCGCATAAAAGCGACGTTATCCGCCTGGCCTTGCTCAAGCGCTATGGCGGCATTTGGGTCGACTGCTCAACGCTGGTCTATCAGGATTTCAGCTGGGTGCACGAGCGCGGCGGCTACGATCTGGTGGGCTACTACAGCGAGGCCAACACTCAGGACGCGCGTTTCCCGGTAATAGAAACCTGGTTTATGTGCGCCCCGCCGGAAAACGCCTTTGTCAGCCGCTGGCTGGCGTTGATTATGCCGCTGACGAAAATCAGCGTGGACGACTATTACCGCCAGATAAAAGATCGTCCCGACTTCGAGCGCATCAAACAGGGCATCCCGCGCGGCAGCTATCTGACCACTAACTATCTCTGTCAGATTGCGATGCGCGAAGCGGAAGGCGTTAACCTTTATTTGAAAAAGTGCGAAACCTCCGCCTTCTATTATCAGAATGTCTTTAAATGGAACTGCCTGAAAATGTCGCTGTTTTTACTCTGTACGCGCCAGCCCGCCACGCATCCGACATTAATCAAGCTGACCAATAGCGATCGTCAGTTTTTACCGCTGGCGCGCAAATTACGCATTCTCGATGCGGAAAGCATTCTGGGAAAATTAATGCTGGAACAGCAGCACCCTTAATCAATACGCAGGATAAAAACATGCACAAGCTGAAACGCGCCCTCAGAACGGCAAAATTTCTCCTGCTGTATCTTTTCTATAAGCTCGGTCTTTTTCGCTTTCCCGACCTGGCCTATTCAGATGCGCACGACAATGACGTTAAAGATATTCGCCAGCATGACGGCACTCAGGCGCAGCCCATTCCTAAAGTGATCTGGATGTACTGGGACGACGTGACGCCGCCCGATTTTATTCAGGCTTTCTACGGCAAAATGAAGCAGATGAATCCGGACCATCAGATCCATCTGCTCAACCGCGAGACGATGGCCGCCTTTCTGCCGTGGCTGCGCTTCGACTATGCGCGCATCGGCATGTCCCATAAAGGGGATGTGATCCGTCTGGCGCTGCTGAACGCCTACGGCGGCATCTGGGTCGACAGCTCCACGCTGGTCTATCAGGACTTCTCCTGGGTGCATCAGCGCGGCGGCTACGATGTGGTCGGCTACTACAGCGACGGCACCACCGTGGATAAAGCGTTTCCGGTGGTGGAGGCCTGGTTTCTCGCCTCGCCGCCGGCCAATCCCTTTATTGCCCGCTGGCTGGAGCTGATTATGCCACTGACGCAGATCGGCATTGACGACTACTACGCGCAAATCGCCCAGCGACCCGACTTTGCGCAAATTCAGCAGGGCATTAACCGCGGCAGCTATATCATCATTAACATTCTCTGTCAGATTGTGATGCGCGAGCAGCCTGGTTTTAGCTGCTATCTGAAGAAGTGTGAAAGTTCCGCCTTTTTCTATCAGGACGCGTTTCGCTGGGATAGCCTGAAGATGTCGCTGTTTTTGCTCTGCGCGCGCGAACCGGTGACGCATCCCAGACTGATTAAGCTGACCAATGACGATCGCCGCTTTTTGCCGCTGGCGCGCCGGTTGAATATCCTGAAGCACGACAGCGTGATGGGTAAACTGCTGGCGCAGCAAAGCGCGTCTTAACGTCGCGCGCTAAACCGGCTATGCTGGCTCGCAGATGACCGTAAAAGGGATGAGCAAATGGAGTTAGTGACCGAACGTTTAGTGCTGCGTCCCGTTATCGGCCAGGACAGGGAGGCGCTGTTCCGCATCTATGGCGATCCAGCGACTAACACATTTAATCCCGCGGGTCCGCTGATCGATCTGGATGAGACGCAGCTGCTGCTGGATCGCTGGATTGCGCACTGGCGGCTGCACGGCTTCGGCAATATGGCGCTCGCGCTGCGCCACGCACCCCAGGAAGTCATCGGCTTCGGCGGATTTAGCGTTCGCGAGTTCGTTGGCAGGCCGGTAAATAATTTCGGCTACCGGCTGGCGACGCAGGCGTGGGGCAAGGGTCTGGCGACCGAGTTTGCCCAAAGCATGGTGCGTTACGGCTTCGAGACGTGCGGTTTGCCGGTGATTGACGCCGCGGTGCGGCAAAATCACCTCGCCTCGCAGCGCGTGCTGGAGAAAGCGGGATTCTCGGTAAACGGCCACGCGTTCGACGTGCCCGACGCGCCCGCCAGCCTGACCTTCCAGCTTACCCTGGCGCAATGGCGCGCCGCTCAGGGCACGCCGCAGTAGCGCAACGCGGCGGTCATCACGGCTGCCCCGATAATCACCGCGATCAACGGCGCTTTGCGCCAGGCGAGGAAAATGGCGAAAGCCACGCCCAGCACGCGCGCCATGCCGGCAAAATGCTGGCCTTCAAACAGGGTGGTGGTTGAGGCGACCGCCAGCAGCAGTATCGTCGCCGCGTCCGACAGCATGGTTTGCGTCCGCTCGGTGATCGGCAGACGGTTACCGAGCTTCACGCCCGCCAGACGCATCAGATAGGTTCCCGACGCCAGCAGCGCGATGCCTGCGACGATGAGCGCATGATGGTTCATTTGCGCATCCTCCATGTGAGTAAGCCCAGCAGCGAAAAGAGCACCGGCATGCCCGCCGGGACAAAAGGGGTCGCCAGAATCGACAACAGTGCGCCGCCTGACGCAGGAATAAGCGTCCTCCGCTGGCGCAGCGCCGGAAATATCAGCGCGATCAGAATCGCCGGAAACACCGCGTCGAGGCCGATGGCGGAGACATCAGGAATGAATTTGCCAATCGCCGCGCCGGCGATCACCGTCAGCGGCCAGATCAGGGCAATACCCAGGCCGCACAGCCAGAATGCGGCGCGGCGCTGCGCCGGCGTTGACTGGGAAATGCCGAATACCACGCTTTCGTCATTCATGATATGGCAGCCAAACAGGCCGCGCGTGCCCTTACCCACCAGATCCTTAACCGCAATGCCGAACGGCAGATGTCGCGCGTTCACCAGCAGACCAGCCAGCGCGGCGGTTAACGGGCTGCCGCCGCCCGCCACAATGCCGATAAACAAAAACTCAGACGCGCCCGCCAACACCAGCGTCGACAGCGCGACAGGCACCCACAGCGGAAAACCGTCGGCGCTAGCCAGCGAACCGTAGGATAAGCCGACAATGCCGTCGGCCAGACAGACCAGAATAATCGCTTTGACCACCTCACGGCTAAGGGGAATGTGACGCCTCTGCATAACAAATCCTTCTTATAACGAACGAAAATTCCATTATAATGAACGCCACAGCATCGTTTTACAATACGAACGAATCGTTCGATTTAGAAAACAGGAGTGAACGTGACCCCGATCACAATTATTGCCAACGGGCTGGTGCGCGAACGTCAGCGCGCCGGTTTGTCGCTGGCCGAAGTGGCGCGCCGCGCCGGTATCGCCAAATCGACGCTGTCGCAGCTGGAAGCGGGCAACGGCAACCCAGGCATCGAAACGCTCTGGGCGCTGTGCGTCGCGCTCAATATTCCTTTTGCCCGCCTGATGGAGCCAGAAGAGAAACGTATGCAGGTGATCCGTCGCGGCGAAGGACCGACCGTCACCGCCGAGCTGGCGGACTATCAGGCGGTGCTGCTGGCCACCTGTCCGCCCGGCGCGCGGCGCGATATCTATCTGCTGCACACCCAGCCGGGCAGCGAACGCTGTTCGGCGCCGCATTCGCCAGGCACCATCGAACATATCATCGTTACCCAGGGACGCGCGCTGGTCGGCCCGGAACCTTCCCCTGTCGAGCTGCATCCCGGCGACTACATCTGCTACGCGGGTGATGAAGCCCATATCTTTCGCGCGCTGGAACCGGACACCCTGGCGGTGCTGGTGATGGAGCATAGCTGAGCCATCACTTTTTCCTATGATGGCTGCGATTATCGTGGCGCCTCAGCCGAGTTAATATGGCGCTATCAGGGTTGATACCGAGGTCGTTATGAAGATTACTCCCGCTACGCCGCAGCATATCCCCGCCATTCAGCACATCTACGCCTGGCATGTGCTGCACGGCAGCGCCACCTTTGAAACCGAGCCGCCGGACGCGGACGAGATGCAAAACCGGTTAAGCGCGCTACTGGATAAAGGCGGCATCTGGCTGGTGGCGCAGGAGGAGGAGGAGGTGATCGGATATTGCTATCTGACACCTTATCGACCGCGCTACGCCTACCGCTTCACCCTGGAAGATTCCATCTACCTTCATCCTGAACGCACCGGCCGTGGGGCGGGACGCGCGCTGCTGACGGAGGCGATACGCCTTGCCGAAGCGCGCGGCTTCCGTCAACTCGTTGCCGTTATCGCCGGCAACGACAATCAGGCGTCGGTCGGGCTGCATCGCGCGCTCGGATTCCGCGAAACCGGCGTGCTGAAAGCGGTAGGTTTCAAGCATGGCCGCTGGCTCGACACCCATTTTATGCAGCGCGAGCTGGGCACAGGCGACGCAACCTCGCCGGAAGCGCTGCTTCCGCCCTTTTAACCGTCTCTGACAGCACCGCGCCACTGTCGCACGGGTCAACGCTGCTCGATCCCCTGCCCTCATGGTTTAAGGATATTCAGAGTAACCCCAGCAAGCGCTGCCTGATGCAGCGCTTTTTTTATGCCGGTAAAAGCAGCAGGTAAGAACGAAAAGCAATTGGTCGACGCCCTGCTCTGTTTGCTATAACGCGCTATTCACCAGTCGGGAGGTTACTGTTATGACACAGCGTATTGCCGTTATCGGCGCAGGCGTGTTGGGGTTGTCCGTGGCGCGCATGCTGGCTCAGCAGGGCGCGCAGGTTACCCTGTTTGAAAAAGGCACGCCGGGCGCCGGCACCAGTCAGATCAGCTTTGCCTGGGTTAACGCCAACGGCAAAAGCCCGGAAAGCTACCACCGTTTAAATGCGGCCGGTATTGAGGCGCATAAACGCCTGCAGCGCCTCTCTGATGCCCCCGCGGCCTGGCTGCTGGAAACCGGCACCTGGGAGTGGGCGGCGGCGCCAGCCGTGCGTGCGCAGCTGGAGAAGCGGCTCGCGACGCTGACCACGCTTGGCTATCCCTGGCAGGCGGTCACGCGGGATGCGCTGCTCAAGCAGTTTCCTGAACTGCGGCTGGATTCCCGCATTCAGCAAGGCTGGTTTTTCCCCTCGGAATGTCTGCTCTATCCTGCCCTGCTGATCGGCTGGCTTCAGGCTCAGCTACGCGGTCTCGGCGCGACGCTGGTGACGCAGAAGGAGGTGCTGACGCTCGATGAAACGCCTGAAGGCGTGACGCTGGAGCTTTCCAGCGGCGAACGCTGGCTGGGGGATCAGGCGATTCTGGCCGCCGGCCGCTGGTCAGCAGAGCTTCTTACTCAGCTGGGCCTCGATCTGGCGATGACCGACGCCAGTCGCCCCGATAAGGTGGCCTGCAGCTTTCTCGCCGTGACCGATCCTTTGCCGATCCAGATCAACAGCAATATTATTTCTCCTGAACTCAACGTCAGGCCGGACGGCGGCGGCAGGCTAATGCTTCAGGCGCTGGATCTGGATGAGTATGTGGATCCGGCTCGACCGGCGAGTACGGAAGGGATGATCGGTCAGGAATTTTTGCGCCGTCTGCGCCGTCTGTTTATCCAGACCGAAGGCGCGCGGATTGCGCAGATTGCGGTAGGTCAGCGCGCGCGTCCCGCCGACGGATTGCCCGCTGTCGGCTATGTCAGCCGCCACCAGCGAGCCTATTTGCTGGTTTCTCATAGCGGCATGACGCTGGCGCCGCTGTTAGGCGAGCTGGTGGCGCATGAGGTGCTTACGGGGGAGCGACCCGAGATGCTGGCCGATTTCGCGCCTCAGCGCCTGCTGACGGCCTTTACAGGAAAAAGCGAGGGTCTGGCCCCCGCTTACCTTCCCGCTGCGCAGTAGGCCTTAGCGGCGGTTTTTCCACACCGTCTGAATGTTGCAGAACTCGTGCACGCCGAAATGGGAGAGCTCACGGCCGTATCCGCTCTTCTTGACGCCACCGATGGTGACGCGCGGATCGGAGGCGCCGTTGCCGTTGATAAACACTGCGCCGGTTTCAATTTGATCGGCCAGACGGTCAGCCGTCGCGCTGTCGGCGGTCCAGACGGTGGCGCTCAGGCCAAATTCGCTGTCGTTGGCGATAGCCAGCGCATGATCGGCGTCGCGCGCGATAGCGATAGCTGCGACCGGGCCAAACAGCTCTTCACGGAACGCCGTCATCTGCGGCGTGACGTCTGACAGGATCGTCGGCGCATAGTAATTCCCTTCGCCTGCGATTTTTTCGCCGCCCAGCACCAGACGTGCGCCTTCGCGCAGTGACTGTTCCACCTGATTGTGCAGCTCATCGCGCAGATCGAAACGCGCCATCGGACCGAGAAAGTTTTTCTCATCCAGCGGATCGCCCATGGTTAACGCCTGCACCGCCGTGCGAAAGCGTGCTTCGAATTCTTCTGCGATCGCCGCTTCAACGATAAAACGCTTGGCGGCCATGCAGACCTGTCCGGTGTTCTGATAGCGCCCGATCACCGCAGATTTGACCGCTTCATCCAGATCGGCATCGGCCAGTACAATAAACGGATCCGATCCGCCCAGCTCCAGCACGGTTTTTTTCAGGGCAGCACCCGCCTGTGCGGCGATGGCGGCGCCAGCGCGCACGCTGCCGGTTACGGCGACAGCGGCGATACGCGGATCCTTAATCGCCGCAGAGACGCCATCGTTATCGACGTTGACAGAAGCGAAAGCGCCTGCCGGCAGATCCGTTGCGCCGAACAGCTCAGCCATCAAGGTCGCGCTGCCCATTACGTTTGGCGCGTGCTTGAGAACATAGGTGTTGCCTGCGAGCAGCATGCCAACAGCGCCGCGCAGCACCTGCCAGAAAGGAAAGTTCCAAGGCATAACGGCCAGAATGGTGCCAATCGGCTTAAAGCGCTGCCAGGCATCCGGTACCTGCGTAGGCTGATCGTCCAGCATGGCGGGACCGTGCTCAGCGTACCAGTCGCTCAGCGTGGCGCATTTGAGGATCTCAGCGCGCGCCTGAGCGATCGGTTTACCCATTTCCTGCGTGATCATGCGCGACAGCTCAGGCTCTCGCTGACGCAGCTGCTCAGCAAGCTGACGCAGAACCTTAACGCGCAGCGCCATATCACTGTTGCGCCACTGGTTAAATGCGGCCGCGCTGCTTGCCAGCACGCTATCCAGTTCAGCCAGCGACTGCATCGGATATTGCGCCAGAATTTCACCATTGGCGGGATTTTTTGAAACAGCGTAATCGGTCATAGTGCCTCTCAATATGCGTGATGAATATGCGCTTACCCTACGCCTCTGCATTCGTGATGAAAAATGAATAATAGTGAGCAAGTTGTTTTCATATTATGAATGCGATGGGTTTAGTGATTGGGGGTAGCGAACAGGTTCTGGCCAGATAAATTTGTGCGGCTTCGATCGTTATCCACATATACAGTGAGAAGATCCTAATAAACGATCATAAAGAGATCTAAAAGAGATCCTAAGAGATCCCCGATCGTCGCAGGCCGCACCCCACAAGGGCTGAGAAGGTGATCGCGTTCACTATAATCAGTAAAGAGTTCACTGTAATCAGTACTTTATTCACTATACACTGTAGAATGTTCACTATAAACAGTGATAGTGTTCACTGTAGTCAGAAAACGATCCTTTTCATCCACAGAATGAAGATCTAATGCCATGGCAGATAAAGAGAGTGAAAACAAAGGGTTGCTTGAACCTTTTCTGTCGGTGACCAAAAACAGCGGTGAAGTTATTCAGCTTCATCCCAACAAGAACAATACTGTTCAGCCCGTCGCGTTAATGCGTCTGGGACTGTTTGTCCCGACACTTAAATCGACGGCGCGCGGTAAGTCAGGCGCAATGGCTTCAACGGATGCGACGAAAGAGCTAAAAAACCTCTCGCTGGTAAAGGCCGAGGGTTACGAGAAGATTACCATTACCGGCGCGAGGCTGGATATGGATAACGATTTCAAAACCTGGGCCGGGATTATTCAGTCGTTTTCTCGCTATCCCACCAAAGGCGATACGGTTACCCTGCCCTTTATCGATTTCGTTAAGATGTGCGGTATTCCTTCCGCTAACTCGTCAGCGGCATTGCGTAAAAGGCTGGACGCCTCTTTGCGACGTATCGCCACGAATACGCTCTCCTTTGAAGGCAACGGCAAGGCATACCACACGCACCTTGTGCAGTCTGCTTACTACGATCGTGAAAAGGACGTGGTGCGGATCCAGGCCGATCCCAAGCTGTTTGAACTCTATAACTTCGATCACAAGGTGCTGCTGCAGCTGCGCGCTATTTCCCGGCTCAAGCGTAAAGAGTCTGCACAGGCGCTCTACACCTTCCTTGAAAGCCTGCCTACCAATCCCGCGCCCATCTCGCTGGCGCGCCTGCGGATGCGTTTAAACCTCGGCTCCAAAACGACCACGCAAAACCATGTCGTTCGTCGGGCGATGGAGCAGCTGAAAGAGATCGGTTATCTCGATTATTCAGAGGTTAAGCGCGGACGTTCGGTCTTCTTTATCATTCACAGCCGCACGCCAAAACTGGACGGAATCAGCAATCTGGAGAGCATCGACTCGCTCGACGAAATCGATTTTGATGATTAACAGGTCACGTTCACTGTGATCTGCGCGTCCTCTGCGGCGCTGCTGCTTTAGCGGGTAAAGTGGCAGCGGCTCTCCCCTTGAGATTCACTGTATTCAGCACGGGTTGACGTTCACTGTAAGGAGTAACGTTCACTGTAATCAGCTACGCCTGCTGCTCTTTTCCAGGGAACTTTAGTTCTCACTTATTAAAAATCGCTTAAATACAGCAAGTTATATGTAAGTAAGCGCCTGCTCACTTTACTGGCCTCCTTCTTGCAATCCCTTTGATGCGGTCTACACTGATTACAGTGAATATTCTCGGGCGCAGCTCTGCCCCTGATTTTGCTGATTACAGTGAATTTACCAGGCTGGCGTTTTGCTGATTACAGTGAACATTATCGCTTAACTAATTGAATTATATATTTTTTATATTGTCCTCTGATGGTCGCATCCGTTTTCTGCTGATTACAGTGAACAGTTAGAGGCAAAGCCCGATATCGCCTACCGCAACGCCCCTTTTTGCCGATTACAGTGAAACTTAGAACGAATATGCACCACTGTGACCACTTTGCATCCGCCTGTGCTGATTACAGTGAACGTAATCAGCCTGTTTCACTCTGTTTATGCATTCATACAAGTCAGCCCTACCTGCTATCTACTGATTACAGTGAATGTTAATGACCTGGGCGGGTAAACTCTCCCTTTAACCTCAGCGTTACTGATTACAGTGAATCTTATGCCCGCGCCCTGCCCTTTCACGGCTGCCTGCGCCCAGCTTGTCACCTTAGTCCGCACCAATTGAGCGCAGTGAATCGCTTTTTACTGATTACAGTGAACGTTACCGAACGGGTTTCTTTCTGGCGAGGCTTACTGATTACAGTGAACGTCCCGGCTATTCCGATTACCGCTCTGTCTCCTTCCTTTGTCAGACAACCGCTACTGATTACAGTGAATGTTTGCCCCTCTTCTACTGACTACAGTGAATCTCTTACTGATTACAGTGAATTTCTGCCTGACAGAGCCCCTTTGCTTACTATTTATAGTGAACGTTGGTGTTATTTCAGCCGTTTATGGCTGGCAATACTGATTACAGTGAACACTTCCGCTTTGCGTTACTGAGTACAGTGAACGTTGGCAACAGCCGGTCTGGTTTAAACTGCCCATTAGCCAGTATGCCCGGAGCTAAAGCGGGCACATTCACTGACTACAGTGAACGATGCACTGATTACAGTGAATGAGCGAGCAGGCATGACCGGACGATGGTCTACTGATTACAGTGAACATAAGCAACAAGCTGTTATCACGTCAGCCATTTTTAGAACGTCATCTGATTTGGTCTAAAAGATATTTTCTTGCCCGATATGCAGGATTTATGTATAAAGTCATAAATCCTACATGTGTGGAGCAAGTATGGCTAATGATGAAAAGCAGGTTCTCAAGGTCGCGCAGCGGTCAGAGAGAATGCTGTTGAGCCTGACGGAGCAGATTCAGGCGCAGAAAGAAGAACTGCATGAGAACACCTTCTACCAGGTTTATGCCAAAGCTGCTTTAGCGAAACTGCCAAAGCTCACGCGCGCCAGCGTTGACTATGCCGTTAATGAAATGGAAGAAAGCGGCTATCAGTTCGACAAGCGTGCAGCAGGCAGCTCAACCAAGTACGCCATGTCGATTGAAAATATCGTTGATATTTATCATCATCGCGGGGTGCCTAAATACCGCGACCGTCATGCAGAAGCCTATACAATCTTCGTTGGCAACCTAAAAGGCGGCGTATCGAAAACCGTTTCCACGGTCTCTCTGGCTCACGCCCTGCGCGCGCATCCTCATCTGCTTTTTGAAGATTTGCGTATTCTGGTGATCGATCTCGATCCTCAGTCCTCCGCCACCATGTTCCTCAATCATGAACGCTCAGTTGGGCTGGTCGAAGCGACAGCTGCTCAGGCGATGTTGCAAAACGTCAGCCGCGAAGAGTTGCTGAAAGAGTTTATCGTGCCCTCCATTATTCCTGGCGTCGATGTACTTCCCGCGTCAATCGACGACGCCTTTATCGCCTCTCGCTGGGATGAACTTTGCGCGGAGCATCTGTCTGGGCAGAACGTGCACGCCGTACTCTATGACAATGTTATCGCGAAGCTGAAAAAAGATTATGACTTTATCTTTATCGACAGCGGTCCCCACCTCGATGCATTTTTGAAAAACGCTATCGCCGCTTCTGATTTGCTGATGACGCCCGTGCCGCCGGCCCAGGTCGATTTTCATTCCACTCTCAAATATCTGACGCGCCTGCCGGAGCTGATCGACATTATTGAGCAGTCGGGCGCCGCCTGCCGCCTGCAGGGCAATATCGGCTTTATGTCGAAGCTCTCTAACAAAGCAGACCATAAGCTCTGTCACAGCCTGGCAAAAGAGATCTTCGGTGGCGATATGCTGGATGCCGCTCTGCCGCGCCTTGATGGTTTTGAGCGCTGCGGAGAGTCGTTCGATACTGTTATCTCGGCTAATCCCTCTACCTACGTCGGCAGTAGCGAGGCATTAAAAAATGCGCGCTCGGCTGCGGAAGATTTTGCGAAAGCGGTTTTTGACCGTATTGAATTTATTCGCCTGAACTGAGGTCGTTATGAGTGCAAAAAGAATTACTATCGGCAGAACCTTCAGCCAGACGCCCGTTCAGACTGAAGAGTCACAAGAATCGCCAACACAAACTTTTGTTCTGTCTACTGGCAAACGCGCCGTTTTCCGTCTGGAAAGAATTGAGGCGAAAGAGTTAGCAGAGAAAACGTTTGTGGTGCTGGAAACCAATGGCCGCGATCAGGCTGGACTGACGCCCGATTCCCTGCGCGACATTATTCGCACCATTAAGCTTCAGCAATTTTTCC
>Ga0157362_1000576_pt1 | contig 12886 bp, 5 predicted proteins | sample AttlaeALBM3_FD_111480 | JGI IMG/M metagenome (GOLD analysis project Ga0157362, IMG submission 111480) | Fungus gardens microbial communities from leaf cutter ant in Ribeirão Preto, State of São Paulo, Brazil - Atta laevigata ALBM3 | ecosystem: Host-associated > Fungi > Mycelium > Unclassified ... | reverse complement strand
ATGGAAAAATAATGGATTTCTTTTCACTACACCTAATATATGCAGAAAATAAATATAATATAGTAGATAAATAATTTTTTTTGTAATATATTTGTCAAAAGAGATTATTGCAGATAGAATTATTTAATTATACATAATAATTATACATAATAACACTAATTATAAGTTTCAATAAAACTGTATATTCCATTACAAAATGAAAGAGAGAGAGAGAGAGAGAGAGACGCTAGAATTTTTAATTAACATAAATTTTACACGTTTATAATAATAAAAATAATCTGAATATTTAAATACTTAATAATTAAAAAATAATTTAAATATTTAAATAAATACCGCGTTATAAATTATTCAAATCTCTTAGTGTCGACTGTATTTTATTTTAATATAATTCTGCAATAAATAGAAAACAGATTGTGAAGCTAAAGAAAAAATTGCAAGTTCTTTGAATAAATTCAAAATTCTTCTGCAAACTTCATATATTTTATGCTTTTTTCATTAGGAATTAGTAAACGAAGTAAGAAATTGGTCTCCAAAGAATTGAGGATTCTTGAAAGACTCCCATGCGCGATCTCTCTGAAGTTAGCCGAAACTTCATATGCCGCGCCTAGAAGAGAGAGCAACCCATCATCGACCCACGTCAGAACATTCTGCTGTGTTTAAACGGTGAAAGTAGCGATTTGACAAAAGGTAAAATTCGCGTGAAAATGACACTGTCGCCGATCGGAGTCGCGCGCACAGAAGCGGGCGACAACATTATGGCGACGTCATATCGTCATCCTGATTGTCACGAGTGCCGCAATTAGCGCGTGACGCGAGCGGCCTAAGTCGGTTTCTCATTATCATTATCTTCCGTCGTTGGCGAAGACGAATACAACTCTCGCCGCATTGAGAAGTGAGGGAGGAGGACAATACGAGCACAAGTAATGACGGGGGAAATGATCGGAGACCGTCTCCGCGCCACTTCAATTTCCCGTTTTCTCGGTCAATCACAGTAATATCTTCGTTCATAAAGCAATCGCTCGCTTTGCGGAGCATATCGCTAAGCGGCGTGAATAATCTCATTAAGAATGGCAATTAAAATCGCCACGAGATCAAAGACAAGTTGCGTACGATCGTTTCATTGCTCTTCGTCCGGATGCATTAGACGCGCGAATTACTGTCTGGATTTTTTCAATGTTGTAAGTGTGCCTGATTAGAGATGCTGATAAGTGAGAGAGCGTATTGTAAACAACTTGTCGAAATGATTGTTTTAACATTCAAGCGAAATCGTTATCAAAGATTCGTTAGTGGATGGAAATGTTAGTAATCATGATGAAAGAAAACAGGGGAATGTTAAAAATTTTATTTATAGCTGATGAAATAAATAAATTTGTAATTTAGTTAACACAATATATACACGGACAGAACATTTACTGAAGCATGTAAAGATTTAATTAAATACAGATCTGAAAATAATTTTGTTGGGGCATATAAAAATAATTATATAGGCTGCTTAAACTGGTTGCAAAAATGTTAAAACTTTTTGCAGCATTACTTATCATGCTTGAGATTCTCACGTAATTATTTTAATGGTTCAACAAAATCATTTTCAGATCTGTATCCATAATAGCTAAATTTTTAGATACTTCAGTAAAATAATTCTTTCCATATATACGTTATACGCGATAATTTTAATATAACATTTTACGATAAGATTATAGCCAATTAGGACTTTGTTAATATCTAAACGTATAATATCATGATATTTGTAATGTAAACTGCAAACAGAATTAGAAAGATGTTTCAGCCTCATTTAAGAGAACTTTCCATCTCCATCATTTTATTCTAGTCATCTAGCGCTTGTTATTTCTGCAGAAATTCACGCGAAAGCAAGGGATTTTGAAATAAATCAATATATCTTTGTACAAGAATATGAAATGGCTTGTGTTTCAATCACCCAGGAGGCTGTTAGAAAAGCGAATGCCTTAGAAACCGCTATATCCCGTGGTACCGCAAAACGTACAACAGTGTCTCGTGCAAAAATACAGACATCCTTCACTTGTCGGAGGCCAGTGATGGGCTCGATCCCATCGATCATCGATCGTGGCCAGCATGACTGACCTCGCCTCCCATTGTTGTTCCATTGTATTCCAAGAAGGATCGTTATCCAAAGGGAAGGAGAAAGACTCCGTGGGGAATCGTGGCACAGGATGACGGTCGAAGCGAGAGGAAGAAACCGCGAGGTGGAAAGAGAGAAAGAGACACGCGCGGAAATCGCGGGCGAGAAGGAGAGACAATGTGGCGCCCGTTCTCCAGGTTGACCAAGCCAAGGAGGTAAGAACGGAATAACACAACGGCCACGGGGAACGGAGGAAGATGCAAAATGGACCAAGCACCGACGAAGTGGGGATCTGGATTAAAAGCAAACGAGGGCAACGTCTCGGCAACAGAGCCATCTCGGACCTTGAGGAGTCGAGGTCGCCGACGTACTCCACTTCCGTATATTTCGTAACGTCGCTCTGTAGTCGTTATTATTGTTGTTGTTTTTATTGTTGTTGTTCCTGTTATTGTTACTACTATCATTTTGCTGTCATACGCCGGCGCAATACGTTGCCCGCAATTCCCGCTAACGGAAACGACGAACGGGAGACACACGGGCCTCGTTGTTCATGTAATTGAAGGCGGCTCGGACGACTAATATCGACACGGTTAGTGCGACGCGTTGTGTACGCGAAATGTTCGTCCTCTTTCAGCGCTCTGTCGCAATCATGCTATAGAATTTTATAAAATCAAGTAGACGTGCAAAGTCACGAAGTGGTTGTTCACGAGCCGGATGATGACAGTGATCTCGACGAATCGTAATTCTCTAACTGTTTATCTATATAAAACTCATTAACATAATACGATTTTGCCAGTTATTTAGCAATTTTTATAATATCTTATTGTTATATTTAATATAACTTTTTTTTCAAAATAATATAAATTTTTCACAATTATTAATACGCGATATTTATTACTCTTCTTTCTCATATGAGAAATAAAGCTACGTAAAAATAAATTTGAAAAAAATTATTATAATGATAGCTACTTGATAAATTCAAAGTAAAAGTAACATTATAATAATTTTAATATTATTCCATATAATTTCCATATAACACACGTTATATATATAACAGTTATAATTGAGTAAAAAAATTATAATATTGATATTACCGTTACTTTGGGTGTGGTTCACTTGACGCTGCAAATGCTTCGAAGTTTTTGATTGACCAATCGGAAGAAAGAATTTTATTAATTAAATAATCAAAAAATACTTCGAAACATTCGTATCATGGAGTGGACTGAGCTTTTGTGGAATAAAAATTTTTTAGCAGATAAAGAGAATTCTATTATAATAACGTTTTGAGAAATATATAAAATAAAGCTGTTCGTGTTTCAGATGATGACGAGAGGAGCGATATGTCTGCTCCTGACAATTTTGATGTTAGGAGGTTCTTTGGGTAGCACAAGATATTTTGTGAAAATGCGAACGAATGCGTCCGACATGTTCAAAACGAAAGCGGACAATTTAAGGATTCTTCATGATCCGATAGCGATCACACCGAATCCTTTGTACGATAACATGGGAAACGGGCATCAAACCGATGAGAGAATGACCAAAGAGATATCGAGCGATCAGTACAATCGAAGAAATTCCTTCGTCGAATCTTCGACTTTCAATCCGGATGTGCTCAATAAGTTCCTCGAGGATTACGCGAATAAAGTTAAGAGTACTACCGAGAGGAATTTCAAATATCCCTTCAGAATTGTAAAACCACCCGCGGAACCTCTTATGCTTGAAATCGATAGCGAGATTATCGAGACGACGACTATCCACGAACAGGATGATAAATTTGATCAAATCTCAAATGCTACTTCAACGGATGATGCGGTAAGAAACATGTTTTAGATAATAAAAAATAAGATGCATTTTGTTTTTTGCAGAATAAAAAAGTAAAAGAAAAATTAAGCAAAAAAATGATGTTTTAATAATTTTAAATCTTGCAGTAATAATTTATTATGCAATTATCATTAGATAATAAAAAAATATCACTCTCTTACTTCAAAAATGACAGCAAAAAAATATGATTTTCGAATTATTATCATAAATGAATTAAATAAACATTACCCTATAACTTCATAAAAATCGTCAAAGTTGTCACAATTTGAAAAGAATGATTTTTTAATAGTTGCAAAATGAAAATGACATTTGATCATGCTAAGAAAATATTTTTTGCTGATATATTATTGGATTTAAAAGTTAGTAATTTTCTGTCAAATTGAAAAATAATTTTTCCCCTTCTTTGGAAAAAAAAATAATTTTTCCTCTTCTTAATTTTTTTGTAGTTATTATTTTTGAAGTAAGATATTGATTTGTCGATTTATTTTTTGTTACCTTTGCTGGTTTAGTTAAGCGAGGCGTTAAATGATACCTTGAAGAGAAACAAATACTACGGTACAAATACTTATGAAGATAGAAATGGTTGGGTGACATTGGAAGCAATTCCGTGGTCTAAGAGCAAAATTTCAAAGTGGCAGGCTAATCCCAGTACACAACGACCTTGGCCAGAGATAAAACCATGGGATAAACCGAGCATGAAACCATGGGCCAGCGACTATACCGTCAGACCCACTTATGAAAACAACAAACCGTGGTAAGTACCACAACTGTTAATTTTCTTTTCACCACGTAATCTTATGTACAATTTGAAAATGGGTTTTGTGGTTGTTATGATGAGAGATATTATATTTATCATCGTTAGTTAGTTTTATCGATATAAAACTTTCTTTCTTATAAGTATATTTACAAAGTTCATCAGGTGTATCTTTTATGATACTCTCTACATTAATATTAAGAAATGTATTAAAAAAAGTCTCGTAAAAATTTATTCATTTTTTTATTTCAGTTTTATTCCTTTCTTTATATAATAAAGCTAGTTTATTACAAAAAAAATATCAATAATTTTTTTACTTCTTAATATTTTAATAAAGATCTTAAGACTTATAATTATAAAAATTTTATAATTATAAAAAAATCTTCAAACTTCTCTAAAAATTGCATTACTTGCCTATTAATTGGATATCTATTATTTACTTTATATTATACTTCTCGACGAAATATCGGCTTTAGGCAAATGAGAAAACAAACGATCGTATCTCAGGTACGACAAGCCAAAACCCAACTGGCCAGAGAGTAGCGAGAAACCGTGGCAGAAACCGATTTCACGTCCCTCTTACTATCCTGATGACGCGTCTAATCAGGCGCAGAAGTGGCCGCCAGAGAGACCGTTATGGAACAAGTACGATCCTCATCGTCCCAGTAGCGATATCATCACAGACGACAGACCGTCCAACTTTCCCAGTACTTGGTCCAGACCACAGAGCTCCTCATATCAATTTATCGATAAATATTCGGATCAATCGGGGGATGGAAGTAATTGGCACAATTACCCATCTAAATACGACCAGGACCGACCTCGTCCGACTTTAATCACCGAAAGGCCGAATTTCTCGCATTATCAATATGTGAACAATCATCCACCGAATCATCCGGCGAGTGGCGACGGCCAGTGGATTCTCTTGTCGACGAATCGAGGATATTCCAAGTCGAGGCAGAGATCAATCAAGTTTGATACAATAAATTCAGCAGAGCCATTTAAGAGAATCAATACGACAAGTCGCGGAAACGAGGAGGAAGAAGAGCTTGTACCTGTGATGACATCGAAACGTCAGGTTAGGCTAAATAATCAAAGAGAGTTCAAAAGTTAATTTTAATTAAACTAAAGTATGTCCTTTCCCTTGTATTAGGCAATTTTCTTTTCATTTTAACGGATCTGACTGTATTTAACAATAATTATTCAAGCAAAATAACAAGTCATGAAGTTAAAATGACATTAAATGAAATTAGATTGAAAAATTTTTTTAAATATTTTAGAACATTATTTTGATATCATGATGACTTGTATTCTGCTTGTAACAAAATATTGCGCGACATATTGTGATACTAATATCAATATAAATCAGATGATTTAATTTCACGGAGATAGTTATTATTAGTGACAAATGGATTTATCGAAAAAAAATATTATTGACGGTCGCTTTATGAAAGATCGTTTACCTAGGTCAGATTGACGGTGTTGCCATCGATCAACGGCACGAATACGACGACGTCCCACGGAGGCCTTTTAGAAGTGGAGAAGACGTTCAAGAGCGTCGAGCAGAGCCGCAAAGAGTACGAGATGGAGAAGCTGTCGACCACGCCGAACATTCTGAACAAAAGACCAATCAGGCACACAACTCTGAGCACGAAACCATCAAGTTCGGCCGTTTTAGCAGCCGTCGGAGCAGGTATGGCTGTAACAAATTAACTTAAAATATATTTCAAAATATATACATATATTAACTGCTTATATCTGAGAGATTTACATTTCGAGTTAATAACAATTTTAAAATGCTCTAATCTTAAATTTTTTTGCCATTTAATAAGATTAAATGTTGAAGATTGAATGTTTAATTTATGAAAAAAAAAATTATTAATGTATAAATAATAATATATGTATACATAATTTTAATGTTTTTATGAAAATTTCTAATTACATCGTATCGCAAAAGTGAATTTAATATTATTTAATCGAATAGAGTAAATTCGTTAATTATTTTAAAGAACGATGACAAAAGTACACTTAAACTCAATTTGCGTTTGTTTAAATTAATACGTTTGTTTGAATTAATTATCGTACCATTTGTGAAATGACAGGTATGCTGCCAGCGACAATGGCGATGATGATACCAATGATGCTGGGTCGTCGAAAGAGAGATCTGAGACTGATGAATAACGATCTCGAAGTAGACTTGCATAAGTTCGCGAGGGAGTATAACGTTCAACTAAAGAGATCAGTAGGACTATAGGAATTAAGATAGCAGAATTCGTTCGAAGAACTCATTAGGATGACGAATAACAGAGAACACAACACACGACATATGTGCAGGATTACATTGAAGTATAGGATGTAACAATGAAGATCCAGAAACGGAAATGATTTTATCAGAAATTAGTTTCGTAATATTAAATTAAAGAAACTACATCATATATATTAGAACATATAGTCTCATTATCTTTTATATATCGAATTTTTCAAGTCTACCAAAAATCTTACTTGCAAAGATTGAACTACAAAAAGATAAAGTTTAAATTTTTCGATCGCATATTGGATTTGAAGTCAAGTAGTGTGCAAATCACTTTCCAAACATTGCGTTGTTATAACCAGACTATAGACTGCATATTAATACTGAATACGTTTCTGAATAATCAATGTATTCCTATTCGTACAGACGAGGGTATAAGTAAGATCGATTTAGAATCAACCTGTTGCTGTTCTAGTAATCTCCGAGTAAAGAGTAAACTTGGGGGTAAAAAATCTATCATAATTATACTGAAAAAAAATGTCCAAGCGTTACTTTGCTTCATCGTTTTACATTATCGCATTTAAATTGTTTTTGACACAATGCTTCGATTGTGTAAAAGCAAACGTAACAGTTTCCGACTTTAATCGCTATGCATTAACATTTATTATCTATATTTTATGTTTGAACAAACCGTCGTCAGCGAATGTAAATTTCCAATTTTTCTGCGATGCGACAAGAGCTTCGTTTGCAACAAATTAAATTAATTACGTTGCTATAAATTCGTTTATAATTCAATTATTTCAGACTCGAAATATTGCAGCAACTTTTCGTTTTAAAGATCAATGTTACGCTTTGACGCGAGAGAAACACAAACGTTTACATTCTCCAATATTTATTTACATAAGCGCATATCAGGGTGTTACATAGAGAGTTTACATACTTATCTATTTATTTATTTATTCGTTCAATTTTATTTATTCAATTATATAGTGTCATAGTCAATTATATACTTTACAATAGTTAAGCTGCCCAATAATCGGCTCCATCATACGTCTTCGCTCGCCCTCCAGCGAGAGGGTAAGAGAGCAGCGCGCATATACCAAAACAATTGTAGAGAGATTAAAAAGCGACTTTCAATAAAGATCCAATCGATCCTGTGTGGAAGAGAGCGAGAGAGAAAGAAAAATCTCTCGAAACCCCTCACCAATCCCGCGTCTATCTCGATCGTCTTGCTTTCGATAAATTATCCCTAGAATACATCTTATCACATGTATATCGCGTGTCGAAAGGCATTCTCACACAAGGACTCGAAGGCTAAAATTAAACACTTTGTTAATCGAATAGAGTTTTTTTTTTAGGGAACATGCGGGTTGTGGACATTTTCGTCGTGATTCCTCGCGTGATGAGAAGGAACCTGAAAGAAGATGCGTTACCCGTCTACTACGTTTACGACGATACCTTGAAAGAGGAGACGCGTATTCGATGATCGTAACAGTAGTCCGTATTCCCCTTCATCGTTTTAGCTTTCTAAGTGAAAGGACGATCGTCTATCGTATCGCATCGCATCATTTACGAATGGACAAAAATGATTGTCCGTGAAATCGCGTTTCAAATCGGTCGCGAAGAAATCGGGAAGGAAAGAGAGGAGAAGGGGAAGCTCCTTCATTTTCCTCGACTACCGTTATCTACAGGACTATGGTCCGTCACCGTTATCCGCCGCATGTCCACCATATTGCGCCGTGAAATTGGAAAATGCGTATCGCCACACGACTCGAGAACTTCCATCGCTGCTCCTCTGAGTTCTTCGCTTCCTTCTCATTCCTCGCCGTTGATTCTCTTCTGCACGTGACCCAGATACCGCGCGAAACCCTCGCTGGCATGCTTAAGAATTGTCAGACCCAATCTGAACTTGATTTCGGCCACCTTCTTTACAAAATTTATGAGACTGAAGCCCTCTGAGGGCTTTTTCATGGTCGAACTGTCGAACCACTCGATTGTTTCGGGAACCTTCGAGTTCGCGGGATGCGTGGTATCAGTAGACTTTTCTGAAGAGACGCTGGTACCGCCGTCATCTATTTTTCCGATGGTCGTGGAAGTCGCGGAAATTTCCGTCGTGTCCTCTGTATGTGTAGTTTTCAAGGTGGATTCTTTTGCACGCGTATTAGCTTCTTCTTGTTGTTTCCTCTTCTGCCCCTCGAGATCCTCTACTTCATTTTCATTGCCCCTCGTTTTATGTGGTACTTCGCCACCTGGTAGAGCCGAATCAATGATATCCAGAATCTCGTTGCTCAGATCTTCCTCCTTCTCTGCCTCCTCGCGCTCTTCTTCCAGTTCGCGTTTCGTCGGAATTATCTGAATTACCGACTCTCTCTTTGATCTTGAGCGTCGCCCTTGGCGACCCTCGTTAAGGACAGAACGTTTGATCTTAAGAGATCGCGGCCCGTGCTCAACGGCCACCGCTGTTGGCGTTATTTCAATCTCTTCGTATCCGTCATCCGCTCGGATAGTTGATGCTCCCAGATGTCCATAACTGTGCAAGCCGGCCGCGTTAGGGAAATCAAAATCTTGCGTTATCTCGAATTGCGTTTGTCCAACCTCCGTCGACATGTAACTTTTCTTATTGTCCACCGGCAAGTTCGCTGCTTTCACGTCGAATGGATACTCCTTAGGTACGTTGCCAACTACGAATTGCCGATTTGCCGCTGAACTCGTACCGACTTCTGCGAAATCTGGACGTTTACGATCGTAATAAACTGGAGTGGTTTGTGCTTCGGGATATTGGAAGTCCGTGTTCCGATATTTTATTGCTGGTTGAGTGTTTTCCACGGCTTTGTAAACAGGAGAAGTAGACACCGATGGATATCTTGTTTCAAGCTTCTTCGTTTGAGTATCATATGCACCATCATAATGCTGATAATGATAGTAGTTACTGTTATAATTATCTTTCGTTCCTGGATACTTATTTTCATAATTCGTCATACCCTGGAATACCTTGGATAACATCTCCTCTTCGCTCTGCCCATAATTACCACCATATTCATCCATATTGTACTTGTAATTCGGCTCCACGTCGTAATTTCTTCGGGTGATAGTACCGCCGAAGGGATATAGGAAATACGAAGCGAGGCCAAGACCCAAACCTACCAGTGACATAACGCCAAAGCTAGGCATCACTTCGCGACTGAGGAAGTTGTAGATCTGAGTACTAATTGCCTTCTGCGGTTGCTTCTTCTTAGTCTTCGTCGTGTTCGCCCCGACTTTTGTTTCAGGCGCGATTTTCGATTCCTGGACTGCGTTATCCGTGATGGTGGAATCAGTAACACTCTCATTGGTTTCCATTAGAACAGACACCATCGTCGAGCTTGGTGCCGAGGTCGTAGTAGGTTTGCGCCTTCGAGTCTTGTTCTTCTTTCTCTTCGAGTTATGTCTCGGCCGCTTCGTCGTGGTTGACGCTGTCGCGCTTGTCGATGTCGTCGCATCCGCCTCCGCTTTTGTTTCTACATTAACTTTAGTCAATTCAGGATTAAAGTCAAATTTTAGATCTATTCTGGAGTTATTAAGATCGTCCGGATCCTTCATCATGATTTCGTCCATGTTATCGACCTTCTCGATTGTCAAAATTGGCGCGTTTACTTTGATCGGCTCTATTTCGATTTGTGTGGTCTCATCAATAGGCTTCTTCAGTTGCACCTTTAGCACGTTATTTCCTTTCGTGTTGACCGGCTTCGATCTCACTGGTACTTCTACGAGATCCACAGTCGACAAATTCGACTTGAACGTTGTACTAGCGCTCACGGTAGCTGGAAGTAAAGTAGTCGGAGTTTTCTGAGTGTCCATGAGCACCGACGCTTTTATCTTCGTAACGAACATTGGCTTCTCAGTATTTTCCAACTTGTCTTGCGGCGTTGTGATGATCGAGATCGGTTTGAAAGTCACCTTCTCAATTTTACCAGTCGATGTGGAGGTTTCATTCTTTACCGTTTCAGATTTGACCGTGGATTTCCTCGTTGGTTTTGGTCTCCCTGGTTTCGTCGTCGTCGGTTTCATTGAGGCCGGCTTCGTTATTGCCGGCTTAGAATGCAAAGTTGTTCTCGGCGTGGTAATTTTCGGCTTAGAAGTAGTTCGCGACGGTTGACTCTTCTTCGTCGTGAGAACAGTCAACGTAGCTGTTCCATCACTCGTCGTCGAAGTGCTTGTTGTTGTGGTGCGAATCACCTTCAAAGTTGTGCTCGATGAAGTTTCCAAATTCTGAGTAACTTTCTCCGGTTTCGAAGTAGTCATGATTTTCTTTGTTGTCGTCATACTCGGTTTCTTCGTGATCACAGTCACTTTCTCGGTAGTTATAACAGGGGTTAACTGTGGCGTGGTCTTCTCCGTGATCTTTTCTACCTGCGGAATCGTTTCTTTTTCGATCGACGAACTTGGTCTTACTGTAAGTCGTACCTCCGTTTGAAATGGCTGCTGTGTCTTCGATTTCTCAATCTCTACGCTCTTTACGGTTGTGGACGGTGGATTCAACAGGATCCAAGTGGAGATGCCGCCAGTAGTCGTCGGATGATTTTTGAAAGCGGTAATCAGCCTTGTCGTGCTCATCTCTCGCTCAAGCTCTTCCTCCGTCATCGCCATCGCTTGGCCTGGATGACTACTCTCGAAATAACTGAATTTAGAATTAATTGGTCTACCGAAATGCACAGGCTCTAAATTGATCTCTGAACTAACATCCCTCATCAACAAAGGGACACTGTTTTCCGAGGATTTTGGCGTAGTCGCGACATTGTGTTCGACCTTGATAAGATCTTTGTTATTCACATTTACCACGTCCTGCGGATTTGTAACGTTGAGGAGTTGAGTGGCGACGGTTCTCAGAGACTGATCCATATATTGTAAGTCCTTCAAATCACGATGAGTATCATTCACTTGCCCACTATAAAATAAAATTTCATCATTAGATTTTATTGAGGAATTTTAAAATATAATTTCGCTGAGCATTTCCAATTTTTATCATTGTCACATATTAACATGATTAATATAATGAGGTATCGCGCTTCATATATAAAAGATAAGTTTATCGTGTCATATTATAATAAATATTGTATGATAATATTTCATTGTTCTGAATCGTGTTTTTTATTAATTATTCATAAAATAATAAGATACATACACACACACACACATTTTCTCTCTCTCTTTCTCTCTCTCTCTCTCTCTCTCATTTATTATTAATAATTTTTATGAACAAATATATAGCCATTAGCCGGATGAATTAAAGAATTAGTAAAAATGCCTAATAGCTATTAAATTTCTTACCTTTTCTGTGCAATAAGTAAAGCTTGATTTGCACAGATTGATATCTTGTCAAACATCATGAATACAATTAATTGTAAGTTAAGAAAATAATGAAGTGCAATGCAGCAATATTGAAATAAATTATTATCTACAATATGTTTCAAAATAAAATAAAAAGATTTTCTCTAAATTGAAACTCTTATATCTCAGTTATAAACTTTAAATTATTTTCTATCATGAGAGATGTAATTTAGAAGCAGTAATTTTTAATTAATTGTTTTAATTAGTAGGAATCGAAAATAAGAAATTTCCGCGAATCTAATTTTAGAAGAAGAAATAGATTATAACTACAGTCTTCAGTTCTTTCCAATTTTAATTTATAAGATAAATTTAATTTATAAAAGAAAATTTTTTAAGCATAGTCGCAATAGCTGAAAAAGAAATTATGTAAAATTAAATCTTGATGGAGCAAAACTTATTTTTATACTTGATTTAAGAAATTAAAGTAAGTACATAATGTACGCTTACATTTATTATTAAGCGTAATCATTCGACATTTTGACACAATTAAAATAATAATAAGATTCTTCCTTTATGATAAATTTTGTTATTTTTCTACCGCAATAATAGAAAGGGATTTAGAAGGATCGCAGGTAAAGATAGGATCATATATTTT
>Ga0157362_1000575_pt1 | contig 12889 bp, 7 predicted proteins | sample AttlaeALBM3_FD_111480 | JGI IMG/M metagenome (GOLD analysis project Ga0157362, IMG submission 111480) | Fungus gardens microbial communities from leaf cutter ant in Ribeirão Preto, State of São Paulo, Brazil - Atta laevigata ALBM3 | ecosystem: Host-associated > Fungi > Mycelium > Unclassified ... | reverse complement strand
GTATGTATTTGTCAATTGGTTTGCTTCGTGCTTCAACGATTTACAATATGCGCTCGTGGTTAATCGAGATGGCTCGTTGGGACAGAATTTAATTCGCGCTAATCGCTCGAGCTCGAATTAATTCCGGTTTTCTCCTTGTTTCTCCTTTCTCCCTCTATCCCTTCTCGTCCTCTTTCTGTTAGCGTTTAATTCAATTCGTCGGCGACAATCAAGCTCGAGTGTTCTATACCGGAAGTTTCCGCGTTCCTTCCTTCTATCTTATTGTTAGCTATTCTCTCCTCTCCATCTCTTTCCTTTTCTCTCTCTATCCTTCCTGTATGTATATTTCTCTCTCACTTTTATTTCTATATTCCACCCTTTCTTGTTCTTCATCATTTCATTTCTCCACTCTCCATGTTACACTCTCCGCTTCCAGTTTCCTTTACATTTCTCTTCCTACTTGTTGTGCAACTTTGAGTTTCGTGTTTCCAAGCAAAGGTGAAGATCGGGAGGAAGACAGATGCGGCTGCTGAGGCTACCGATGGTGGCAACGTGGTTAAACCGCGCCTGGAATTACCGTCGCGACTAGTCTAAGACTTCCTCTTCACGCGTATTTTGCTTCGTATACAGGTTTAACTGTCGACATATAGTACTGGACGGAGCATAGCATCGAAATCAGACATCTTGACAGACTTAGAAAGAGATAGAACGATGTTTGAATAGAAGCGATATACTAATATAGGACAATAGTAGAAAGAAAGTTCCATGCCCATTTATCTTACTCTTTCTAGGTCCATCAAGACGAAAGATCAAAGACATTTCGCCGCATGCTCAGTCCAATATATGTCAACAAGTTTAATACATATCTTACCGTGGATAAGACACCTAATTTATTTCACAGTTCGTGTACGATGCGCACATTGATCAATAGTTTCGTAAGAATCTGAAAGAATCTGAAAAAACATCTACTGTCACCAAATACATAAGCGAATAAATCCTACAAAATAACTAAATATATAGTTTAATGAAAAACTTGGAATTACTTGGAAGATGATAACCTGGAAGAACATCATTAAAATCGATCTTGATCTTCTTCTTTACTGATTAAACTCAGTGGCTCTAAGATCCTATATTGCCGAAAACAGAATTTGAAAAAATTAAGCCGTTTCTAAGAAATCTTTCGGAATGACAATCGAACGGACGGACAGACCAACTTGTGAAATCATAAAGTAGTTTGCTATGATGCACTGCTTAACACGTTTTGTATCGTTTCAATTTTAAATAATCTGACCAATATCGAGTGGGTCACCGATGCTTTTGTTTGCCATTTTTGTATTCGAATAATATATATCATAATGTATCCATGCGCGTATGTCAAAAATAATCTTATAATTACATTCTTTTTATAATCGTAATATCAAACGGAAAGTCCAGCGCGAGTCATCGATAATCCTCGCGACACGGAACACGTTAATAATGCATAAGTATTCGGCAAAATTCGCCTTTACGTCAAGCGGACCGAATACAATCGCAGGAAACCTTTACAAACGCGCTCTAAAAATGATTATCGCGATATGTCATCGATATTGAAAGATTTAGTATTTTCAATATTGACATCAATTAACCGATTGAGAGAGAGCTGCGTGATTGATCGTCGTATTATTGGCGGTTTTCCAAGCCCAAGTCACGCATCCCCGGCACACAAGCGACACGGAAACCTTAAATGAAACCTTTTACGCGGTGTGACTGATCGTGTCACTGGTCGTTGTCACGAGTGATCGGTGTACTCTGGTAGCACAGCCAAATCGATGTGATCGCATCATCCTATTCGAGTGACGCGTGCCGTCCAGTAAGCCCTCACGCGAGCGTGTAATGCCGTGGCCTATACAGGATCTGCTTACTCGACATTTCGGTATTGACATCAATTATCTCGTCGGACCGCCCGGCACAAAACGGAACATGCGCGTCGGTGGACATTCAGAACTTGTCGCGTGACAGGAGAAGGAGTCTGGTTAAATCGATCACCGAAGATTATGGAAGTATGATAATCCATTTAAATACTTTTGTCAGTTTGCGATACATAGATTGGTGATACAGTACGGGATTTGTATAATTTCTCTCTCACGGGTATTGCTGGGATTAATCACTCCTGTTTCCTATGGAAACACCGAATCGGCATTGACGAGAGTACGTTCGTTGACAGTTCTATACATTTTTTTTTGTCAAACAAACGGCGAGTATTTAGGGATTACGTGTTGCAATATGTTTATTTGAAACGCGCGATCCGCCGCCAGTAGAACTGAAAAACGCAACGATATTTATTCTGAAAAGCGGGTTATCGGCAACCGTAGATTTATATGTCCATGCATGCAACGGACCGATAACTATTTCTCTACTGGTTAAAAAATCTCTCTTTCCCTTTCTCTCCATTCCCTTCTTTCCTCTTCGAGTCCTTTGATGGCACAATATTTATACAGAAAAACATTGTTCATCCTTGTGGCAAACTGTTGCCATGCTATTTTTCATCTAGATGAATGCCAGTTGCGTCGATGAGAGTCGAAGGCTCGTGTTTGATATATTTTTCAGTCTTGGGCAATTTATAAAAGTTCATCGTGTTTTTCGTGCTAGCGCTACAAATCATCATTGTCAAAATTGTATGTATATATGCGAAATACAATAAATCGTACTACTCGCGTGCGTGTAATGGAATAAAAATCGCACTTGCATTGTCATCGTTTATTTTGTAACTGATGACGAACGCTGTTTCAATTTACAATTATTTTCGAAAACGGATGAATACGTTGCATATTATACGATCACGTAACGTTTTTATTTCCTAATCGTTTCGTTAATGGATTATAAATACGTAGAGTCGAGACAGAGCAGTAAATATTTCATGTAGGACTTCACAAATATATTATATTGTACTTATGAAAGAATAAAATGTGGAAAATTCACAATAGCGTAAAAATATAAAAATGGATGTCCGAGTATCTAAAAATTTATTAGATGTTATTTTTGAAAATTTTTTTAGATGAAATTTCAGATTGAGCGTTTTCAATTTTCAAGGACAATCGGAACAAACGGATGAAACGGATCATTAGTGACAATTTTCGCTTGACGACCGGAAGTTCGAATCGGTTAGTTTCACGTGGTTTATTTGAGGCATAGATTACCAAAGGTCCGCGTATTTTCAACAATTTTTCAAACGAACGAGGAAAAAAAAGCGTCAGCGAAGTTATCGGGATATCGACTAGATTTAGAACTTCGTGAGACAGCGAGAGATCCACGTGTGTCCTGGAAACAGAATGCCCAGCTCCGATCCCCCTTATATCCACCATCAGGACCAATCTCGATCTTGCGAATTTTGTTCGCGTTGCACGATGGATACCTAACTTCCCAACCCGGGTTTTCTACAGTAGATGGAATCGAACTACTCTCGAAAGTATTAAGAAAATTGGGGTGTCGAACGCGACCGATATTACCTCGTCGAATATACTCGAGAAGTGTGGTAACAATTCTGATTTTTCTTTTCTGCTATCTGACCCGTGTCGTATCCAGAATGTTTGAAAATTCACCGACAGATCGTATCTCTTGCGGCTTTCTCCATCAAATCGGATTCAATTTTTCCTCGACAAAGGTCAAACGCGAAAAGATTGCGAGTAAACGGCTTTCCGCAAATTTATTTATTTATACAATAACGAATCCGTATTGTGACTATTTCACTTTGAATTTACAACGGAATCGAACGATACTCGATGATAGCATTAAATGAATGGAATATCGAACACGATCGATGTTATTTTACTGTATATATTGGAAGCGTGTAACGACTTCAATTGACTTTGACATTCACGGAGATTTCTTCGATCATTCATCTTCTGAAAATCATACGTATATTTAATTTAATTGATTATTGCCAATATAAGTAATTATTCTGAAAAAATTCATTAATACTGCACAGGAAAATCGATTTTGCTGAACTATCTAAAAATTTAGTTACATCTAAAAATAGTTTTATGTTGGACTAAAATAATTATATAAAACGCTCGAGCTGGTTGGTAAAAAGTCAAAATATATTTTTTGCTGATCATGTTTAAATTTCTTACATAATTATTTTGATGATTCAACAAAATTATTCTCAGATCTTTAGCTACCTCAATTTTTAGATATTTCGACAAAATTGTTTTTTCTGTATAAAAAATATAAAAATGCATATATATGTCAATAATATTTTATTTCTAATGTGCTTTACATTTAATAGAACTTGGATTTTTGAAAAATAAAGTTTATATACAAGTTTGAAAACAGTAATATTATATCAAAATCATATATGTTCAGTAAAAAGAAAACTAGACAAAATTGTTATCTAATTTGCAAGAATTCGAAGGATGTAAAACGAGATTTTCGCGATATATTAAATTTGAGACTTCGTTGTACTTCTGAACTGGGCCATCGATAACTGCGAAATGATTGCGCGCTTTATGAAAGAGAAAAGCATTTTAAATCCTCGAACCTCTGCACCAATGCCGCTGATCTGCCTCTTTTTGTACGATATCATGAAAAAGCAATTATACCAGAGCTAGGGCAATCTAGTGCTGCCAATTAATTGCACTTGTCGAGCCTTTTTTATTGCGCCCACTCACTGTCATTTGTCCCTCATCAGACGATCTAAATAAGGGTTGGTAACGTTACCTGGGCTTGATAACCGAATATCGACCATGCTTTAACGAGCTCTCAGAACACGCGCGCACCTATGACGTGTCGCCGTCGCTTTATCTGCTTGCTTCAGGCAAGATCGACGATGCTCGATGTGGTAACTACATGTGTACCGCACCTTGTAACGCACGGTTTGAATTAAACTACCACCACTCGCGAGAGTAACATCTCATTCCTTGTAAACGCACATACAGCGACGCAATTACGTGCCCGGGTAGAATTTAAGGGCGCGTCTATTGTACTTGCATTATTTCACATCACAATTCTCCCCCTCCGATGAACGTTTACTCGAGGCCGTAATTACGTAATAATTTGTAATTGCATGTATTTATATTAAACCATCGATTTATTCCATATTGCATCATTAATCATCGTGAAGCCTAACATATAGGTAAAGGAACAAAGCGAATGAATTGTAATCTAAATTGTAACAATGAGAAATAACAATGCGAATTAAAGCTTCGTATTCCGCGATTTTAACAATGTTGTTCCAGAAATTGTCGATTGGTATAAAACTACATATGGCAGAGATGTTTTCTCGCAAAGAGAGAAAGCTTGACACAATTTTAACGCAGACATCTCTGGAGTTTTCACACACGGGAAAAACAATTTTGCTGAAAGACCTAAAATTTTGCTGGTTTTTTTGTGCAGGATATTCGCTGCGAAACGTATCTCCGCAATCGTACGCGTGTCCGAGACAATTCTATCCAATTCGATTCCTCGAGTGTTTACAGCGTATCGCAACTTAGGACGTAACGCGCGAGAGAGTTTGCTTTCGCACACAAGTTTCCTCTTCAGGCCTGCGGTCTTATTGCGAGCCTAGCGATATACCCGATCGTACGTTATAAACTTTACTCGTAACTAATGCCGCGCTTTGCCACGCGTTTGTTCAACAAGAGCCTAAGACCCGGGTTTGCCGGAGGCCGCATCCGCTGAGGGAGCACATTTTGGTTCTGCTTTCGTTATTAGCTTACGAGCGTATAATTAAGCGTTGCGTATTTGATGGAATCTCATAAACGAGAAATAACAACCTTTTTTGAGAAAAAGGATATTCAATCAAATATTTTTTGCGATTTTCAAGCAATTTTATGACACAGTATCCAGTGTACAAAATTGCAATTTAATAAAGCAATTTATATAAGTATAAAGTTGAGAGAAGTGAAAGAAGAAATAGCATTATAATTGTTTCAATATTATACAAAATTATTTATTTTTCATATACAATTGTCTTACAATGTCGTAAGAAATTATTTATTTTTTCAGTTAGCATTTTTTTTTTTCATATGCAGTTGGATATTTTATGTATCTGTTTGAAAAGAAAAACAGAACTCATAGCAAGTTTTTAAGTAAAAAAGGATTAAATAATTTGAAATTTCTGTGATTTTCTAGTAATTTCATTGCATACAGTAGATATCCAGCATATAAACGTTGCAATTTAATAGAGCAATTTATAGAAAAAATAAAGTTAAAAGACAAAAAATGAAAGAAGTTGTACTGTAATTGTTTCACAAAAGAAATTATTTAATTTTCAATTATACAATGATTGAATATTTTTGCATATCTACATGAAAGAACTGCCACATTTCCGAAGAGAATTGTCGCTCTTTCGACAAAAGTCGCTCTTTCTCCTCTCAGTCAGATAATTCTTATCTCTCGATTGCTCGATGATACGTAAATCTTCGTCAGCGAGAGTTTATTGCGGGAATAAAGCGGGGACAATGTCTTACAACACTACACTGTGGCATCCAAGTGATCACAGTTTTTTTTAATCCATCCTCCTGCGATTCGGTTGCACAAGTCTGCCGGTTAATTTTCCGCTAAGTAAACGTACACACAGGTCGGACGACCCGAGAACAAAATCGATAGTCTATTATTCGGGCTTAAGTTACGCGATTTATGTGTACACTCCATCTTCGTGCTTGCCTCTCGAGGTATCTAGTGTGCCGCTAGGTGAACACATTTCGATCTTACGGGTCGACACTTGGATAAGACTCCTTTTACAAGAAGTGCCGGTGGAGATATATACCGTTGCATTACACATCGATGCGTACCAAGAGAAATTATTCCAAAATGATGAAATCCTATTTCACTGTAATCACTACGCACTTCCATCTCAAGATATAGCGATATTTGGATGCTTTCGACTCTGCTTGCGCGCTGATAGGGATATTAATCCTTTGCAGGGAATGTGTTTACGTACCCAAATAACTTGAAAATCCCAGATTACAACCGCAAAGGTTGAGTTTATAATGAATTGCGTAGCTTCGTATTGCAATATCTTGATGTAACATAATGTAATCAATATTTACAGAATGATAATTAAAAAATTATTGAAAAACTGTTACCTTATATGAATAATGAAATATAGAATGAAATATAAAAATAAATAAAATACGTTATTCTGTAAAAGAGAAATTTTTTATCTTTATCTTTTCATTTAGCATAGTGCAAAAAATATGCATTTAATTATTATTCAGTTTTAAAGATTCATTTCGATTCAGTTACATTATTAAAGAATGCAATTTAAGTTAATCATTTTTTATATTTATTTTCACGAGTATATTTAAGTTTATTTTTTTGCACATTATATGATGAATGCATTATATATATAAAAGCGACGTTTTTTCTACATTATAATATTCAATTTATTTTATTAGATGTATTAATAACAGTTATTTAATTTCAGCAATTTCCGATTGTCATTCTAATATTATCATCATTCTAATATTATTAATATTGTACCAAGCTAAGAAAACGAACATAAGGAATAGTAAATTTAATGTATTTATCTTGATACAAGAATAAAACTAATAATAAGAATAAAACTATTTTGGTATAAGAATAAATTAATAAAATTACTAGCCAAATATATACGCGCTTCCGTATATCTAGTTAGTAATTTAAGGGAGCGTGCAAAATTTGGCTTGGACCATTTTGGAAATAAACGGCTCGTGCGGCCGGCATTGTTCCCGGTCGAAAGACGCCTCCAACTCGAGACTGCGATGTTGTCTCGCGGTACCATCTGCTGAGAGTCTGAAGACTCGAAGGATAAGGCATCCGATCTCGGAAACAAAGAAAAGTTGGCTACTCAGTGGCGAGTTAACGGGGTTATCCGCAGTCGCGTTAACCCTTTCTCCGCTCGCCAAGCTTTCGTTGGCGGAAGAAGGGTCGCGAAGGCCGCGAGAAAGGGTGTATGGGATCGGGTGTAGGATAGCTTTTATTTCCAAGGAACCTTGTTCAACAAGCCGTCTGCCACAATAGCGCGAAAGTTTCCATTGTATTGCGCGCACATGCACGCCTACTCGACAATCAGCCGGGAAGCTTCACTTTTTGCTAGCTTGCCTTCGGCCGCCATTGTTCAATGATTGATGATACCGCAGAGACGCTTTAAGTGGAACAGAAGAAAGATTGGCGCGAAGAAAGTTTAGCCGGAAATTATGTGCAGGGTAGACGACATTTTTCTAATAAGTCCTTGGCTTAAAGTTAAATGTTAGCCGGACGTAGTAACCGTCAATCTTGCTGGTGAAGCTCTACTCGTTTCATTTTAATTTAATCTGTTAATTCGTTATTAATCGTAAGGTATATATTATTTAAGCTTGTTTAATTATAAAATGTCCATTTTTTAATTCTAAATAACTGTTGAAAAATAATATTTATTGCCCTGGTAAAAATATATGCATTTTTTCTAGACATCATTCATTACTGTCTATTGTTATTATTCTCATTAGTTGTAACAATATTGCGAAGGAAATTGGACAAGAACATGATAAGAATTTTATTCAGTGGCAAAAGTAGTTTTTTTAAGTAAAAATATGTGTACTTACTCTGCAGATACATAGATGCTTAGTTATTATTTAAATAGATTATTATTAGAATAATGCGTAATTCATTTATTCTGATTTTCTTCAGTAAATTAGATTTTACGCATCTTTCATGCACAGTAATTGCAGGCAAAGCGTTACATCTTAATTGGGATCCTAAGTAGTTTTACTTCTTAGTTATTAGACAGAGTTAATATAACCGTCTAATAGCTGCTCAAAAAATATATTGAAACTCTTATCAAGGTGTTTAGTTTGCAAATTCTATAGCTTAAAAATTACCACATTTTAATCAATTCATCGTCAATTAATCTTTTATTGGCATTAAAGGCACAGTCTATTTTTTGCTTGCGAATTTTGCAAATAAATTTAAATTTATAAAAAGTAAGTAAAATACGATCCAATTTCTATAATAAGTAAAAATTCGTTGCTGAAGTTTTCAAGTACATAAGAAATTTTTTAGATTTTTATACAGTTCGAAACAATATAAAAATTTGCACTAAAGTTCCAAGTTACAGACGAAGGGATGAAAATTTTACATTGTTGATGGAGGGTTAAAATATGTTATAATTTATAGTGTTCAGAATTGGAAGCGTTACTTTTTCCGTTACTTATTATAATAAACATGACGTTGCAATTTTTTATAACTAATGCTAAGGCCAATGCTGTGCCAAGATTGGAAAAGTGGACAGTCATAAAAAATTGCAACGTCATTATCAAATTGTTTATTTAAAAAAGTTTATTTAATGAAAAAATAACGGAAAAAGTAACGCTTCCCACAACTCTGATATTATACAATAATAATCAGCTATTAATAAAAGGGACTCTTCTCGTCATTTCGAAAATCCCGGCGAATTTCGGGGTTGATTGAGCGCGAGTCTCTCGCTATTATCAAACACCAAACTTCCTTAATGATGCATAATCTCGCCGATCGAAGCTCATATCGCGTCGTGCTTGTGGAAAACTTTCACGCGCGTCCATCGGCGTACATAACTCGAGCGCGAATAACGACACGACGTCTGACGAAATGACCGTAGCGGCTTGTAACGTAATAAAATCGACGTTAAAACTTAACTGGTAAAATCGACCGTCTTTTGGATATGACGAATCGTTTCCATCGTCATGCGGGGCTCGTCCCAGATTATCCGGTATTACGAGAATCATCAAGGAAAGCAATCAGCTTTCACGAGATTAGCCACTGACAATGCAATACTGCTGTGCGTTACTACGTCCTTTGTTTTATTCACAATGAGCTGCACTTTCTCTCTTCCTCTTCGTCTCTCTCTTCGCGATTTCGGTAACGTTTGCACGACATTTTCCCGCACTCTTTGTTCAGATTATTTCATTTGTCAATTTAATCAACGATGTCTTAATACAATTTAGTCAATGTTGAATAAATCAATCAAATTAAATTAAGTTAATAATTTTTGTGGTTTCAAGAATTAAATTCTGATTCAAGTAAAATGTCTATGTCTGTTCTGCAATGTTATTAGTGTGTTAATTATATATTCATAAGGTGGTGAAATATAATTTACAAACAGTAGAATAAATAATAATTTTATTTTAACCAATTCTCAATTCGTAACTCTTAATTTTTTTTTCCTTTAAGAACATAATAATGCTTTTTGACAGACACTGGCTGCGCGATTATCTATGAGTTTGCATTTGGAAATTTTATCATTGAAGCTTAAGGAGCCACACAGATGAGAATGGTCGGACAATGTCGTCGATTAAAACGATGGCTAGAGGTAGATAACAGAATTGCATAGAACTCGAGATTTGCGGGGGGTTCCGCGATTATGAAAAGTTGCCTTCATTTCAGAACGTGCACACCGAGTCCTTCAACTTTTTTATGAGTTATCGAGTTCTAAAACGTGAGACCGAGGATCGATAATAAGAATTGGAGCTAGTTAGTGCTCGAGAGGACTTTATTGCTTTCGACAGCACATTTCAGCAATTATTTGACGTTCTTATAATCGGCCATTCGTAATACAAAGTTAAAATGCACTGTCGGAATTGCGGAAACAGTACCTCTAAGAAATCATAATAGTTAAGTTATTAATTGATCATGGAGAATTTATATCAGCACACAAGGATAGTTCTTACAATCTAATTTATATAACAGAGTTGCCGTAAAATTGGAAATCAGAGAAATCAGGAAATATCAGGAAAATTGAAAACAGGAAAATCGGGAAAAAGTCAAAGAATTTTCCAAAATTTTTTGAAAAACGAAAATTCTTATCTTTAAAGAAATTTAATGTGCATATACTTCCATATACTTCATACTTACATAATTATATTTTGGAATACTATCATATTTAATAATTAAGTGCAAGCAGTGTTAACAACATTAATAGTAATTTATGTTGTTCTGTTAAATTACTCCTTCAAACAAAAAACATTTGATGATTTCCAAATCAGAACGAAAATATAAAAAGTTTTAAAATATTATTGAAAGCATAAAAAAATTATGAAAGTTTGTCTGAAAATCAAAAAAAGTTGTGGAAATTTAAGCTGACGAATTTGTGACCTGAACCCTGTACAATGAATATATTTGAATTGTAAGCGAAATTCCTTTATGATGCAATCACTTTAATCAGCTTTATTTTGTATCTTTTACCTACATCTCCAACTATCTCTTTCTAGATCTGTATCCGCGACAAGGAACATATCGACTTGTTGCAAATCAGATCATATTCAATTAGAGTTAGTTTCGACCCAGTTATTTCAGAAGGATCGTATTGACGTAATATGTTTACGTCCTTATACACTCTCGGTGGTTAATACATCAGCCTGAGGTCATTGAAAGTGGAATTCAATTACGTTGCAGGATATAATAAGTGTGCATATAGTGTAACTGACATATTTTAGATTATATGCGTAGGAGAAACGGGAGAATATTGGAACTTAATATTACGCTTTACGACGATTGCGACAAGTTAATGCTAATTATAATGCAACACAGAGACAGAAGACTTGCTTTATAGGAACCGATGACGAATAAAATTTAGATGTACCGAAGATATAATAATAGCTTACAGTGCAAAAAATATTTCTACAGGAAATATATATCTTTTTTAAAAAATTTTCACACGGAGAAAAAGATTTTGCTGAGGTATCAAAAGTTCAGAGAGTTAGGTTTGTTAGACCATCAAAATTATTATCAGATCTGTATCTAGCTGAATTTTTGGATACTTCAGCAAAATCATTCTTTCCATGCGAACATAAAAAATTGTATTATTTGAATGCACAAAAAGTATTCGTGTCGAGAAATCGAGAAATTTAACTTCTAGCATCAGAAATATTTTTATTGTGTCTTTTATTATTAGGACAAAACGTATTCGTTGTATAAAATTGCTAATTAATGTTTATTTTCTACAAATAAAGTTTTCTTAATAAGAATTTCTTCTGAATATTTTTTGCACTCACTGTATATCGTAATAATAAAAACAAATAAAGCTTATCAAAATGAACTATTTAAAAAATATGTTTTTAAATATAACCGTTTTTTTAGATATTTAATGCCTTTATTGAGAGATACCTGTTTTATTCGGCATTGTGAATATACGTGCAATATACATACGTATATTTTGAAATTACGGCAGACGGAAAGTGTTTTAGTATGATTAGAGTAAATAGCATAGATACGATCGAGACATCGTCTGCTGCTTTGCGCGGCCTGATAATCGTTTCCGCGTGAGCGCGAATTTCCAGGAGGAGATGGGGTTGTTCAGACGCCGTTGATCCCCCAGTTGTCTCGCCGCCGCTTTGTCTCCAGCCGCGCATTTGGGCGGTATGTCAGGAACGGTAAGCAGCAGCGATAGTTTGCTTTAGTTCGCTAAGCCGGAGACATCTCAGGGACCGCGAACTCTGTCGTGCTTCAACTTAGTCGGTTCTAAAACCGCACGCGTATATGCGCTCGCTTTATTCGTCAGATGTTAAGCAGACGTCGCGGCGTCGTCACCATTGTCATCTTACGGTGCGTAAATAATTCGAAAGAAACTCCGCGTTCCTGTTTGCTAGGCACTCGTAATTAGGTTCATAATTCTACAAGAGGAAATAATTACACGAAAATTCGACAAAGTACTGCTGCAATTAAATTCGATCAACGTAGCTATCATATAGGTATCATTTGTGAGTTCTATCTAAACGTCTAAACCTATGTCTGTAATCACAAAAAATAAGGCATGATATTTTCTAGAAAGAGATTTGTGTTTTTGCAAGAATTAACCTAATTTCGTTAATGCTATAGTTATTATTCTTGCTGCGTTTCATGACGGATTTAAAACAATCGATCTAGAAAGAAATAGACAGAGTTATGAATAAAAATGAATAATCCAACAATTCAGAAATGTAGTTGAAATCTGATTTTC
>Ga0157362_1000574_pt1 | contig 12902 bp, 12 predicted proteins | sample AttlaeALBM3_FD_111480 | JGI IMG/M metagenome (GOLD analysis project Ga0157362, IMG submission 111480) | Fungus gardens microbial communities from leaf cutter ant in Ribeirão Preto, State of São Paulo, Brazil - Atta laevigata ALBM3 | ecosystem: Host-associated > Fungi > Mycelium > Unclassified ... | reverse complement strand
AGTTTCAATATTAAAATCACTTAATGCTTCATATTTTACATCGAATTCTTTGATGTACACTCTTAAACATGTTCATTCCGTTTAGCTTTATGCAAGACGTGTAGAGAATACAAAATTGATGGTTCTTTATCACTAAACTCCATAATTTTATTGACCTCATTACGCCAAATTGTTGTTGATTTTTTCGAATCCAATAATTAACCAACAATTCCGACGAAGTGAATCTTTCAGTTGTCTTTTTTTAATATGAACAATTTGGTTATTAAATAATCAAATATTGCATCTTGCCCATCGCATAGTTTTTGGAACATTTTACTATTGTTTTACACTTTCAGCTATCGTTAAATCGTACAAAGCATGTGGCATTCAGGCTCGGGAATACTATTGCGTTTTTTAATGTAAATGCATAAGGAAGTTTAGTTTTCATATCTTTACAGCAAAAATATTATACCATTCATCAAGTTTTAATTTTAAATAGCGACAATTGTTATATTGTTTCGCAACAGGTCTTGTATGGACCCAATTACTATCGGAAATAATTAATTTAAAGGTTTTATTAATATCTTCAAAGGAACAGTCAAAGAAACTTTTATCTGATTCATTGAAGGAAATTTCCATACTTTTATCTATTCCAAACTCTTTCAATATGGATGAATATATACCTCGTATATCTTCATACAGTATAATGTGTATATATATATAATATGTTTGGGAGAGTATGAAATTGATTACTGTAATTCCTTCATTTTCACACTAATTTTTAAATATCGGATTTTAGGAAGGAAAACATTTGTCTTTTGAGTCAAAACATTTATATTCTGGTATTATCAATATTTAAATCAATTTACTTTGATTGTACATTTTGTAAACTAAAATTCAGAGACAACATTTACAAAGAATATAATAACGAACTGCATTAAAACTCCTAAAAAGTTATAATTACATTTAATTTAATACATCGAAGATTTATAAAATAAATACTATATACAAAATAAATTTCGAACGTTTTGAAAATTGAAAATAACACGTGAAATGTAGTAGAAAAAACCATCGAAAATTCTCTAATCTCGTAAAGATTTTCTTAAAATAGACTTTGACGCGCAATAAGAGTTAAGAAACTTTTAATATGAACAGACAAGATTTCAATACGAACAGAACTACACGAGAATTATCAAAGAAATCATAGAATTATTGAAAGTGCGGCAAAAAAAATCTCATATCCGCCGAAAAGATGTCTTTTTTGAGTGATAAAAAAATTGTTTAAAAAAATTAACAAATGATTTATATCATCAGAACTCTTCGGAGAGGATACATTCGGAACTACGCGATAAGTACTATAAACTTCATAGAATTGTTGGAAGTCGACTCTTACATATACACCCTAAAAGGCGTTTTTCTCGTGATAAAAATTGTTTAAAAAAATTAATAAATTGTTAAAATGATCAGAACTCTTCGGAAAGCTTTAGGATATATATACACATATTCCCTGAGAAGCACCTTTGCCCAGTGATTAAAATTGTTTGAAAAATTAATAATGAAAAATTAATATGATTTATATCATCAAAACTCTTCGGAAAATGTTAGAATACATTCAGAACTATACGGAAAGTGTTTACCATAAAACTAATAGAACTCTTTAGAATCGATCAGCATCTCATACTTTTCCCTTAGACATGTGCGGTCGTTAAATATTATTTAAAAAATTAATAAATAGTTAAAATAATCAAAACTTTTCGAAAAGCGTAGAGTTCAATACTATACGAGAAATAACTAGCTAACTAAAACTAGCAGAATTCTTTGAAATTCGACATGTCTCATGTTTGTTCCTGAAAAACTATTTTTTGAGAAAAAAAATTGTTTAAAAATTAAAATAACAATGTTGTGCTTAAAAACTCTTTGTAAAACTATTTACTTTACTTTTTTTTCAAATCTTATAAGAAACTGTGGAGTCTTCTTTAGACATACATGTAGTTGGCTCTGTATGAACCTGGCGTCTTATTTTGAATTTTGGGTTTCTAGGCCTTAATAGCCGGAACTATTTATTTATTTTTTTATAGAACTGTAGAACTATTGAAAATAAACTCAGAACACTCTATTTAATGAATTCCACCAAGTGAGACGCTAATTTCATATCCCATTCGCAACAACTTTCCTCTTCAACGAGTGGAGGGCGCGAGATTTCCTCGTCCTCCCAGAATCTCTGAAGGAGCGAATTCATATCTTGAACTGATACGCAATTACATAGAATTTTTGAACTCTACCGGTCCACGTCTCATGGGGTCGGAGAGAATCCAACCTAGCACTGTCGTCTGCACGATAAGCGATCGAGAGGGTTTTTATGAAGGCCTTGCATCAAAAGAGAACCATAAAGATTGGTACCGATCAACAAATGAATTTGGCAACTCGCGGGATTGAGATCGGCAAATGATAACCTAGCAGACTGCCTCGCAGATGAGACCATGATTCAAAGGGCGAAATCTGTGATGCGTCTGATGTGAAAAACGTTGAAAAACATATAGGTGCACTCGACTCAAACATTGAGCACGATGTTAATTGTACAGAAATATGAGACTTGGCTAAACCCGTGAATTTACCCGAAACATTTAACGAGTAAATCAGCGTGCCATTTAGTACACAATGCCTGACAGAGCGACTCTGAAATAAAACTAAACGTGGATCCTTGATTCAGTAAACGCGCGAACCTTAAAACTTCGACCTTTAATCGTATGATGGTCGACCAGGCCAGGTTGCAAGAAGAACATTCGGAAGATCCATGTCAGACGGAGGAACAGTCTGCAAGTTTGCAATCGATAATAGCGGAAGACGCTTTAGACGCAGAAGGGATGAAAGGGTTTTGCGTTCGCTTGTTTAAGCGCAAAATTTTTCGTTATCGGACGTAAAGTTATTCGTAGAATGCAACAACGGATGATATGAACAATGGCATTGTGAGCATTTAAATCTGTTTGGACATTTCGAAGTGAAATGACAGGATTTCAAATAATTATAGCAGAGTTTGTTTTGACGCGTAAATTCATCTTGCTGCGCCGTCTTTTGAGGAAAACCTTCGCATTTTGATATGTGATGATTACTAGAGCAACAGGTGCACTTGTATGTTGATTGAAGAACATGGCTTCTTGTCTTTGAAAGGACGACTCCTTTGACGAATCGGAAAGATCGGACAATCCGCGAATGCAAAGAGTCAAAAAACAGTAATGTCTTTATAAGATGGAAGCGATCGTGGTACGCTTTAAATTCCACTCGTTGCGAGTTCTAGGATTAAATTTCTGAGAAATGAGATAAACTAGAATATCGTTCCGTGTGACAATCGAGATTTCTTAACGCTAAAGATGTTGACGTGTCTCCCAATTTTTTCAAGTCGTTCACGTTCTCCATATCTGCAAGCTTGTGAACACATGTAAATGCGTGTACACTAATGTTTGCTTGTCGTACTCTTTAATCAAAAGTTGCTGATTTATAATTAGCGTCTGAGATCTTTAGATTGTTAATTATCATCGCAGCATTATCGGAAATGCTTGTCTTCAAATAGTGAAATTTTTGAATATTGAAAAGCGAATCGTGACAAGAGGCTCGAAAGTATTATGAAAACTTTCCGCAATTTTACCGGAAAACTTAGGCAAAGATATACGGGATAATCGAGCAAAAATTACTTGAATCACGCGTTATAAAGTTATCGCCGCGATTAATGACGTAATATTAATTATAATCATGCGTTAATCGATTTATCATCTCTTGGAGTATGTCGGCCGTCTCGTGATAAACATTCTCCGCAGTCAGGATTTCTTCTTCAACGAAGTCTGGTAGGATTTTTTGTTCTTCCGGCATGGCGGTTTGCAGCAACTTCACATGCAGGTTTGATAGGCGACTCAAAGGGTTTTCAGCGTGGAAAGATGATTCTGGATCTTCAGCGTTCGAAAATTTTTTGAAGTTCACTAATACTTGTTTGAGCGAGCAGATCTTGTAATTTTGCTCGAGAAGCAGATTCGCTACTTCGTTTGCCATGATGAGATTCATTTAATGACGGAACGTTGCACTTTGACTCGAGAGTTATTTTTACGAGATGAAACGCATGCTACGTCGACGAGAAAATCACTTGACAGCGAGACGCGTTGCGGCGTCGATGAAAGAGTCATTTTTACAGTACGAGGTGCATTGTAGTGTCAACATGAGAGTCACCCGAAGAGAACGAGACACGTTGCGGCGTCAACATGAACGTGATTTGAGAATAAACGGAGAACTCGGAAGTAGACTCAAACAAGAGCGAAGAATGACGCGATACAGTGATCATTTTTGTTTTTCGTTGATCTACTTCCGTAGATCCGTTTCCGTAGATCCGACTCGAGAGCCTTCGATCTCCAGACAGAGTGACAAAGATATTTATTTATTAGCCAGTTCGTGACGGTACACTAGGATCGCCTCGCGTCCTTGCTCATTGTATTTGAACTGCGTGATCATGCACGCGAATTAGGAAGCTCGTGGAACGATCGATTTGAGATAACGCTATTGGTCTCCGCGATCAGCATAGAAACAGCGGCGCATGCGGAGCGAGACAACAATATATATATTGTTACAGTTTTCTTATTTATTTTCGAACATTCGTATGTGAAAGTATATAAATACGGATTCCGATCGCTCGAAGGTCGAAACAATATATGATATGTCACTCAATCTAGAGTCTCTCTGAAAAAAATCTAACGAAATTCTGAAACGAAAATCTAACGAAATTTCCTCTAAAAAGTTGTTACGCAAAGGTAACAACAGGTAACAACTTTTTCAAATTTAACTGGTTGGAAACAGAGTAAAGTACGTGACCGAAACAAAACGTCAGACGTACAAATCGAACTCTCACGAGACGCAAACATTATAGTGATATTCTATATTATAGCGATAGAAGCGAACGCGAAGGCAAATTAGCCGCGAGCGATGGCGAGGTAGAGACGAGACGCAATAGGAATCGAATTAAAGCGATACTACCGATAAAAGAGGAACGAGAATCCGGAAGGAGATTGCGAAGCATAGATCTATCTAATGTTATTAGTCTAAATAACGAGAATAGCGGGAATAGTTCTGTACCGATGAATTCGGACGAAACCGGTGATGACAGAAAAACCGAGGCGAGTTAACGGCCAATCTGAGAGGACCACGTCCGAATTCGAATTAGCCTACAGCGACAACGCAGGCGCAAAACCCGAAGGAAACTTATCGTTGGAAAACGGCGAATGGGAACAAATGGTATTGACAGACAGAACTGTCAGAGCAAAATAATATGTGGGAAAAATAACGGCGAAGAATCAAACCGTAGCCAAAATAGCGATGAGAGACCATCGGGGAGCGCGAAGAACGTCAGCGCAGAGCTGAGCGAGGGCTATGAAACAAAAATAGTCGATAAAAATGAATTGATCAATTAGAATCAAAATTTGCCTAAAAAATAATTGTACATAGGTCTAGGGACATAGAAAAGGATTGTAGCGGCCGGAAAAATGATACAGGACCTAGGGGAAATCAAATCGGAGCGAAAATAAAAAAATAATACTTAAAACAAAACTCGAACAGAGAAGTTTAACCGTTCAAATCGGATTTTTAGCGGCCAAACTGCTTCGGATCGGCACACGAGCCTCGAAGTCGAGACCAGAATTAAAATTTAACAGAATCTTAGCGACAAGTGTGAACCGATCAATCAGGAGCGCGTAACAAGGATAGTGGTACCGAGAAATTTAGCGGTAAAGATCGGAGAAGTAACGATAAGAGATATTCAGACCAGAATAGAGAGAATAGAAACGCGAACAGCGAAGTCGAGGCATAGCCAATGAGCCGTCGAAAAGATGAAAGTCGTGAGCGAGATATATCGACCGATTATGTTAGAAGCGAGTTTAACGAAAAAGAAGAATGAAAATAACGGGCGAAAAAGCAGAACCAATCATGACGAAGGGATTAGAACCGAAGGCAAAACGTATCGATCAATCAGAAACACGATAGCAAAGAAAAAGGCGCAAATGCAAACTTTCGCAAAATTATCGATAAAAAACGGACAACGAGTAAATAATTTATCAAGTAAAAGCGGAAGGAATAAAACAACAGCAAATCCTCAATAATTAGTAACAATGACGATAATAATGAAAACGACGCGATAAAAGCAGAAAAAATGAACAAATACAAAGAGACGACTGAAATTATTTATTGTTTTACACCCACTAATCACATAACGATGCGTCAATGCGAATTAATTTAAAGCGATCAAAAATTTCGCCGATATTAGGGAAACTAAAAATATCTTGATTTGCGACGAAACTTCGATAGAAAATAGCAATAAAACGAGCGAAAACAACATGAAAAGAATTTGCAAAAAAACGCCAATCCCAGGACGCCGACATAAATAAAAGGGGCATTACACAGGGCAGTGAGAGCAGAGCAAAAGGAGTGAATGAGATGAGCGCGGAGCAATAATTCTCGCTTAGACCCGTGCACGTCACAGAAGTCAACGTATAAAAGCGCGAACGCAGTGAACGTGCGAAGTATTTTTACCCGAAGGGCTCGCGAGTGTAAAAGTAATACAAGAACGATCGAAACGCCGAATAAAAATGTCGCGATCCGAAACGGCTTCAGACAAATCTCGGATATGGATCAATTCGCGGCGGAGCGCAAGGAATTACCGTATCGGCTGGAACGTGCGAATTGCAGGCACGCAAAATTGCGCGAACGAGCACCAACTAAAACAGTTGCGAGATACGCAAATTGGAGGCAAACAAAACTGATAGCGAAGAAGATCAGGTGGTGCAAGCGCGAGTCAACCAGGCCTTGCGTATAGATAGATATCAACCGAGTATAATATGATTCGGTGATATAAAAATCAATTCACCATCGACCAAAGGACAGCCGGAAGAGTAAATATTGAGATGACATTTGAAAATTTGCGGTTACAAAATTACAAGGATGCCAAAGCCCACCGCATTTTGATTAACAGAAGATTGACTAGACGCGACAAAATCTTGATGCACCGCCCGAAAGGAGAGTCACTGGTTTGCAAGTGACAGAAGATCGACCAGAGAACTATGTCGTGATCAATCCAGGACACCAGCTGTAGGGATGCGTCAGAAGAAGAGAAGGGCGTGGACCGACAACAGGAAAGGGCGGAAGAGTACGACGAACGGGAGGCCAGACCATCAAAGAGAAATACGCGCAGAACCAACTCGGAGCAAAAATTTTCTCGCCAGGAACAGGCGAAGGGTCAGCTCTGCGGGGCAAGTTCAAGACCAAGCTAAAAGCCAGTCCGACCACGAGGAAAGGTCCGAGAGTTACGTAAAAACTCCGCAAATAGACCTGTCGTCTAGTGCGGCCTGCTTCGCAGAACTCGAGTCCAGCGCGGACTCGATGCACCGGGCACAAGTCAGTATCCGTCTACAACAGCTTTCCCCTATAAGGAATTGGGCCGAGTAATGCGGGGATCAAGGTGGTCATTGCCGAAACGATCACCGAAGCAGTATATGAGGGCATTCAAGGCGAAACAGAGCTCAGCGGAGGAGGAACATAGCAAATGGAGAGGAAGTTCGAAGGGCCTCATGAGAAAGAGATATGCGAGAAAGAGAGAGCCCAATAAAGGGCGTATCTTAGCGCCTTTCGGAGAATGATGTACGCTTGTCATCCCCCCCCATTTCTTTCTTATACATTTTATCTACAAGGAAAGAATAGTTTTCAATTTTTCTTTATTAACGCAATCAAAGATGTCCAGGAATACCATCTCGTGTTTTTTCTTGTTTGAGGCCAGTCCTCGAGCTGTTTAGGTCGGATTATCGATCTTTGTGATCGCCTTCAAGCGTTTTTAGTCCCTCGACATTGAGTGTACTATTTTCCTCGAATCTTATCTTAACTTTCCACCACATGAGTTCAATCGCGTTTCTCAAATGCTTTATTTGGAAAAATCGAAATTCTACCGATCGGATTAATATCTTTCCGAAGGATTCAAATTCCGACAATACCTTCCGTACTGAACATCCTTTTTCGCGCTCGCGATCAGTGCTTTACCCCGCGCGACTTTGTTATGCGCCTCGCGTATATCACGCTCGTGATCACATATTTTGATCGCGTTTCGAGAGCATTGCTTCGTACTATGGCGCTCATTGATTTTTCCGTGAGCTCGTCTTTTTCTTCATGTGTTTCGAGCTCTTTTGTTCTTACCGGCGAGTCTCTCGTGGAATTCTGTTGGAGGCTTCCTCGCATTGCTCCTTGAGAAGATAACCAACGTCATCGAGTCAACATTAGATGATCTTATCTTAATCAAGATGCAACTTTCTGCACTCGAGCCAACCATCCAGAAACTGACGTCTTCGCTAGCGGATCTCTCTGCGCGGACCAACGCCCTCACCTCCTCCACTTTTCTATTCAACGATTAGCATGCTCGCCTTCATGCTTGTGTTAGGGCTCTCGAGTCCGGTGCGACAGGTGGAAGTCCTGATGCTGGAGGAGAAACTCCTTGTCCTCAAGCGTGATAAACTTAAGGAGCTCATCCTTTTTGGTGTGAGGGAACTCCCCTCTGAAGATCTCTCGTGTTCTAAAAACGTCCACGGATTTTTTCTCTCGAATTGGAAATCCCATTTCCGCATCTGGTTTATGATTTTAGCAGACCGGTCCTCGGGACTAGGTGCGATCGGATTCGCGACGGATGCGTCAGAGGCACGTCAGTCTCGCGGGGGCGGTGCTCGAGCCTGAAAGATCTCTGGATTCTTTTCCACGAAAGCACTCAGACGGCCTCGCAGCTCGTCCAACGTGCCTTCGGTATTTAATCCATGGATCTCCATCTCGGTAATGATCGAGAGTTTACTTAACGTGTAGATCCACAATCTCGATACGCTGGACATTTCTCCTGCCTTCCGGACAGGTCCCTGTTCGGGTGCCACAATGTAACAACCTGACTTTTATGCGGACTAGTTCGTCGGAATCAGGCGGCGGTCGGACGCAATAATAAAGAAGTTCTGCAGCGGATTGTAGATCATTTCTACTAGCTATCGTCTATTATCCGCCTAAAATTGGACATCTCCCTCTTTTCTGGGCGGACTTTGAGAGACTCTATCCTTTGTTTTTTTTATTGTAATTATTGATGATTTCACCATCAATCTTAATCGCAACTTTTTTGATGCCTGAATCCTTTTTTGACTCTGTTTCCGGCTTGCACTTCTATCTTGTTTCTTTTACTGATACCCACACCGCCTTGTCTCATTCTCGCATTGATCACTGTCTCATCGATTATAAATCACTCCTGAAATCGCACAATCAACATTCTTTTTCGTTTTTTTTTTCATGTGACCTCATCGAGGTCACATTCGACTTTTTTCTTCTTCGCCTTCCTCCATGAACTATGTCCGTGATTATTCTTTATTCAATTTCAACTCTTTCCACTCCTTGCGCTCCTTGCGCTCTTTCGATTGAACATAAATCGGATCTACATCCTTGATGAAAAAATCGATATTCTTAGTAGCTTCCTTCACTGTATCCGCGATATCTCAATCCGCTCTTTCATTGCCAAAAGACCTTCTGCCCTTTGGGTAGATCAGCCCATCAGAATTCTTATGGACAAAAGGGACGCCGCGCGGAGTGTTCGCGCTCCACTTACTGCCTGAAATACCTTCCATCGGCTGCGCAATAAAATTAATTTTCTTCGACTTATCAAAAAACAAATATCTACTGTCACGCTTGAATTCTGTTTCCTCCCCTGCGCATCTTTGGTCTGACCTTAGATCTCTGGCCTTGCCAAGTCCAAATTTTCTTCCTCGCACCTTGATTTCTCGTCTGAGTTTCAATCATTTTTTTATCTCCTCTCATATCACTACTCCCCTCCCTCATTTTTCCTTAGCAACCTCGTTCGTTTCTTCTTTCTCTCCTTTGTCATTACAAGAGTCTCTTGTCTCCGACCCTTCCACCTTTTATTTTCTCCACGTCCCTGTGGGTCGTTAGGAGACCTAACACATTCGGTTCCGATGGCATCAATCGACAACTCCTCTTTGAGAGTTTTCCCTTCATTTTCTGTTATCCTCGATCTCTTCAATGCATTTCTTAACTCCTCCTCTGTCTTTTCGTCCGCTTGTAAGTTGTCCGATGTCATCCCTCTCCCTAAAACTCTGTCCTCCTCATCCCCCTCATCCGAATTCCGCCCTATCTCCCTCCTCTGCTTCCTCTCCAAAGTTCTTGAACGCTTCGTCTTGGACTAATTCTCTCAGCATCTTCACCTCAATGTCCTTGATTCTCTTCAGACAGGATTCCATGATGGCCACAGTATACAAACGGAGCTGACCGACGACATCAGATTTACCATAGACAAGAGAATGGTAACTCTGCTTGTCTTGTTTGATTTCTGTAAGGCGTTTGACTTGATCACCATGTTTTGCTTTTCCAGAAGCTATCGCATTTCTGTGTCTCCGAGCCAGTCATGGTTTAGGTCCTATTTCACTGGCAGATCCCAGCGCGTGCGGACCTGATGATCTTTCATCTTGGGCTCTCATCTCTGTGGGCATATCTCAGAGTTCCGTGTTAGGACCCCTATCGTTTGCCATCTTCATTGATGACTTCAGGCATTCCCTCAGTCACTATTATCATATCTTATACGCTGATAACCTCCAGATCTACCTCCATTTTCACCTCTGTGACCTCAAGGCTTCTCTCTGGGCAGGACATCTCTGCCATTGCGCGTTGGTTGCTTCGAAACAGCTTACAGCTAAACACGGATAAAACCAAAGCCATCCTGCTGGGAAGCGCGCGATATGTAAACGGCATCCAATCGGCTCATACATAATGATAGTATCGAACTCGCCTTCAATGGTTCACTTATTGAGGTAATTGATTGCCAACCTCGGCATTATCATTAACAGGACTTTCAACTGAACCGATCACGTGCGGATTATCTCCAGCAGGGTGAATGGCATTCTGTGGTGGCTTAAACATTGCAAGAACTGCCTCTCGATTCAATTTGCGCGTTCTCTCTAATCTTCCCTGTTGTTTGACTACTATGCTGCTGTCTTCACCGATATGACAACTAAACTCAAATTAAAGCGTCTCATGAACGCTTGCGTACGATTCATCTACGATCTCTGCTTGGACAAACATATCTCTCCTCACTATGACACACTGGGATGACTGTCCGCGGACAGAAGAGAGTTTTTGACTTGCTGCTCTCTCTTCACTATTTTTTGTTCCAACATTCCTTCCTATCTCTCCTGCAACCTTCGTTTCCACACCGTACCGCTTCACGTGCTTCGCCTCTTGACCTTTGCATACCTACCTGCAGAACCTCATCCTACACTCTTTCCTACACTCTTTCCACAGCCTTTTCTTTATGGAATTCATTGTGGAATCATTACTCCTCTCTATTCGTGAATCAGAATTGCTTAGCACCTTTAGGCGAGCTCTCTTCTGTCATTTGTGTTATCAGGGTTGCGGGGGTATTTAAATGCGGTCCGGATGCGGGGTTAACATGGGTTGCCGTATCATCAACGCTGCGCTCTCATTATATCGCCTTATCACATTCACATTTCATTACATGCTTCGTACATTATTGCATCATTTCAGTACATCTTCTTCATTCATCTCCTTGCTGTTTTTAGCCTTTCACTTTATTTTAATTTATCTTTGGTATCTTGTATATTTTTGCAATTCGTAATTTGTAATTTATAATTTGTTACTTGTAATTTATAATTTAAAATTTATCTGACATTTATTATTTGTAATTTGTAATTTGTAACGTGTAATTAGTAACTTATAATTTTTGTTTCAACAATCACTATCGTATTTCTTAGAGGGCTCAGCCCTAAAACTATAATAAACGCTTATAATAAACGCTTAATCAATCTCTCTCCCTCTCTCTCTCTCTCTTTCTCTCGCTCTCTCTCTCTCTCTCTCTCTCTCTCTCTCTTTCTGGTGCCTCGTTTGGCTTCGGGTACGACAACTTATCACTATATAGATAAGGTTTTCGATAATGATGTCATCAGATTTGGATACCAAATGAACATTGAGTTTATTTACAGTTGTACAGCTTTAGCCTCGTTAACAATTCGCCCGCATTCCACTGAGCCCTGTTCTGTCCCTAATGTCTCATAGACCATTTTAATGATCGTTTCGACGGCAGCCACCTTGACTCCGTGACCGCACTGGCCAGTTTCTTGTAGGAGGGAGTTGCAGCCGGTCACTAGCTTGTGCATGATTGCAAGGTTAGATTACAACTTTTTAGGCTAACGCTGAGGACTATATAATAAATGGCTGCATTCAACAGAAATAACAGCTTTGCAACTGTTATAAAATTTTTGAATATAATTACTTTGTACATTTAGATCTAGTGAGAAACTAAGAGCAAGACAAATCATATTGGCTCAGTACTGGCATCCAAGCTTGACTCAGTGCTGACATCCAAACTTGGCCCAGAATTTATAGACAATATTGGCCCATAATTATTAAATCGGAGTTTTTCTGAGGTCAGTCCAGCTTTGGCAGCGAGAAGTGGAATACTCCAGCAGTATTGGTCCGACACTAGACCTGTAGTTAAACATTTCCTGGACAAATGATATGATAAGACCAATGTTAAAAGTCAATGTCTAGTTAACACTGATCATCGATATTGGCCTAATGTTGGATACCAATATCAAGATATAGGGTAAAAAAAATTATTTTTTAACTAAAGATGTTTTATGTACAAGGTGTTTATAAGTGTATGGTAAGATTTTACCTGAAATTAAATGTTTAAATTAATTTCGAAAAAAAAACTTATTAGGTGTACAAAAAAGTTCTGAGCTTTAGATTTGATACAACCGAAATAACAATTTAAATTTTATATATTAGGTGTACAAAAAAGTTCTGAGCTTTAGATTTGATACAACCGAAATAACAATTTAAATTTTATATATCTT
>Ga0157362_1000573_pt1 | contig 12903 bp, 8 predicted proteins | sample AttlaeALBM3_FD_111480 | JGI IMG/M metagenome (GOLD analysis project Ga0157362, IMG submission 111480) | Fungus gardens microbial communities from leaf cutter ant in Ribeirão Preto, State of São Paulo, Brazil - Atta laevigata ALBM3 | ecosystem: Host-associated > Fungi > Mycelium > Unclassified ... | reverse complement strand
TGCGAGTCACGGGGAAGGCGACGTTGTTTCTTTTTTCCACCTTGTCCACCCCTCTCCTTTTCTTTCGAAAGAGGAGGAATTCTTTTTCTGTCAGAAAGTGCCTTGTTCGTGCCCATGGATCGACTCCCGTCTTTAATTAGACAGCTTCCTCCGCCGCCGTGTCGGTCCCCAAGAGAGCGGAAAGAATCACGAGGCGAGACCGTTCTCCATCTCGGAAGTCCTCCTCGCAATCAGCGCGCGGATTACACTTTTAATTCATTTTTTTAACTAACTCGACCGTGTCCTGTCTTACGGGATCGAGGAGCGGCGAGGAACAAAGCGCCCGCGAAGAAAGTGAAACGAGGGGTGAAAGAGCCTCATAACTTCCGAACAGAGAAATTGTTCCGCATTACTCTGAAGCGTTTTTGTCAAAATAAAAGTAAAGCCTGTCTTCTCGACAAAATTTATGTTAATTTCTCTGTTCGGAAATAAAAGCTGTTTGCAGCAGCGGAATGTAATTAATAATTAATTCGAGATATTTCTCAAATAATTATAATTAACGCGTTTGTAATTATTAAATTTTTGATCGAAAAATATCAGTACTATATTGCATTATGATTATTTAACCGTATTATTTGACCGTATTTGCTTTGCTTGCATAGAATAAGTATGAGTTCGACAGGCCATCGCTATGCATTCGTTTCGGTACACAAATCCAACGCGAGACTAAATCCGGTATCGGTTCCAGCAAATTCTGAATAGCGAATGTGGGAATATACGCGACTCGTTCATCGATATTATAGCGCAATAACGCATGTACATATTCAATATCACATTAAAATAGTATTCGCCGTATAATTAACTTTTTCTTACTCACGCATGCCTTCGCTTGCGGCCACCTAGCTTGCAAAAAGTTCAACCGAGAAAAATTTGTGAATTTGCTCGCCAAGGAAATATACCGATTATGAAACGCTCTTATGGAAATCATAGGTATCTATACACTATCCTTACCTCACTTTAACTCTACCCAACTATTATTGCTTATCAGCTTGTGCATCCCCCGCCGGTACAAATGTTTTTGCCCTTCATCCGAAATTGCATGAAATTGTGTCGTTCGCTCTCTCTCTCTCTCTCTCTCTCTCTCTCTCTCTCTCTCTCTCTCTCTCTCTCTCTCTCTTTCACCAGCATTTCTCCTCGTCCCTTCATTCTCCCGTCGAATGAGTGGCCATAAACGTAAACCGTGTTCTTTTAAGTGGGGCGCGTTTAAAAAGATCGCCTAGGCACGTATGATCGCTTGGGTTTCGAGGGAATCGTTCTTCCTCATAAGTCCTCGTTCATCCTCGTCTCACGTTCGCTCCAGCTTTTGAAGGGAAAGAATCGAGCGAGCAAGGCGGCATGGAGGGTGAACAGCAGAGGGGAGGACGGTTTAGATGAAAGCGTAGGGTAGACTCCGTTGCACGCGCGCGCGATCGCGCGGATAGTAATATTCTTGAACCCCCAAGAGAAGGCTTACTGCAATAACCCTCACGGCTCAGACTCAAAACCCGCCGTTCACTCTATGTATCTCTCTTACCTCTTCCCGCCCCCGCCCTTCATTTCCAACCTTCCTGCGGGATCCTCCATCACCGGCTGCCGCTCCACCTCTTACACGCTCCTGACTCGCTATAAATCTCACGCACCTCTAAATCGGACAAACGCGCGAGCGGCCTTCGCGTGGAGGAATCCAGAAGAAAGTGTCTCGGATACTCGAACGGCAGCTTTTCCGATGGCAGCAAAGAAAACGCCGTTCGAAGGTGGAAAACCGCGTGGGTGGATCATCGAGAGAAGAGCTGCCGCTCCCGCGAAGATTTGCACAAATGGAATCCGGAAGGCAATTCCAGAGTATCGCCAGGATTTCTTATTCTATGGGCCTCTCAACTATTCGTGGAGCAGCGATTGCTTGTGTGGATCTATCTGCGTGTATTTTTATCGAAACTCACGAGTTGTTACATAATTATTTAACAATTCTATCAGTAGAATAATCTTTTAATTTTTTGAGACGAAAGCTTTCATCTATTATAAAAAGACAGCACTTAAACAGGCGTTTGATGAAAATTTCGAAACTGCAGAATATTTCAAGCGCGGATATAACCCCGGGCTGGTCGCCTGGATGCCTCTCTCGCGCGATGCTCTCCTCCTCGGAATTAGTAGGAGCTGATCGAGGGGTAGAAAAAAAATTGGTAGCAATAAAAATAAATTACATGCATCGTAACGCCTGGTAGTACCGTCGGGAGAGCTCGCAGGCATCCATCCTACTTGCATACTTCGAGTCCTGATTAAAATTGGGGTGCGGTAGGAAAGAAGCGATCGGTTTTGCCCCGGGCCTTGCGTCGCTTCGGGAAACCGTCTTTCCGTTTCTTTTTCTTCTTCTCGTTCTTTCCTGTTGTTTTTGCATTTTCTTTTTTTTTTTGCCATCGCGCAACTGCTGTCCCTTCGTCACAGCACATACAGGTGCGTCTGCAGGTATCAATTATCAAAATTTAGCCTGCGACGAAGAACGGCATTGCATAAAATGTTCAATAATAATGACCGTGCAAACACGCGAATTACGGCGAACGCCGATTAACGAAAATCGTCGAACCCGGCAACCGAAAATTCACAGATTACTCGTGTTTCGCCGTTAATCAATCGCCGCGATGATTGGGCAAATTTATTAGCGTGATAACGATGCGTATCGGCTACACCATTACCATATTTAATATTTACACGCCGAGACTGCGAGATACCTTTTTCGTCAAAAAATAATTGGCACTTTAAATGCTTATTTGTTCTAATGTAAATAGTTTTTGCGTGGATTACTATGGAGGCATAATTTCAGAAGAATACATTTCAATTATCATTACAATCTGGTAATCATACAAAGATACTTATAATACAATTCTAATCTACATCAATAAGAGATAGAGAATGGGCGACAGATCCTGAATGGAGGGAGAAACGAGAGGAACGTTGATCGTGTAAGCGTAGGCGTATAAGAAACTTGCCTCTCTCGAAGTAAACGTAAGAGGAGCGCTACGGTATCGGCGACGCGCTGCACAGTGCAGGCGGTATTTTCACATTTATTTAAAGCGCAAGGACACCTAGTCGCCGAGTCCCGACTTCGCAGTGCCGATCGCAAAGTGCCAAGATGTGTCCTCGTCCACGTAATCGTACGGCGTGCGATACACGAGGCGAGACAGAGAAAAGCGCGCGCGAGTAGAGATGAAAAGAAACGAAAAGGAATGAGGAACGCAAGTAGAAACTTAGCCACCACCGTCGCTGCCGTCACAAACTTATTAGGCGCCATTATCCGCAATAAATCATCGTAATTGTAATTACTCTATTGCAGCAACTATTAATGCTTAAGAATCGAGCGATATAATCGCGTTAATTGCTGTCATCGATTTGTTGAAGACAGTTCCTTCCAACGCCGCTTTGACATTACATTTGTAAATCATCATCAGCTGTCTGATAAGGCATCAGTCGATTATTTGACATTAAGTCCTTGTTACTTTTCGCACTCGTGTCATTTTATTAGATAGGGAGAGAATCAAGATGATACATATATACCTTGCCTTACGTAATAAGGTTCGATTGCGGGAACTTTATTGGAAAGCAGATTTTGTTTAAAGTACGAAGAAAGGACATCTTTTATCTAAATATCGTATCTCTAAACAAGCAAAACAAGCGAAACTTACCCAGATATGCAAATAATGGAACGGCTAGTGTGTAATATGATTATGACTTTATATTCTAACTTGGGCACGTGATTACGTGATCAGAAGTTATTTCCGTCGATATGCGCATTAGACCACGAAAAAATTAAAAGCTGCTAATTAGATACTATGTATTTTTATCAACATGTTTATTCCGCAAAGAAATCACTATATTTATCATTTTCCTCAATCATTCTCGATTTATCATAATACAATTTCTTAATTCTATCGAAGTTCTATTTCAAGAAATTAAATCTGCATATACAAAGCGAATAAGAAGAAATGACAGGAGACGATATAGGACGAAAAGTACTGGGCCCAGGATTATTTCCAGAACAAGGAGGCTCAACATCAGTTCGATGGAGACAGCTGAAAGTAAAAGGCGAAGGTTTGCGATGACCAACAATTCCTGGAGAATGATACCGATGGTGTCACTATGGTAACCCACGGATTACGAAGCATCAGATAATCACGTGCGTTGCGCACGTTTGGGCGAACGTGTAGGCGTGGAGTCCGCGTGGAGCCCGATGGAATCTGTTTGCATTAACCCAGGACTCGTATTCTTCGATATCGACATCAACCAAACTTGTTATTTGCTCCACTACCAGAGTAAAAATTTTCCGCTAAGTTACGGCTAATAGACAAGTCAGTTGATCTTTTATTTTGCTCGCAACTAGGCTTCTTCCTAGTCTCTATATATGGTGATTCAAGAAGATAAATATTAGAAACTAATATGAAACAAAAAATTACGATTTATTGCTTATTAAAAAACTAGTAGCAACTTTGGATCTACACTTTTTTTATTAGATTCTTACAAAAAGTGCAGTAGCGTACCCCGTAGATAAAGTGATTCGACGATTCAACTAATGAGATCGTTCTGTCACAGATTATAGTGATTAACAACGCGAGAGATTAGCGTTTACCGGCTTTACGCAAACCGGTTTTATTACTTATCGCATCCGTGATTCTGGAATATTGGATTCCTCGGCGATCATGTGAATCCTTGCACTTTTGCTCTCACACGAAAGAATACGTGGAAACGAGACGCACAATATAAATTCATAGAACATATTTTTTATTAAATTAATATTATCAAGAGAGTTAAAGCAATTGTAAACTTATAGATTGTCCTATGTACCCCACGCAACAATTATCGCGAATTCATTTTATTAATATCAATTACGTTTACATATAACAACGGCTTGCAGAATACTCGAGTATCACAGTCAACCGAAAAATGTCAGACTAATGACGTTGCTCACGGACAGAATAGAAGGTGGTAGAGAAAGAAGAAGAAGAAGGAGAAAAAGTATAGAAAGAAAAGGAAGGATGCAAGCTATTCACCGAAGCAGTTATCGCGGATGAGGCAGGCCCATCGAAAAGGCACAGTAAACGGTTTTATTAATGGTGCGTCTATAGCATAAACACTTTACGTAAGGATATTATCGATAAATCGGAACCTACAACCGTCCACTTCTATTCCCGTTCTATCTTCCAGATCGCGGACCTATCGTCGATCATTGCACATCGTACATACGAAGAAACCGACGCGATGCGACGCAATGCAATGTCCGTCTCTATTTAACCGTCTCCATACGCATCGTCAAGTCGCACCTCGTTTTTCTTCGGGCCGACTGCATTCCTGATAGCGTCGTCCCTCGCAAAAACGTCTCCTAAGAGAAACGGTAATCGTGATCAGGAATAAAATGAAAATGATAGATGGTCAAATGATTTAATTCAAGGATAAAACGGAAGAAACATGAATAAAGATAAAATTTGAGACACAAAGATACGATGTTGCTTTAGAAAAAAAAGATAATAAGCTTATTTTTCGAGACATATCGGTGTTTGTCAGTGAAATAAATTATCATTTTTCCTTTTTGGCATGCTTCTTGGGGTGTATTTTCTTTATTCGCTAAGAACAGCTTCGAGAACATTCTTGGAGCGATAAGCCGCGTCTTTAATTTCTAAATCCACGGGCCCAGCGATCTGGATTGTCCCGGGGGATGTGTAATTTCGCACGAACCCTTGCTCTCTCATTAAAGACCCGCATGGAATTCGCATCCGCCGCGGCAACCAGTAAGATACTCGTGCCAATCGTAAATATCATGTGGTATCTTTTAAATAGGGATGTCGAGACGCGCGCGCGAGCGCAAAATTGTAATCGGACTTATCGCGGATACGGTGTAATTAATTGTATCGCGTAACGATGCACCGATAACCCGGAACACGATAATAGCAGAACGAAAGGCACTTAGATGAGAAAGGATCACCTCCAATCAACATATCGTGTTCTCCAAATGTGATACGGATCGTAAGATATCACATTACCTTAAACATAAACACTGTATATATATATATATATATATATATATATATACACACACGCGCGTAAATACGCACGCATGCGTATGGTGTTTGCTTGCGTGCGTGGCCGCACGAGCCGATGGTCATTATCGCGTTGAGGCGTCGTAAATGTGCGACCGAATGCGAACGCGACGATGGACGTTCTGGAATGGAAGGAGCGTCATTGCCTTCGATGTCGTGTCAGGGATCGTGAACGATATCGTAAGCGAAATCGATTCTTTCTCGCGAGGAAAAGGAAGGATAAAATTGTTCTCTCTTCCTCCTTTCCTCTGGGGACACACGCTTGTTCCGCGTGATGGTGCGTGCTTGCGGCGCATTCTCGTTATAATTGCACGTCGCGCGGCCTGAAACGCGATCTGGATCGCGTGACCGTTGCGACGCGACGTTAGCTGACGACGATGATGGTGTTACGCCAGAAGCCAACTATCATTAGCGGGCACGATTAATAGGACGACAGGTCCTCGGCGATCGTCCATGTAATGCAAAGAATCTACTGATTAATAACTCACGGTTGCAGCAGTAAAAATTTTTTACGCGACTTCGATAATATTTGGTACTATTCTACACACGCGAGGACTTTTTTATTTAATCACTTGTATGATCTTTGACAGCGTGTGCATTAATAAATTAAATGAACTTAATATTCAATGTAACATAATTCGAATAATAATTACTAGCGCGTATTTTTATCTATTAAAAAAAATCCTCGCAAAAGAAATAAACTACACTGAGAAAAAAGTTCCAATTAAATCTATAAAAAGGTCCAACAAGAATTTTGATAAAACTAAACACATTTTTAGTTATTATAAATTCAGTTTAGTCTCACTAAAATGCCATTCTTATTGGATCTTTTTTTATTTAATCAGAATTTTTTTTATATGTAAAAGTCAACAAATCAATATTGCAAACTATTATTGTATTAAAAAGACTTCTTTTGCGCATTTTAAGATCAATATAAGCATAAGGATGATTCTTCTCAAAGATTAAATTGCAACAGTAAAATATATAAAACAAGAATATATATAATGGATATAAAAGAAGAAAAGATAACAACGACATCAAATCGGAAACTGCTCTTTCGATAAATCGACGATAGTCGAACAAGAACAGCAGGAGAGCTTTTCAGCCACGTGATGAAAGTTTGGTAACCGGGGGATGTTCATAGGTACATTCGTGCCGGCAGTTGGCGGTGCGAAAGCCGCCGGGCGGCAGCCGTCCGGAAGCGCTCCACTTTCCACGCGGGGGGAATCCTCACGCTTTCGTCTCACGTGGCATCCTCGTGGCGCTTTTCAACGGCAACGTGAAAACGGCGCGTGCTCGGGATGCGCACCTTCGCAGCCTGATTAGCAACCCAGACCGAGCGAAGGCCAATGGCACCCTGCCTGCCTGCCTGGTCTTCCGCGAGGAGTATAAGGGGTAGCGTGCCGTGCGAAAGAGACAGAGAGAAGGAAAGAGCGAGAGAACAGGGGAGGGGGTTGGTCTGATGGTGGAAGCGCCACCGACACGGTGGTACTCTGGTTGCCGGTGGTGGTGGTACGCGGTGCGCGACATAAATATGTATGTATCATCCGCTGCGACCTGCCCCACTACCCCACTAGGTCAGACTCATGCTTCATCACAATGAGCACCTTGCCTTGCTGTTCGTCCTGCTCCTTTCCGCCTCTCGTCCCATTCAAGTGGATGGGTCGAAACCCCTTTCGATTATCACCAAAGACCTAAGCTGACTCCCAAAAGGATCATCACGTCATCGATAAATAATTATTAGATAGAACAGTCTAATCTCAATGCTGATAATAAGACCATGACTAGAATTATTTACTATGGTTATTGTGATCAATTGTAATTGTGATCAATGTTTAATGTTTTATCAAGTTAATGAATAAGATACAATCCTTAATTAGAAGCTGATACTTTTAGCCAATTTTTTTCGATTCCCTCGTACTAAAGCCTCAAAGAGTTACAGCAAAGTGTGTACAGATGTTAGTGTGAATATAAATACTAATGGACAGATCAATCGGCAAGGCTACGTAAACTCAAAAGTTTTTATTCCAGTGTCGGTTCAGCTGACTTCGATCACTGACGTTGCACGCAGCCAGTCGGTGACGTGGACGTACTCTGACGTCACCATCGACATTCCCATCTCTCTCGCGTACATGCACGGGGGTTGCGCAAGGTCTGGGTGGTAAGGAGAGGGGCGTGCGGGAGGAGAGTGCTGCGTAGAACGGGATACCGAGGGGGCCAACAGCTTGAGGGACGGGGGAAGAGGAGGAGAGAGGGAGAGAGTAGCTCTTACATATTTATGCCGCGTTCTACACGCAACACCCATCTCGGGGGTGGTAGGAACCAACCCTCTCTGCGCTTACTACGTCATCTGGTTCGAGATAGTACGCCGACCTTGTGCGCGCTTTCACGGGACGGTTGTCTGCAGCCCTGGAGATGCTAATCAGTTGGTTGATAGTGTGCGTCGCTTGAACGCGTACGAAACGAAGCTACCGTTGCGATCGTCTTCGTGATGATCGCGTGACTTTATCGATATTCAGTCGAACGAAACACGTTCGAGAGAGGTAGTTCGAAGACTCACGTCAATGAGTCGGGAAAAGAATGACCGTGTATGATAAGTGTGCGGTTATGCCAGGAATGCTTCGCAGGAGTCATTGGTGCGCAGCGCGTCTTGACACTAATGAGACTGCCTGACGAATAATTCTGATTCATTAGACTGGCATAATCATGCGCATTCATCCGCACGAAAATTAAGTCGAATAATTGAACAGTGCGAAGAAACAAAACATCTCTATCTTCTCGAGAAATATCAGTGTATCATCGACGATCTTTATCTCTTGTGAAGATTAAAAAAAATATTTCACACTAATGAAATAAGCTTTATATGTTTACTTAATTTACAGCTCATCAGTCATCTTCAAATAAAAATTATTATTACTCCAATAGTTTTCAATAACAATAGCTGTTATTTCCAAATACATTCGACTGACAACTTGTTTAATTATTATACGATTTATAGTATATAAAATTTACACAACGAACCGTTTTGTAATAAACTCACTAAATCATTACCTTTGTCAATAGAAGATGTTTATTAATGCACGTATAACTGCAATTAGTGACCAATTACAATCTTTCCAGTGATAATCCTTTCGTACGTAATCCTCGATTTTAAGAAATCGGACGGAAACTCTTCAAAGATCAATCAGTCGTCTGAATCGCGCTATTATCCGCTCCAGATCGCAATCGCGTTATCTTAATAAGATAAGAAATATTGTCCGAAGCACGATGCAGCATGAAATATTATCTACGATCCACGGTCACGTGGTGCATCCCATGCATCACGAACATGAAGAGTCCATGTTTTATACTAACTAACGGTCACGATAGCTTACAACGAATCATTGCTAACCACGTTGGCAGATCTTAAAGTGACGGACCAGCAGCTTCATCATTTGCATACTTGACAATTCGCTTTCGCATACTTCCATCGACAGACACGAAGATAAGCAATGAAGTTGGATCGGCTTGGTACGGTATCATGTATAAAAAACAATTATTGCTTCCCCGTGACACTTCGCGCGACTGGTAGACAAAAGATTTAACGATGCATCATCGATGTGGTTTACGAGCATTTTGCTATTGTATCGTCGCGAATTTTCTTTTCCCAATATTTCATAAGATTATTACTTCCTATAATATAAGCAGTCTGGTTATCTCAAGTAGATTTTATATTTTGATATCTCCTAATGCATCTGGTTCTTCAAATTTCTCTCTAATCAAATAAGATTCTTTTTTTTTACGAGAAATAATTAAAGCTCTGATTCGATATTTGAAGCTTTGATTCGATTTTTTTAAAGTATCTAATTTATCACGTAGTAATGTAAACGGTTTTATGCGAAACTTACATGTAAGTTACAATACATGCAATTTACTTTTATGGATATCAACGAAGGATCAAACTCACGTAGTGACGAAAGCGAAGGAGACAGAGGAAACCCGGGGCTGCGAGTCGGAGGGAAGTCGAGACAGACACGCGTGTCGTCACGGCTTACCCAGGATGCGCGTGTCTTCCCTTAACAGTCTGTTCGCCTTGATAGAAATCGTTCAGGAAAAAAACACGTAGCGTCGGTTACATAAAAGTGCGGGCGACTACTTCCGCCGGGGTGTGCCTGAGATTGTAAGGATCCAGCCAGAGATATGAATCACGGATAAAAGATCGTTTCCTCGGTTACTAGGATAATGTCTAAAGTTACAAAAATTTTTAAGAGCGCATATTTTCTTTTTAAAAATCACCGATTCACGAGAAAAAATTTTTTATTATTCTTATAATACTTTTGAATGATAACATGCAATATCATATCAAATTTTATATTAAACTTTTCAATAAAATTATAGTCTTCTGAAAATTTTAAGATTATATAGCATTATATATAATGTATGTAAAGTAACTCAGACTGATATTAATTCTCTATAAACGATAGGGATGTGACCTTCCAACATTAATTATAGTAATTTCTAACGCACAAGCGATCACATGCAGGATTACAACTTACGCGCGTTTATCACTTCAAGAAAATCACGGAAACAATTTCCTGGTCAAGATTTTTCTCTTGTAATCACTATATCGTAATAAACCACCGCAATCTTTATCACTTTAACTCTATTTTTCATATAGATATAATCTTTAGCAATAAACCTATAATTGATAAAATAATTTTATTAAATGTTTCTTTCTTGTATCATTTGAAACGTGTAAAAAGTAGTATGTCAACAAATAATAAAATGATTTGTTAAATCGAATTTAATTAAATCGATGGTAATATCGATAATGTATCGCTGTAATCTAAAGTTTCCCTTTTTTGTAATGGAGGGGTAATGTTGAAATTGTATTGTTGCAGAAGACTAGCGTATCATGTGCCTTCGAGGAAACCTACTTACGTATTATACGAATAATATCCAGATCGTCCAAGAGGTAATCGCCTGCTTCTACGTAGCTACTGATGATCTTCGTCGCCCTCCTGATACCATTATGCGAACTCATTAGACACAATCGCGCATTCCGGTACTTAGAAATACGAGCAACAAAATTAAATCTTTTTTTCATTAAAATCGTTGTAACACAACATTGTTGAATCTTGCTGGCTATATTTAGAAGTGCAATTAATCCAATTGTTATTAACTATAATTAAAAAAATGTTATTACGTTTGAATTTATAAACTGTTCATGATATTTTTAGTTTCTTTTTTTATCCTTTTTCCTTGCGATTTATTATTGCGCTATATTATGTTGCCTTTACATAAAAAAATAGAGAGAGAAAGAGAAAGCAATGATGTTATTAAAAGTGTAGCTACAGAACAATTTATTTTCTTTCTTAAGTTACATTCTTACTAGCTACATTCGTAGATATGCATATTCAAGCGTAATCAAGCTTTGATCGTATAAACAACGTATCGAAAAACAACGTAGCGCGCGACAGTGATATAAATTATGTGAATTTTATCTTCCCAGAATTATTGGAACTCATAAAGTTTAAAAAAAAAAGAATCGTGTAAAATTAATAATATATAAAATTTATAATAGTGATAAATTATATTGAGAAAAATACAAATTAACAATTCAACAAAGGTATCGTCGTAACTAACAATAAACGTATACTTGGTCGAGCAAAAGGGCGTCTCTATCTAACAATAAGATTCATCACGCGGGTTTCAGGAGCGTATCCAGGCACAGGAAGCGAAGAAAGAGAGACGAGGCGAGGGAACCGAGCGTGCAGAACCGAGTACCGGGCAAAGCGCTCGGCTGCAATTTTTCTCGCTACATACGTGACAAGAGTAGAAATGAGAAGAGAAAGGATCCAGGTAGGGAGAAAAGGGCGGTGGAAAGCGAGGGAAAAAAAGTCAGTCGCGAATTTCCGTCCATCGCGAATGACGATCGTGCCTGATGGTGGGACGCCGGATTACTCGCAAGGGATTTTCCAACTTTCAAAATCCTTACGTCGTTTCCTCTTCCTAAAATGTCGTATTCGAAAGTAGGATAGCAGTCGTTTACGCGATTCGCCAGGGAAAGTAGCTGATAACAATATCAATTTCTTTAATAACCAACGTAATTTCATTTACAGATTTCTCATTCTTAATAATCTTATAATCGATCTCTCGATAATTTTTTATATACATTAATTTTTTAAATTGATATGTATAGCAATATCGAAGAATTTATTTGAGAAGCGTTTGTGAAAACACCAAATCGGACCGATCAAGAGACATCGATCCAATTTTTTTTTAAATCTCAAGCAGACGGCTGCAATCTCCACAGACGGAATAAAAGTATATCTTGCCTGGAGAGAAGCGTCGAGAGTAAATCAGACACTATCGGAATTCACATTAGATCACTAAGCCTGATTCGCATTGACACGTATCGTGCCTTTGGGGCGGAAAATATGATTGCTTCGTCTCCGTTGTCTAGATGGGTAAGCATCAGGGAGAGTGAGGGCGGATTAATGCCACCCTCGGGGATCCACGTGGCTTTTCCACCTTCGCTGTATTCACCCCGCTCTAGCCTCGTGTTTGCTCGGGCGGTTTTATGCCTTATACTTTTAAGACCTCGCTCACCTTTTACGAAGATTAGTCGACATTTGCTCGAAATAGCTTTACCCGAATTATTGTTTATGATCCTGATATTAATTGCAGTTGATAAGACTATGCTTACTTATAAAAGCGAAGCCTTATTTATGGGCGCATGACAACCTTCCTTATTTTTTGGAAAAATTCTCTTTAATAAATAGAAAAAATTTTTTTTGATTTGCTTCTCTTTAATCGAGAC
>Ga0157362_1000572_pt1 | contig 12909 bp, 3 predicted proteins | sample AttlaeALBM3_FD_111480 | JGI IMG/M metagenome (GOLD analysis project Ga0157362, IMG submission 111480) | Fungus gardens microbial communities from leaf cutter ant in Ribeirão Preto, State of São Paulo, Brazil - Atta laevigata ALBM3 | ecosystem: Host-associated > Fungi > Mycelium > Unclassified ... | reverse complement strand
CTTTGAATCACCGGTTTTAATCTGGGAACTACGACGGTTGTCGTGTCACTCGGTCATTATATTTCGATTTCCGACATTGCGGTCTCCAGTTTTATTAATAAGCATTTCTCGTGCTTCATGTGTCCCATTTTACTTCCGTGATAAATCCCTCGTCCGTTTAAAGGAGCAATCTTAATAGACAATCGTTTCACACTATCGAATTGCGGCGAAATGGATCGAGTTCAAATAAAAATAGGAGCTATTCCGCCCACACGATGTACGTCGTCAAGAGTCGTGCGAAATTTATGAACGCCGACAAAGAAATTGTCACGTGTCTCTTCCTCTTTGTATTTGTATATAGATCATTGATTAATAAAAGTCCTCATCCATCATCAATACGACTACGATAATAATATAATGTTGGCATACGTGTCCACATCTGTATGTGTGTGTGTGTGTGTGGATTACGACAAAAAATTATTTGATTATTCTGGATTAAGAAATCGAGTGAAATAAATTAAACACAAATGATACAGTAAAGCTTAGCTTTATAATAAAGTTACATTGATTTTATTGATAAATAGTTGTGTTAAGAAATACCGATTAATTATCCTGAAATTAAAAACCAACTATCTAGATAAAGAATAATTCGTTTGAGTTATAGCATTACATTTTTCAGTATTAATGATTTACTTGCGGCATTATCACTTTGCATAATGCTATTAATTTATGTATTATTATAATATATACGATCATAAAACCGTTATATCAGGTAATATTCACAATTTTGATATTTATAATTTTCTAAATTGATTTCTTTTACACTACATTTATGTAGTATATTCTTAAATTTCTGCAATTCTATCACTGTACATTAAATCGGATCAACATGGAAGGAACGGCTTTGATGAAATTTCTAAAAATTTAGATAGATACAGATAATTTGAAAATAATTTTGTTAAACCATCAAACTAATTATGTAGGACTCAAGCATGAAAAATGCTGCAAAAAATTTTGACATTCTAATTCTTAGTAACCAGTTTGAATGTCATACATACACAGAATTATTTTTTTATTTAGCTAAATTTCAGATATTTCAGCAAAATCTTTTTTGAAAGAAATAAGCATGAACAAATGCGAATGAACAATTTACTTCAAAAGTATGAACGCCGTCGACTGGCGCTTTAAAATATTCTTATATTTTTTAGTCTATTATACATTTTCTGTAATATCCATATATTTTTACAAATGTTACTCTTATATTTAAATATTATATATTTTACTAATAAATTCATCATCGGATGCAACATCGCGCAATATTCTAAAAAATTTCATTACATTTCTCAATGTTCATATTCTACAAGCATTTTTTTGTTATGTTATTTCTTTTTCCGTCGAAATATCCGACCGCATTTCCGTCCTGGAAACGAGAATTTCCTGTTCGTGAAGAGAAAGAAGAAAAGCGAGGAGAACCAAATTTCACGAAGGCACTAAAATTCAAGTTTGGAACGAATTGCGAAAGATAGAAACGGAAGTGGATAAGAGAAGCGGTGACGCTAATCTGCGGAACGAATACTAATTATTACGACGTGGCATACGCGCATTTAATTCTGCATTACCTGCTTTTTTAACGTAATTACTTGCGTGAGATATTTCTAGCAATTTTAGCGCTCTAACATTATATCTCAATTTTATTCTCTTTGATGATTTACAATTAAATAAAGATAACGTTTTGTACATAAAGATAAATACACAAATTTTTTTTTTTAATTGTGAATTTGTGCTAAATATAATATATGCATATATATATATATATATATGTATAAATAGCATTCAGCGAATTTGTAAGGCGAGAATGTCTTGAGTACTTCACGGGAGTAATGAAAGGTTAAGTGCGCGTAATCATACGCATTCGCGGTTGGGTGCCCACTGTGCATTTCTTACACGACATCGTTCCTGAGGTGCCGGATGTACGCATCTTGATAGTTCTTTAAGATGGAGAAGAACTTATAATGATAACATAAATAGGATCAGATATTGGTTACATAGATCGAATTTTCTGTCATCCACCGCGGTTAGTATTGTCATTCTAGCTGAGACATTAATTTAGATTAGATATAGACCTGGCACGCAATTGTTAACGTAATTTTGTTTTAGAAGTCATTAAGGTTAATGAGATTGTGCGACAATTTCGTTAAGAGCGATGTCTACGATACTCGGTGAGACGTCCGCATTTTGTCCGCATTGCGGATGCGAAAGCGCGATTTTTCATGAAAAATCCCCGTGACGACATACAAGCGTGCTTTACGATCGCTCTCAAGCCGTGTTAGCCAGATTCTGCCGATTGCCAAGACGGGAGCTATCGCGAAAATTGCCCTGAGTTCGACGCGCTTAATGTATCACCGTGAACGGAATTTATATTAGACGATGTTAGACGACTAAGTGCGCAGATAAGTCGGTTGGCAACGAAAGCTTCGCTTGAGAAAACTCGTGAAGCAACGCATTTGCAACTGATTATAACTGTTGATACTGTTTATACACTAATTTGTGATAAAACATTTTTCAAACAATTTTGATTTTGTTTTAACGTATTATTTTGAATGCTGAATACGAATTCCTTGTTTAAATTTATTATCTGTCACGTCACAATTTTTAAAGAAATGTTAAAGAAGTGTTAATGAGACCAAATCGACAATTTTTGATGAATAACAACAAATTTTTTTATAAATTTCATTAATGTCACGCGAAAGTATTAAACTTCTAACTTTAAAATACATTTTGTTTTGTATAATATTTGTTCGAGATAAAACAATTCGAAAATAGCTCTTTTTCCATATAATACTTTTCCATATGGAAAAAGCATTTTATTTCATCTTAATACTGCAGAAAATAATTCTGTGGAAAGTAAATATTTTTGTATTTATATAATATAACTGGATCATAATATAATAAATAAAAGAACGATATAAAATTGCTAAAATACAATAAGGTTATTTTCAAATTGCTAAAAACAAAAAATCATATTGAAACAAAACGAAATGCGTTTGATGTTTTCGCGTTACATTAACGAAATTTAGAAAAAAAATTGCTACCAGTGTTATACAACATGACAAGCTTCGATTCTATTTTGATTCCATTTTTTTTATTTCATTTTTCTAAAAATTGTGCCGATGGAATAACTAAATGAATAACTCATATAAATAAATCATATTCAACATTTAAAAAAAGCTACAGAAAATGACCTTTGATTAGACAATGATCTCAATTCGCAGACTAGTGTTATGCAACACATAAACATGTTTATAATCTGGAAGTAATCACCTGTTTTTTATATTCCAGCGGCGAAAAAATATGAATTGTAAAGACTTATTTCGCGTGGATATATATTCAACCTATTTCTTTCTTCTTTAGTAATATCTTCATTAGTAGTATCTTCATAAATTTTTTTGTTTTAAATGTGTAATCGTGAATTCGCAATAAAAAAGCGTTATATTAATAAAAATCTTTATTTTTTAGAAATTCGAATAAACATGACTGACTACTCCCGAGTTAAATATATGCAAATATCCACAAAATGCTTCGTGAAATAGAGATTACTGTTTTCAATCGGAAACTGTTTTGTCGAAAATTGTCTGAACAAGTTTATATTTTCTCTTTATATCGTGTTTATCTTTTGTTAAATGTTAAATTGTTAAATGTTTTTTTAAATATCACAGATTTAGCATAATTCAATTTAAACATGCACAAATAAGGGCATTTGTGCAATGCATCTCCATGATTAATTTACATTTCAACATTTTAATTAATTCTGTATTTATTTCTACATGATTCACAGTTATTTTAGCAACAGAAAAATATGTTTATTACAAGAAACAAAAACATAAAAAACGAGGAAATTCAAGGCAAGCGATTTTCTAAATGCATATAATGCATATTATCAGTTTTCAAGAAACGATTAAATTATTCATATTACATTGTTGCGACATGTTGTCTACTTTATTTATTTACACAACTTAGCTATTTATGAAATTATATATGCGCATTGATGTTTTCGTATCGAGTTCTCATCTAGCAATTCATTTGCTTCTTCCCGCCTAGAAAATTCAAGGCCAGATTTGCAATTTAGTCTTTTCCGTCCGTCTAGACAGCGTTATGTCTGATCTTTATTCAATAATTTAACGCTCTTGCTTAGAAATGTATAAGCGTAAACAAAACGAAAAATTACAGGGACATTAATATCACATGTTTTTGCATTCAACAATACTGAATCATTTACATTGAGGAAAAACATCCTCTAATTTTTTTTTCAAATTAATACAAGGTTTTATGTTCAATCCGCACGATTTTATGTAATTTTTGTTCTGAGATAAAAAAGATGAAAATGTAAACTACTTCGTGTAAATTGTTTTTCCAATGTATTTTTTTTCAACATGATTTTTAATTTAAATATAAATAGACGGAAAAAAGATGTTACATTAACAGAGTAGCTAACAACAATCTAGTTACAAATAATTTTAATAATTCAATAATAATATTAATGAAATAAATCCATGTTCTTGTTTTAATAAAATATTGTTAATACTGTTTTATTAATATTAAATTGATTAATTTGTTAAAATTTATTAATACTAAAATATTTTATTAATTGTTATTAAATTAATTAAGATTATTATAATTATATTATTAGATTGCTATTTATTAATACTTATTTTTTTTTATATATGTTGTTATTATTTCATTTCAATGAGAATGCATGAGAATAATTAATTTGCTCTTGCATAATAATATTGTAAGAATTTTAGAATAACATTTTATTATTCGCATAATGCATGAAGCTACTGTAAAAATTTATCAGATTTATTAAAATAATTCATAAATAGTAGTAATAAAAATTTATTATATTTTTATGTTTTGTGCTAATTAGTTTAAAATCTCATTTATATTTAGCATACTAATATTAATAGCATACTAATATTAACACTAAATTAAATAATTTCATATTGTAATAAACTGAAAATTTTTTTTTCCGCAAAATGTAAATTGCATTTAAAATTTTAGATTTTCCTCTTGTATGTTACGTGAAATATTGTAGGAATATAATTTTATTCCTAAGTTACGTTCTAGATCTGAGCCATATTTTATGACTTATCACGTCCTGCAGGCGCGAGTAAATTATGCAAATATGATGGAAAATTAAACTGTTAAACCTTACAGGGTCGTCATAAAACAGCACCGCAATTGTAACACCGTTACATATAGATCGAATATTGTTTGACTTTAGTATTGTTTTATAGATTGTTATTTCCTTTTTTTAAATAGTCTTTTTTTAGGAAAACTAACGAGTTTATTATACTTCTTATATATTTCATTTAGAAAGAAGATACATTACAAAATTATTGAGATATTAAGAAAGGAGACGTCACGATGATAATCACGATGAAATATCGAAAATATAGTTGTCTTTATCGTTAATAATTTATTTTGAGAATTTATTTTGGTACGAACCGTATTGTTCTATCACAGCTTAAAAATAATTTTTAGCAAAATAACGATAATAGCGATTTAGAATTAAATTAAAACTTTTCGGTAAAAAAAGTTTTGCATTTCAATTTAGCATATCTCTCTCTCTCTCTCTCTCTCTCTCATAGTAAATTATAATATTTATACAAGTTGAAAGAGTATCAAAATGAATTGATATTATACCAAACACATTGCAAACTGTCTACACGCGGTAACAGGTCTTCATTATCATTGTTAATAGAAACTGTTTTGATTTCCTACTTTAATTCTCGTTTCTATCAATGTAAATTAACTTGATTCTTTTTTTAATTTACTTATTACGTTTTTTTTATATCTAAGAATTATAAAAAAGGATAAAGAAATAAACTGAGATTAAAATTAAGCTATATTAGTAGAAATGAACATCAGGGATAAAAATTAAATCATATGATTTATAAAACATTCACAAACCTTGAAAAAAGTTAGTTTTTTATAGATAATTGCCTTATCGGCAGATACGATCGACATGAGGGGAGTATACAATTGAAAAATGATATCCGAGACGGCCGGAGGCGTCGTACGCGACGAGCGTAAAATTCGTCCGACTCCAAGTCAGTCCGTAATACCTTGCTACTCTTTCTACGGCCCCTTATACTATCGTTCGCCTTCGTAACGAGTTATCCGCTTCGGTATGCCTCGCGTGTGCGTATAATATGTGCACATGCATTCCCCGGTTTCGCGTTACGCTGTGTGGTGTGCTCGTACGCCGAAGGCAGTAGTCGCCGTAGTAGCGTGCACCGACTGTGTTATTTTTATGAATGACTCGCCGGCAACGTAATCCCGCGCATGCAACTACGACGGCGTGCAGCCTCACCGACGCATCCGCGTCGCCCGGCGCTCGATAGAAAGTTGAATGAATCGCGCGGCCTCAACCGCGTTCAACGATTCCGTTCTTGGTGCTACTAGAACTAGAGAGATCGTCTGGGAATGAAGTTTTGTAAAGTATCGATCTGTAGACATCCCTTTTATAAATCTTCTTCTTTAATATTCTAGTTTTCTAATAAATTTTAGTATTCCAAAAATACCTATCTGTTTAGTAAGAACTGCTTTAAAAGATGTTTAATATACAATTAAAGGATTTTTGAACTAAATCTAAAACTTTTTTCTCTATTACAATAAAATACTCATGATATATATAATACATACAAATAGATATATTTAATGTTATATATAAAAATTAGAAATTTATCAAACATATTTTTATTTCAATGAGACGCTATTCCAAGAAGAGATAGGCAATCGATTCTCTATCGACTGACAAGACTCAGTCATTCATGATGTTTGTTGTCCCAGATTATATAGACCGACGCGATAAAATCCGTTTACGTTATATCACGTTATGTAATGTAATATCTTTCTGAAATGCTTCCGGAATTTTGCTCTGGTTTTCAAGGGACGGAAATACCGCATGATAAGCGAGAGATATACATATCGATGACTTGGGATATTCTATATTCTACTATGTAAAAAGAGCTTGGCGATTTCGTTCACAATATCTATTTCGCTCGAATTTAATATTCTCGTATAATTTAAAGAACTTAGGATGATTAGCGAGTTTTTTGCACCGATTTTTTTTTCTTGAAATTTGCTTTAATTACGCGTCGATATCCGAAGAAATTATTATACGATTCAATATAAAATTTTCTTTGAAGTACCCCGAAGATTTTTTTCAGTGAACACGATACTGTTGATAGAATTTGAAGGCGTCAATCAATTGGATTAAAATGAATTAAAAATAGCATTTTCGGCTATTTTCAACATTTTTTACAGTAAAATACAAATTTGTTTTTAAATATAGTCTATTGTGTTGGGATAGTTTTATAAATAAATAAAATTATTTTTACTATTATTATTATTATTGTTATTATTATAAAGAATAATAGTTGAAAAAGTTTTCTGAACGTGCTCCATTTCGCACAATGTGATACATTGTACAATAAAAAGAACTCGGGGGCTCTATACGAATTGTAGAACCCATTAATTGTATCAAATGATATCTTCTCGAGAAACGCCATACGTACTTATCCATATCTGTATGAGAAAGATCATTTCGCGTGTCCAGACGAGGAGAATGAGGAGGAAGACGCGCTCTTCCTGTTATCCAGAGGACGACGTGATGGGAAAAGGGTCATCGAATGGCCCTGAGTTCGGGGTCATCCGTCTCAGAGGATGTCTGGACGTTAATTAAAATGTGCCGCGCATCTGGCCGAGTGCCGTTTCTTTCTTCCATTCCTTGCCCCTTCTCCCCTCCCTCTCCCCCTTGTTCCTCTCTCTTCACCCTTCCGTCTTCCTCTCCAGTCTTATCCTTCCCTGCAATTTCTTCTTGCGCGATGTATGCGTGCGACTTTTAAAGCGCCCGAAGAGTGTCACTTGGACGGCAGCTGGTTGGGTTATCTATGTGCGAGAAGTCTACGCGATTCGAGGATATGTCGTCATTTCCTGCCACCGACTGAACGACCACCAACCGACCACCGACTCGTCAATCGGCTTCGGAGTTCGGAGTACGATGGTGAATACATAGTTTGCGCCATTCTGTATGTGACACCCGATAGTCACACTGTACCGCGCGCGTTTCGTAAAAACGAAGACGATTCCACCGACATGTCGTACCTTCAAACATTGTGAAAAGAGAGACGATCGATCGACCTTGACATGAATAATTGAACGATTTTATGAGTTTGTAGGGAGTAGAAATTATAGATGAAAAAATAATGAAAAATATGCAACGAGTGCGTTATCAAGTATGTTATTAGCGGATCGGTTCACAAAAGAAAAGTTATATTTGACGAGTTTTTATTATACTGAATAAATGGATATAACATTATTATATATATATATTATACATAAATAAGAGCTCGTTATTTTCAAGAGCGAAAATAAAATGATCAGTCACACAAGCTGGCTTAGAATCATCCTTTATTGCCGATAATAAAGTGTAGACAAAGTGAGGGACTTTATTCCTGGTACAATAGCAAATAAAGGCGAAGGCCATTCAGTAAAACGTTATTTCTTGCATTTTGTCCAAGTAGCTTTTTTCTTTTCACGTTACTGCGCGTGATTATTTGTCATTCTGGCATTTTTGTTCTTAATAAACAATTTTATTATGACAAACAAAAATTGAAGAAATAATATGATGATAAAGTTATCATTTTTTTTTCACTCTAAATGAAATAATTGAAAAAAATCTATATATGAGGGAAAGTTATCGAACGATAATTTTTAAGCTATTTTTATATTGTTATATTTTTTATTATTATATTTTAATGAATATTGAAATTATAACTTAGTATTTCGGATAATTATTTAACTTTTTACAATAACAAATTAATTTGTTATAAGTTTTTTATAACATGCTGCATAAAGTACGCTTTAGAAAACCGATCATCTAATAATCGTACTTAAGTCTTTTAAATCGTATCTCCTTCAAAAGTTTTCGTTTTTGATTTGACAGATGCGTAAACGCGCCTGGCACCGTAATTTTTCAGCTTTCAACCTTCGACAATAAAATCGGAAAAAAATAATATAAATGGCAATCACAATGGTCGGCCATAATGTTGAACAGCTCCTCTCAGCGGGACAGTCCTTAGGAATTTATTTCTCGCATCCGCGCGCCATTTCGCAGACTCCGGTCGTAACTTCTGACCTTCGTGGCGCTTACGTTAGGGAACACGTTGAGTCAGAGTATGATCGTTTTTAATCTTTTTAAGCAAAGTTGAAGGACTCGCATTTTAAAAAGAGGGTTTGGTTGCCATCAACCTCAACGGAATAATGAACTTAAAAGTAACGTTGGGTATGAAATGTTCATTTTCATTAAAATTTTGTTTTGTTCTGGAAATTCAAAGAAGCAATATAATAAATAAATAATTTTTAATTTAAAAAAATTATAAATGTTATTTTTTATTATGTGGAAAAACTATAGAAGGAAAAACTTAAAAATTTCATTGAACGTCGTTCATCATGAACGTTCAATGAACGATTTCTAAAGTAACCCAATTCTCTTGAGTCAAAATATTTTGTTATTTTTAACTTTTATGTCAAAACATAAATTAATTTTTGTGGACAGCTTCGAAGTAAATAACGTCCATATTACGCTTACAAAGGATCTATTACAATTGAGAATCGATCCAATTCTCCTCTTGAAATATACCTATATTTTTTTTATCAATCAAATTAAAAATTTAAGGGGTGAAATAATTTTTCAAAGTTTATAATGCTTATGTTTAATTCCAATAATTATCAACGGAATAGTGAGCTATATAAAAAAATATTTTAGATAAAATTTTTAATGGTTTTTATATACTTTGTAACTATTATAACTTTGTAATTATGATTTAGATTTTTCAAATATGTTGAAAATATTCTTGTTCCTATTAAATTTTGAGGGGTTGTTTCATCCTTTAAATCTCAAATTGAACCGGTATAAAGAAATACATATCTTTTAAATTTTTATGTTTAACAATATATTTCAAGGAGAATCATATCAGTTCCGCAATTGAGACTGATTCCTTGTTAATAAATAATAAATTAAATTTAAATCAAATTGAACACATTTCTTGAATTAAATTATTTAACTCTATTGTTTTAGTTAAATTAACATATTAACAATAAGTAGAAGCAGTGGTAATCTATAGAAATTAATAAAAATAATTCAAATTAGCTGTAATGTGACATAAATTTAATAGTGAACGATTAATGTATCAAGAACTCACAATCTCTTTTAATTTACCATTTGAATTATTCCAAACGTGAAGTGCTCTTGTAGGCTATGTTTATCGCTTTCTTACGGTCGAGTTTTCTTGAGTCACCTCTCAAAGAAAAGGATGCCTTGTAGGATGCCTTGTAAAGGCCTCCTTGGCCGTTCTCTTGGCCTTTGGATCAGATGGATTGAGACTATTTCTCTTATCGCGGTTTTATGAAAATCATCCCGGAAGCCGCGCTCGTGTCCTCCAATCTATACCTCAGAATCCGGGAAGCTGTCGATAGGGAAACCCGTTAAGTCAGTCGGTCGCGAAATCAAAATCTGCGAAACGAATATGTTCGACATAAGGAAAGCGCTCTTCTCTTGTTCCAAGCTCCAAGTATTTTCCGATTCATTATATTTCTTTTAACTTTGGAGAACTTTCATGTTATTTATTATTATACTTATCATATGTCTTCTTTTTTTTTCGTTTTAAAGCAAGTAGATGTTAAATTAATATAATTGTTGTCTAATAATATATTTCAAATATTTAGTTAATTTACTTATATTATTTTCAATACATTTATTACTGAAATAGTTAGTCGTAATTTTTGGAAATTGAAATTTAAACGAAATTTGTAGTTATTCGTAAAAGTGTTAAAAAGATACATATTATATTTTATATATTGTATATTTTATATAGATATATAAAGACATTATATAAATGTTATAGTTCAGATGTTTACAAATATCTTAAAATGCCATCAGTATGACTCTTTGGTTCATGACATATTAAAATTGTACTTAAGACAATTTTAAATATAAACTCCAACTCTAAACACCCGCCAATGTCGTTATATTTTCCTTAATAGTAGTTTATTTTTCATTATTTAATTTTGTTTCCAAATTGATTATGGAGAAAAATAAAAATAATAAACATTATATCATTGTAATATTGTTGACTGCAAATTTGAAGAGAATTGTCTAAAAAGCCAAAAAGAATCAAAATAGCAAACCGAACTCGTACACGGAGAGAGAAAAGCCAGAAAAGTAACGGAAGAATATTTTGGAGTAATGTCAGGATGTATCCAAGGAGATCTTGTGAAAAAGCATAAAGTGACTAGATCGATTCAGTACGAGGCCATACGTGTATAGATTGTGAAAAGTTCTTTATTCATTTCGCAACGGAAATACACGAGGAAAACATCAGGATGCGTCTAATATGGATGGAGGCTCAAACGAGTAAATATAAATTTTGTCAAAATTAAAAAAAAAAAATACTAAATGTTTTAAGAAATTTTCAAGAAATTATGATTAGCTCAAAATGTTTTAAATGATATATTATAAGATATAAATAATAATATAAGAAAAACTTTTGAACACACTTGCGATGATCGAAAATTTGCCACGATGCGTCGGGGCGATGATATCTAAAATTTTCGACACGCGGAGCGCCTTTTAAAATTAGACAAGCCTCCCACGAAGTCGGTACTACGATGTGAATGTGCTCTTAACATCACGAGTCTACGCTATTAATAAAGCAATTATAAGGGCTATGACCGCTATCGTCGTTACCCAGTTACGTCCGTTTGCTCATAAAATTCAGACGCGTCACAGAGAATTTAAGTGGCACTGCCAAACTTTGTGCGCCATCAGAAATTTATTAAATGTTTGTCTATAATAATTGTATTTTGTTGCGAATATTTATGTCATTTTTTAATAATATAATAAAATATTTTTTTTAATGAAGACTAATAAATAATAAGAATCTCGTTAGATCGTACGTGTGAATACGCAATTAATAAGGAAATAAAGCTATAACGATTGAAGACCAATTGATTTTTAGTGCTTAAATAATTCGGTGTGAATCTATATACTGTATATCAACTAATCGTATATATATATATAATCAATCGTTCATTAGGCAAAGAAGAGTCTGATTGCATTAATTGGAATTATGATTGAAAATAGACAAAGCAGAATTTTCTTAATTCTATTGTAATTCTGGTTGAGATAATCAAAATTTTGATTGATCAGAATCTTCTGGTTTTTCAATGAGAAATTTTTTTCAGTGTTTTAATATCAGCGAGTCAATTACTTTTTACATGGATTCAGAAATCCTCCCTGGAAGAGAATAATCAAACCAAGCTTTCCCCGAGAACATGGGCGCGATTCGCGACTGGCGTCAGCTTTTTCTGTCGTTGATCTTTCGTTCCCCATCTCGTTTTTTATCAGCGCGTCTCGCATGCGGATCTGACTACGGTGGTTTTAGACGCCGCGGCACGCACGGCATTTCCGGCAACTCGACCCGAGGCGCAGCGTCGAATGCAGCCGTGAATGGCAGAGCGAAGAAGAACGAAAATATCGAGAAGCCGTTGTTCCTTTTGTTCGGCTGAACTCACTGTAAAGATGAGGCGAACGAATGATGACGCGCGACACGCTGTTACGACTGTTCGTAGACCCGTGGTGATACAGCCAGCGGAAACCATGAGAAGGATTATCGCCTAGTGACAGGAATATTACTTTCCAGACGTTCATTAAGAATCTCACCGAAACTCACCCCTTGACTATTTCCGTTTCACTCGTTGAAATCCCCGGAAGTTCCGGACAGCATTAAAATAATGATCTTCTATAATCTATGACTTTTCACACGATAGTGTTGTATTGGAAAAAACGCAGCATAAATGACAGTT
>Ga0157362_1000571_pt1 | contig 12920 bp, 14 predicted proteins | sample AttlaeALBM3_FD_111480 | JGI IMG/M metagenome (GOLD analysis project Ga0157362, IMG submission 111480) | Fungus gardens microbial communities from leaf cutter ant in Ribeirão Preto, State of São Paulo, Brazil - Atta laevigata ALBM3 | ecosystem: Host-associated > Fungi > Mycelium > Unclassified ... | reverse complement strand
GTTCGGGATACAGACTTATAGTGTCTTTATGTCTTTTTTTTTTAACATGGCCGGAGACACTACCGCGTCTCCTGATAATGTGCTATATGTTCTCGGTAATTCGCAAAAGAGAGATATAGGTGTGCGAATATCAGTGCAGTTTCTACGCGATCGAGAATTAGGTATACGTGATGAGAAACATGGAATAGTAATAGAAAGTCCGTTTTTGAATGGTCTTTACTCGCGACAGAAAGTAGACCTACGATTACGAGAGGAATCTTACAACGTCGATATGAATATGAAAAGAAATATTGATGGAATAGAAATGCCAATGTAATAAAGGGCGATTATTATTGGACAAAGAAAATCGCAGATAAAAGCCAGCGTTGCATGTGCATTAAGATTCCCGCGGGTGGTGAAAAGTGCTCGAACTGCTGATTATTAACAATACATGAATGGAGTTTCGTGATCGTGATCTTGCACTAAAACTTTTTTGATAGATACGACGATCAATGTTTTGAGTGTGAACAATGCACTTTTGCAAACAAACATAATGACGAGGTGCTATAACGTTATGACATTCTAGACATATCGCGATGATGCAAAGCGTGTCAACGAGTTACGTGCAAGTGCTCTGGGGAAGAGTGTGACGTGATCTAAAAACTGTAAAAAAACATGGAATCACGAGCGAATGGAGCGCGAACTGCTGGAGTAATGCAGTCAGGTCGCTATTCTGATGGAGTGTTTCGCTGCAACAATGTAATGAATGCATCGAGCAGCTCGAAGAATTCTGTTGTGCCAGCGCCTCGCTGTTGAACACAAACAATCCGTGGCGAGGATCGCGTGACTCGCAGGCGCAAAGACACAATTGGAGCGACGCTTCATACGTTGACAAATACGCGAGTGGCGACGAAATATCTCTCGTCTGGAGAGAGATTGACTTGAAAGCCATATATTGACGGGCGCTGTGATAAATTCTAATCAAATCTAGCCGCGACAGTTTTTGGAAGACGCGAGAGAAATAGTGTTTGTGCGAGATATTATAGAAACACGATAGTATGAAAGTGAATGCCGTTCAATAGTAAATTTACGATGAATGACAAATGTGCTACAATAATAAGAGCATGATTACAAAGAACATTGAGATATATTGATGCACATGGTAGAAGCAGTCATCAAACCCACGTTGACGTCGCTCGAAGAGTTCCAGGAACGCGACAGCAGATGGGCGGAATCATGAATCCTCAATGTGACTGTTAAATTAAAATTCCATGCGCGCGGGATGCCACATCGAAATGTCGGAAATAGTGACGAAACGAGTGATGATAAGTGTGCGTACGACGGACAATGCATGCTTCGCATGATCAGTGGTCGCCGCTCTGTATCCAGCTGAAAAATATCGTCATATCGAGCTAGCGTCATCATATCCGCATTGTACGTCGATGTTGAAGCTTGCGTATTGGATTTCCAATGAAATTTCCGTTAAAAGACATTCCAAAATTCGAATGTTTGAATGACATGTCGATTAACGTATATGGTACCGAAAATAAACAAATCCTTCCTCTTCGGCTCATCCGCAACAAGAAGAAGAAACACATCAATTATATATGTACAAGATTGCTATATAAGATTCACGCACAGTCTCAGCCACTTTGCGTGGATAAAAAATCTATTCCGTCTCGTGAGCTCGCAACTCTCGAAAAAAAGCACAAGAAATTTTTCTGCGATCAGTAAGTAACACATTAAAAAAAATTATAATTTTCCTTCTTACTAATAAATAATAATAATAATTTTTGTTTTTCTTTCTAGATGCTTGCACTACTTCAGTACGAGTGAAAAGTTGTAGTCGCAATGGATTGCAGGAAAATGAACAACTGCGCCATCCGAGCGAAGACAAGTGACTCGAATTTGGAAATTATAGTAAGAAAGAACGTATCCCATCGTCTACGCTGATTTGGAGTGCGTTCTATGGAAAACAAAACCCGAGAAGGAAGATACACATATCAACGTCATATACATATCAACAGCATGAGATAGTGTGAGCTACTACGTGCGTTGTTTGTAAAATGATGCGTTATCGTCATATCAGTTTCATCACGATGAAGACTGTATAGCATGGTTCGCGCGACAACTTCAAAACTTGGCACATCGTGTTAAAAATGTCATTTCCGCTAACGTGCAAATGCTATCGAAAGAACAATGGGAGGTACTGTAACACGACGCGTTATCACATCTGAAACAGTTCGCTCCGGATGACACGCGGGTATGCGATCGTTGCCATCTCACCAGTAGATACCAGTAGATACATGGTCCAGCGCATTCAAACTGTAATTTAAATTATAAAAATTTCAGTGAAATCATTATATATTCCGGTCGTTTTTTATAATTTATCGGTCTACGACGCGCGTTTTATAATTAAAGAAATTGCTATCGTACGAAGAACAAGTAGATGTACTACTAGTAACCAAAGAAACATGTACTTCCTTCACAAAACATGTCGATAGCATTAAAGACAAAAATGAAAATAATTTTTAGAAAAATTGTGTAAAAATAAACGTTTTATAGATTGATTTAAATTTCTCAGTATCAGTTTAAAAATTGGCGTCATCTCGATAAAAATAAATTAAAAATTGTACGTTCTTCTAAATTTTCAACACTATCGGACGAAGAATTTGAATTACTGATTTGTAAAAGTGTCTTTCCGTACAAGTTGACTGCGTCGAAAAATTGCAGGATTCCCATCGCGCGAATCATTTTATAGTTCATTGACGGCGATATCGTATTCGAGAGCGATTACGCTCATACCGTGAACATCTGGTAGCGATTCTCCATTCGTACGCTCGGCAAATACAATAATTTATACTTAAAAATAGATGTCTTGTTAGCCGACATTTTCGAAAATTTCTGCGAAAATTGTGTTATGAGCGCCTCAATCCTGCGCATTATTACACCTTGCCTGTGGGACGCCATGCTGAAACATACGCATATGAAATTTGAGTTGCTCACTGACATTGATATGATCATATTCATCGAGTACGGTATACGCGTGACCTCAGTCAATGTTCAAACAGATACGCGCAGGCTAATAATAAGTACATGCGTTCATACGTCGGAATCGTCGTATCTTATGTATTATGTATGTATAATTTTATAATTTGCATGAGCGATCAACCATTGCCAAACGCCGAATTTCGATCAAAGACACTGCGAACTTGGACGCGAGCACGATCATTCTGGATTCACACACCGATTACATTCTTGAAGTTGATCTCGAAGTTAATCTTGAGTATCCGCAGCATGACCGATACATTGCCTACCTTTCTGCCCAACGCGATAAGTCGCTCGGCAAGCGCAAAGATAAACTTCTAGCGATACTATATAATAAACAATATTACATCATTCACTCATCGTAACCTGCAACAATGTACTCGTCACGGTCTTCGCGTAACAAAGATTCATCGGGTGCTACAATTCGTGCAATTTCTATGGCTTCGCGAGTACATCCAACCCAATACAAATTTCAGAATTCGCGCGAAAAAATTCGCACGATTTCGAAAAAATTTATAAGTTAATGACCAACGCGGTTTTTGGCAAAATCGGTTTTGCCAAAAATTTTGGCAAAAAATGGAGAATGTGCGCAACCATGTCGATGTAAAATTATTAACAAAATGGGACGGACGATACGGTGCGGAAGCAATGATCGCAAAATCAAATTTCCACAGCCGTAGCGTCTTTGCTTTGAAAATTGGTCGCCGTCGAACTGCGCAAATTCGAGGTAAAGTTCAACAAGCCGATTTACGTGGGTATGTGTATACTCGACATATCGAAAGTCTGCTGGTACGAATTTCGCCACGAGTATATATTACTACTATTTCGCGACAAATATAAAATTATGTACACCGACACAGACAATATTATATATCGTGTCGAGGACGTTTACGAGACGAAGAAATACGATATCGTTAGATTCGACACGAGCGATTATCTGATGGACAACGCGTATGTCTCTCGCGAACAAAAAAGTACCTGGGCTGATGAAAGACGAGAAACAACGGTGCGATAATGACTGAGTATCTTAAACTCAGAGAAGATGTATGCGGTGAAGATAGATGGCAAGAAAGACATCAAAAAGTAAAAAGCATAAAGAGTAAGTTGTAGCGCGAACGATAACGTATGACGGTAACGTATTACATATGGTTTTTGAATGAAGAGATCGAAACAAACTCAACATCAATCGTGTATACGATCTAAATTACACGAGGTATACAACTTAGAGCGATATCCGAATCGAAAATCGCTCTAAGTCCATACGATGACAAACGATACGTCATATCGAACACAACGGAGACATTATCATGATGAGGACATTGGCAGATACCCTTGTAATATATGTTTTATACGTATGTTGCTATTATGTATTAATAATATTGTAATTATGGTAACACTTTTTGTATGCATATTACATTTTTATATTTTCATACAATGTATACATGTTACTATTATTACGCTTTATGTATTACTATTTTTCTTATGTATTATCTTAATTTGTACTTCGTGTATGTTTTTCTACATTTTTAAATATTTTCATACATGTTACATACATGTTACTGTTTTGTATTATTATCATTATAATTTCATTATGTATGTTTTTCACATTTATATAAGTATTATTATCATGTTTTATATATTATTATTATTATAAGTATTATATATTATTATTATTTTTCATTTCATGTATCAACCATTTTTTTTATATACGTATTTTATATACATATTTTTTATACGTATTATCTGTATACTTCAAAATGAAAATGAAAGGGATAATAAAAATATTTTACACGTTTATATATTTATATTGATATATTATATGTATTCAAAATGTATGAATTAAATTTTATCAAATGATATTATTTTTGTGTATCCACGAATTATGCAATCAATTAAATTCCAGCCATTTGACGTACACCTTGTCCCCCTTCCTGCGCAATACTTTCTCCACGAGATATACGTCCGGATGAGCGCGATGCAACTCGTACTTGTAGAACGCGACGGATTTTCCGCGATAATCTTTGAGTAGATAGATTGCGGGAATCATACTGCACTTAACGATCGTAAACATCGGTGGTCCAATTTGGTGTGTAACCCGTCTTGAACTTACTCACGCGTACTGAATCATCTACTTTGAATTTTGTTGTACTCACGATCTTTATCGCGCTGTACACTGTATCCAAGAGTCTTTCGTCGATCGCGGGAGTTACGTCGTATGCCGATGCGCACGCGTTGTAATCTGGCAGGAGATGCGAGAGCTTGTCAACCCATTTATAATTGTCGTTGAACGTAAACATTTTCCACATGTCGTTTTTGAGCATGCGATTGAACTGCTCTACCACTGATTCTTTCAACGTCGAACATATGGAATAGTGATCAACGTCGTGTTTTTTAAAGATTTTTTTCACATCGGCGTTGTAAAACTTTTTCCCCATATTTGTTTGGAAATTTTTCGGACATCTTCCACTCTTTCGAATTTCAGCGATAGCATCAACCATCTCACTTCCGTTCTTGCTCTTGAGCAGTACGGCCCACGCTCATCACATCGATGAGGTGAGTATGTAGTGATGGCCTCTGTTGAAACTCGAGTAAGGGCGCAGATAATCGTATCTCGGATTATGACGCGCCTTCGCGAAAATTTCTTCTCACCGGAGCGACGAGTCGACGTCTCTTGGAGCTAATTTTTCTCTTTCCTTCAGCTCTTTTTTTCATGATTCAACCTGATACACAGGATACAAGAAAATAATGTATTTTTTCTCGCTGACGTCTCACTCGATCCGTTTTATCAATATGCGATTTAATTTATAATAAGACCTGCTTTTCGAAGTTCCTCGATGATCGACATAATCTCGTTTTTGTGAGCGTTGTTGCCCGCTCGGTGCGAAGCGTCAAGCAATCGTAGACGATTCATCACCTCATTGAGATCCTAGTGCACATAATCGATTGCGTTGACGTTCGTTGTCATTGCGTGAGGTAATCTCTTTTCAGATTTCTTCTGTTTCTTTGGTGTAATCGACATCAACGGCGCGATTATGTGCTTGTACTTGTACTCCTGTTGCTTAATAATCGACTTTGTGAATAATGATTATGTTTATGCGCGTTCGTCGCCGACAGCATACTCTTGTACTTACGCCTATTGTCTTCTGTAGAGGAGATCGTCGGGAATTCTCTTGAAAATCAACTCGTAAAGACTGAGTGTACTGACGTATTGCACGCCGTTGATAATTATGTTGTCCACATCATCCATATCGAAACATTTATTGCCAAACATCAGTCCATCTTTGTGTAGGTAAACGCCATACATGTAATCTATACAGCTGTCTTTATTTTGCGCTCCCATTAGGATAGCATCGATTTTTGATCCAGCGGGTCCAAGCCAAGTCGTAACGCCTTTCGACCTTCCAATGTTTGCAGCTGATTTGAATCTTCATCGCTAACGAATCTTCCGTCGTTTTGAAAACGTTTTCCAACGATTCTATCATCGGTACGATTTTGGCATGAGGAGATTATCGGTTGCACGATCGTTCGATTGTTCATTAGATTTATATAGAGTCGCGGAACATCTCGTTCGTTTCTTCTTCCTCTTCTTGTCTGATTTAGGTTATCGCGAATTAATGTAGCGATTGCAACTTCAGCATGCGCTCCTCCCATTTTACGAGATCTCGCGACTCTACTTTGGTCGCCCTGACATCTCCATCGTAACAAATGTGCCGGCTCCAACTCGCGACTTAAATTTAGAAAAGCCGATAAATGATGGGCGGTATTGTACGCGAAACGAAACTCCTTCAAGTAAGTGTCCCATTCGCGATGATCACGATCAAGAAAAGCTACGATCATAATTTTGAGCACCCGATTCACCCTTTCGATGGGATTAGCCTGCGAGTGATCGGCGGAACGATAGTAAAGATAATGCCGCGTTCCTCTGCAAATGATTGCAACGTTTTATTAACGAATTCCGTACTGTTAATGAGCAAGAATTACGATGTATCCCAACGCAAGACAACAAGATTCTTCAGAGCCTCGTATATCAATTTCCCATTCACAGCTCTCAAGATACTCCATCCACTTGATAAACAAATCCTGGATTACAAGAACGCGAAATTTGATTTATTAAGTGAAAAAGGTTCTACATCGGTGGCAACGACGGTCCACGGGGCTCTGTGGCCCATTAGTTCACCGGGACTAGCCTTTGTACGCTGACAAGTATCATACACACGAATATATTTCGCCACATCCCTGAACATATTCGGTCGGCAATAATACGCGACGGCCAAACGCTGATACGTCTTATCGATACCCAGATGAGACCTGCTTGAGACTCATTCAGAGCCTCCGCCCTCCTCGCGCGCGGCAACATCAACTTTCAGCAATCGAGATCTTCGACCTCGTCTGAAGTGGCCCGCGGTCTCAAATAATATAGTTGTCTATCCATTACTCTCTAATCAGCAAACAGTTTAGATCTCTGCAAGACCTCGCGAAAGCAACAGAGTTACCGAACAGAACTTCTTTTCTGGATCCGATAGCGCGCGACTCATGAAAGCGATAATATTCTCCATCGACAATCTACGTCAGGACGGTACCAATATCAACGGAACTAGTGTCGATTTATAAAATGAACAGAATATTAAAATCGGGACACATAAGATCGGAGCGGATATCAATTTCGCATGAATATGTTTGAAAGCATGATGTTGCTCATTCCCCCATCCCCAACACTGATTTTTTCATAGTAAGGTGCTGAAAAGTTGAGGGCGTCCCGTCAATCCATACGACATTCGCTTAAAATGATAGAGTTCTTTATCCAAGACATTGAACACAGTAATTTCGCAACAACTTCCGCCAGCGGTATTTGAAAGTACGCCTGGCTCAGATCAGGCTTGAATCAGATATCGTTGAAATATATCACGCAGATTATAATTTGTCTAAGATACCGTTCATGTTAGGTAGCGGGTATACGTCCTTCTTCGACACACTATTAACTTTACGAAAATTCAAACCAAATTTCCGTTAGGCTTCTTAATTATCACGATAAGGTTCGATCATTTGCTAAACGATGGCTCTATTATTCTGGCCGCTAACATCTTATCCCACTTCCTTGGATAACTTCCTGAACTCTCGGCGAAATCAAATAGCGATGTTTAATAAGTGCGTTTCCTATACCTATTTTATGTTCAGTGAGAGAAGTGACACCAAGATAGCTCGCGATAGCTTTCGATATGCTATTCTCGAGAAAGCTCTCTAAGCATTGTTCTTGGTCGGGACTCAATTCCGGGAGTCCACAACAAGCACTCACATCCTCCTCTCCAATCTCCTCGAATGTATATCGCTCCCGCAGGCGACCAAAATGCCATCCCAATGACGCGAAATCCAAAGCGACCCCAAAAAATCTATCCCCATGATACAGAGAACAATTAGTCGGCCTCGTCCTGAAGACGGGGCGAACATGGTACCTCACCCACAAAGGTATATGCAACACATTATTCTGCCATTTAGCAAAACCGCTCCGAGAAGGGCGATGGAAAAATCCAGCAGCGCCTGCAGGACTTTTCTGCAGGAACAGTTTCGCCGCGACGCATCTCGAGCCCTGAGTTCTCGAGGCGCCTCGCGCTCACGGAAAACCACGGGGAGGCTCTCATTTGCGTCTCGTCCCCGGACGCCCTGACCCTGTAATAACAATGTTGTTATGTTATGTTTCCCTAAACTGTTCATTGATGCGCGTGTTTACCGTAATGATATATGGTTTTGCTTTGCAGGGATTCTCCTGTAATGAAAAGCAGGTCTCCCTTGACTTAGCTTCGCGCACTTTAAGGACATCGGCCCTGTCTTGATGAACAGTCCCAGAATCTAATCCTTTTTTTGAGGTTGCTTTATCCATAATGATTTTTTAGAGAAATCAACGAGTGTTTGAAATGCTTCGGCGTTTGACATTAAGAGTTGTCGCCTCAAGTAGTTTCCACTCGTTATGAGGAACGATATTCCGTAAGGCAATTCTTTGCACTTCAAATTCTGGATACTCTAAGATGAAGTGCCAGGCTGTGTCATCCTTAGCTCCACATTTGCATGAGCTTTTTTCAATAAGCCCTAGTTATGAGAGTTTCGCATGGAAGTTGCCATGCCCAGTTAGAATCTGCGTAGACCAGTAATTGGGCTGAATCCATTTGGCTTGAAGCCTTTCTTGTTATTGAAGAAGGTGAATGTTACTCGACCCTTTGTCAAGACTTCCCATCTAGTTTGCCACATCTTTGTTATTTCTTTCCTTATTATTTTTCTTATGTTTTCTATATCTTTTCCGATTACGGTTCCGTTTACCTCTACGTCCCTGCCCTTTCTTACCTCATATAGGGCTCTGCGCTCATATAAGAGTAGATCGATGGGAGTTTGTCCTCCTACCACGCAGAGTGATTCCCATGATGCTGTGCGGTATGCGCTTGTATGTGCTATAAGCACTTCGCGCTGCACAGCTCTAAGAAGTTTCTTAACTTTCACAGTACACAGGTCGGTCCACCCCGCGGCCGCATATGCGCCGGGACGAACACTCTCCGGTAGATTGTAGACAGCGTTCTGCATTTAAAGCCCCATTGGGATTTTGCAAGCTTACTAAGCTTGTTGTACCCCTACTTTACTCTTTAGATATTTGCAATGTGATTCGCATACCTCTGTCGAAATGAACACCAAGATATCTAACCGAATCTTTGAATCTTATTTTTGACTCATCTATTCTAACAGTGGATGGTCTACTTTTGAAGTCTATTCTTCTTCTTCTTTTCTTTGGCCTTCTATCTTGCATTCCTCCCTGTATATTAACTTGAGTCCTTCTTAATTCCTCGCTTCTGAGCAAGATTGCTTTAATCTTTCGCTCGGAGATTTGAAGTTTGGCCGATTTACATCATTCGACAATCTGGTCTACCATTATCTGGCAATCAGTTTCTATCTCTCTTCGGGAGTTGCTACTTACCAATATAATAAGATCATCTGCGTATGCTATGAATCTTTAGCCTGTACTTCTAGTATCCTTAGTAATGCATCGAACATCATGTTCCAGCAAATCGGCTCGAGCACCGAGCCCTATGAACATCCTCTAGTTGCTCACTTTGATACCTTTGTATCTCCTATCGAGATGCTTACTCGCCTTTTAACGAAATAGCTTCGAAGAACTTCGAAGACATTCTTAGAGCATTCCCTCGACTTCAATCCTTGCACTAAGGGCCGTTATCAAAGGCACCGGAAATGTCGAAGAGCAACGCCACAGTGTACCTCCTTTCGGAGGCAAAGATCGCCCGCCGCAGCTCCACAATCGCGTCTTCCGTCGACCTGCTCGAACTGCCGATCGGAGACCCTTCCCGGCGCCAATGCCGTGTCTGTTAGGCGCATTTTGAGAAGCTTCTCGAAGAGTTTCCCTATTACAGGGAGGAGGCATATTGGCCTATAGGATTTTGGGTCCTTCACGTCCTTGTCCTCACCCTTCAGAAGAACTCATAATGAATTCTTCTTCCAGATTAGGAAAGACGCCCCACTGAAGGCACCCATTAAATATTCTTAGGAATTGCTTGGGGATTTCTCTTATTTTATCTCCGATATTTTAAGTACTTTGATTTCTAGCCTGGATTCCATGCCTGGAGCTTTATCGTCCTGTTTTGACTGCTGTGGCTATTTCCTTCCCCGTGAAGAATGGGGCATCTGTTGTGTTTGGGGCTATTCTTGCCTTCTAATTACGCCTTGTTCTTGCGTGTCTTCGTGGTTTAGGTCGTTTGGTATGTGTGTATCCAACAGACATTGTGTCATTTCCTCTACGGTCTTTGTCATGTACTCGCCTCTTCTGAGTATGGTTATGACTTTTTCTATTTTTAACTTATTCGCCTGCTATTTATATATAAAGCCCCATGGCTTTTCATTATCACATTCTGTGATAAACTTTTTCCAGCTTTCATATTTTGTTTATGCCCTGTTGTACTGGCGCAGAGACTTTTGATATTCTTTCTTTAAGGTACTGATCGTTTCAGCTTCAATCTTTTGATTCCTTGATCCTCTTAATTCTTGGATTCCTTTTTCGCCTCATCTCTTTTTTCATTTTTGTCAGTTCTTCCGTCAACTACGGATTTGACTTTCTGAAGACTCTTTTCCTCGGCATCGATACTTGCCTCCAATATTACCTCTTATAACTCTCTAGCCATCTTTTCTGCTTCTTCCGCAGATTTCGAGCCAAGGGTCCCAAGCCTTGACCCGGATAAATCTTTCAGACTCTCACTGAATCGTTCCCAGTCGGCTCGCCGTATGTCGAACCTACTGTTCACAGTTCTGCGGTCATTCGTCGTCCTCGACGCTCTCAGCCCGATCTTCACAGGATTGGGATTACTAGTTGTCCATTCTCGCCTCACCTTCCATGTGCCGATGAATTGGCTTATTTGAGAGGACACCAGAATTACGTTCTATGAAAGACGATCCCCTCCTCGTTTCGAAAGTGGGCACTTGACTTCATTTATTACTTCAAGACCAAACGCACGGATGAAGATCTCGAACTTCTTTCCTCTTTTGTCAGTCTCAGGGGAGCCCCAGAGTGACGATTGCGCGTTGTCATCTACCGCCACTATGAGTCTCTCACTCCTTAGGGAATGAAACTCCTTCTCGAGGTGCCTGAGATGGCCCTCAATTTCATCGCTGTACTGGAAGTAACATGACACGACGTATATTGATAGGCCAGGGGCTTGCACTTCCGCATACATACAGTGGGTCGTGCTAAGCTGCGAAACAAATATCATCTGCAATCGAGGATTGCTGACCGCTACTAACGCCCACGGGCATTCTAAGCGCACTGCAGCAACTTTCATCCCCCATTCCTAGCCTATAAAAGGTGTGGCTCTCGCCCTGCTTCCTGATATACACATGGTTCCTATAATAACAGGATGTCAAGTTGCTTTTGGCAACGAGCTGACGCACCTCGCCTATTACCGCAGCTGACCGCCCCGTATTCAGCTGCAGTATCCTACTCCTCCTAGTTAGCCAGAGAATGATGCCGCTTGAGTGTCTTGTCGTTGCTTGTCGCATCTTTGTAGGACTATGCTGACTTCACTATGGTACCTTTTATCTATTTTCGCCACTTGTCTTTTCCGTTGGTGTGCACATTGCTTCATCAGGTTATCACATCGTTCTAGGACTATTTTGATAGGGCGAAATTTGCTTACTGCCTTTTTTGGCTCTTTTCAAGCGTCGCACCTTTTTAGGACTATCCTGACACTTCGACCCTTGCTAATCTTGGCTATTTTCCTAGCCTTGGTTCAAATTTTGTCTTACTTTGCTATTTTTGGGTTCCATATAATTATTTTCTTTCTTTCTTGGTAGAGAAAAGAAGTCAAGTGGCGCATCTACCTATACATCACTAGGTCTGACTACTCCAGGGGGGGAGGTAACAGGTACCCTGGAGGCGCCGTTCGAGACTGCTCTGTTTACGTTCCGCAGTCATGCAGACTCTCAGCACGACTTCCTATACCTTTGATCTTAGAACGAGCGCCATTATTTGGAAATGCTTACCATTAAGCATTCATCCATCGATGTTTGATGCGAGCTGAAAATTATAAAATTATTATTATTATTCATCCGCCTGTTGGACACCCTGGTTCCGCCAAGGCCCGAAATCAATTAATTAACCCGAGCCGTGCCAACCCCAGAAGCATCTCTCATGTACCGCCATTCTCCGAGGAAAAGGCGAGGCAATTACGGCAGAGTCAAGCGCATAGTCACTCCACAGTGATTGTAGTTGCCACGTGTGAGCCATTTAGGCCATTACGGCATCGACTCGTAGCTATGCTGTGTCGATATGCCTCCTTAAAGCGAGCCGACCCCAATCCCAACACCAAAGAACCCTTCGCAGAAGGGATCAACCGCCGAGAGAGCCAACC
>Ga0157362_1000570_pt1 | contig 12935 bp, 8 predicted proteins | sample AttlaeALBM3_FD_111480 | JGI IMG/M metagenome (GOLD analysis project Ga0157362, IMG submission 111480) | Fungus gardens microbial communities from leaf cutter ant in Ribeirão Preto, State of São Paulo, Brazil - Atta laevigata ALBM3 | ecosystem: Host-associated > Fungi > Mycelium > Unclassified ... | reverse complement strand
TCATAGTCTGAGGATTAGACCTCAGACTTAACAACATCTTTTGTCACTTGTCTAACTTCGCATTTTTGAACTCTTTAAAGTATCAAAGCACCCATCACAAATAGTAAGTGACCATTTGTGATACCTCCTCTATTTCCCAATTTATTTCTGGTTTATATGCTTGTAGCCAAGGCATCCCTAATATCACTTCTGTTTTTCCCAAGTTACACACATCCATTCTCATCCTTTTCACATGATTTTTGTAGAAGATGTTGACTTCTACCTGGTGTATGATGTTTCCTCTGCTATTTTCCATTTTATTCACATTTTTGACTTTTAATGGCCTTTCTAGTTTCATCATTTTAAAGCCATGCTTCTTGGTCATTTCTCTGTCCATAAACATTTCCATTGCGCCACTGTCCAAGAGCACTTTGACTGTCACACCTTCATGCGTGTCTATTTTCTCTATTCCTATATCTAACCATACTTCTCTTAGACTTTTGAATGTTCTCTTGACGTCTCTTTCTTTCACTTCCTCCTTTGCTGCACTTTCCAGTTCTCCTGACAATGTGCCACTTTGCTGTGCCTTTGCCTCTCTGGGCTGCGCCGCTCTCCTTTCTCTTTTTCCTTGGCATCCACACCAAAACTTCCTATCTTGGAGCACTCTCTGGCCCCTATTATCTTCTGCATAACTCCCTTTCCTTCCATATCCTCTACACTCATTATAGGTTACTATTATTTCCAGGGTATACCATCCCAATTCTAGCAACTGTGCTTCTTCTGGCATCTCTTTGCCGCAATGCTCTTCCACTCTCCTCCTTAGCTCTTCTATTGAGCTCTTCCTCCATCCTTGCTGCGCTTCTCATGGCTTGGCCACATGTGCCGCCTTTCCTTCTACTCTTCTCAACTGTAAGGGAACAGCCCTAGTATCACTTAGATAACCTGGTAGGGTTCGCATCATCTAGCGTTCCCATAGATCCTCGGAGTCTGCAGTACATAGTTCCCTATCTCTCTAGTTTGGGTCTCCATCACAGAGCTAAGTAGCCATAACTGGTAATATACTTATTATTGTCCGGATGCACATAGCCATAGCAACTGGTACACGGACTGGCTAGACTAGTATATATAGCTTGTGATGTGTAGTAGAATACTTCACCTCAACAATAGTTTGAGCTCCTGGGCTATCCATTGCTCTGACTTAAGATGCCTCACCTACTATATCTGAGTGTGTCCTGGTGTGCCTCCAAGTGCGCCCTTACATCAACCTCTTTTCTCCTTCCTGTGCCTTTTCCTCAATGGGACATGCTGGCCTCCTCTCTTGCTGATGCACCTTTTGCAGCCTTGCCACACGCACCACCCTTTCCTTTCTCTCTCATAACAGGCACTCCCTGCACTTGTGCCCCTCTTCTCCACACTTATAGCACTCAACCTTCCACTCTTTCTTCACTTCCTTTTTTCTCCGCTCCACTCCATATCTTATCACTCTACTCGCTAGAATTTCAAATTTATTTTGGGGAGTCGGTTTCCCCTTTTCTTTCTCTTCTTTTCTGCAGTGTTGGGCTTGGTGTCCAAACCCCCTGCACTTCCAGCATTTTCTTTCTCATCTTCCTTCTAACGTTGCCCTTAGTGAAGCAAGAACACGCTTTTCTCTGAGCAAACTGCTCATGATGTTATGATATTGTTATTGAGACATCATGGCAATATCTCAGAGGTATGGATTGAATGTTGAGTCTTGCTTATTTACTGTTATGTCTGCTGAGGCACAAGATCTTCACCTAGCCAGATGCTTACTGCCCTACTGACTACTGCCCTAGTAATATGGTTATACTATTGTCCCTAAGAAGGGAACCCCTACTCTAGACAGCCTTCTAAAAGTAACCGTCACTTCTCTGCATGTACCACTCACAATGGAGCACAGCACAAGGTTTCTACTGAGAAATAGTATCTAATACATTCAATTGGCAGGTCAGGACTCGACTGTACACCTGAACTTAGTACAAAGTTTCCTCCCTCAGTCCCTAACTGACTGAGAAGTCCCCTTAAGCCAAGGGTCTGGCTATATATGGAGGTAGCTAACAATCGCGATGATCGTCAGCTGAAGGTTGATAAGGTGATCGATGAGATTAGCAAGTAAGGTTCAAGGTGAACTAAGCTCTAAGATGTGGTTATCGAGTTCTTCTGTTAGCGACTGACTTAAGATCTTAATCCTGGGTTAGGATCAAGGGAGCTCTTCAGGGTTAGAAGAGAACTCGATGGAGTCCTTGCTTCATTCTGCTACACTACTTATACATTCTTGTACTATTTGTTTCTATTTATTCTACAAGTCCCTATCAGTTTAGTGTTCAATTCCAGTCCATGTCATATTTCTTAGTCATGGTCAAGGTGACTCATGACAATTGATATACATGAGACACCAGTTTCAAATGTCCTTTGGCAGTGATTACACCTGTCTCTACATAACTCTGGCTACAATGATATTAGAGTCTGTTGAGAATATTCATGGTTTCTATATTTTTCTCTAACATCCCTATCAGCGATTATCAGTTCTCTTATCATTCTCAGATGATTTCTTTGCTTAGTAAGCTTATATTGTTTTGTCTGCTAAGTAGTTAGTTTTCTCAGTTCTGTGTCTATCAGGCTGAGGTAAATAATTTATCATTTCTTGGACATTATCTGTACTGATATACCTAGTTGAGTTGTTTGACAGGTACATATAAAATACACTCAGTTCTGTATCTATTAGGCTGAGTTGAGTTGTTTGACAGGTGATGGCAACCCTTTCTATCCCTGATTTAAAAGAGTTAGCCTTGCCATATAGCTTGATCTCTTTCATCTTCATTGTGCTTTATGGAACCAAGAATACAGCTACAGATCTGTTTATTTCTCTGTTGGTACAAGTCCAAGTGAGTCATTGTCCCTGTTCTAAAATGCTGCTAATATCAATAACAAACCTGAAGTACATTTCTCCTATGATAATTATACTATGTGTTGCCAGAGGACAAGCCTGGGATAATGAAACAGTTTCTGCAGATTGTTTGTCAAGCAGAAAAGTTGTGGATGGTAGAAAGCCATCAGGCTTGGGCCATAGACATGCAATTCAGGAAATTTCAACTATACAGTTCTCATCTGGTGAGACAGAATTGTCATCTGAGCAGATGATAGCTCAAGAGGACTATGGGCAACTCAGAACATGTTTGAATGCATACATCCTTTGGCATTTGTTGATACTTGTAATATAAGATTCCTGTAATGCATTCACCTTATGTCCATATGATGAGGTATGATGAGGTATGATGTTCATATGATGAAGGGATGATGCAACACCTCAAAGAAGACACAAGGACAGATGCAGTATATATAGTAGTCAGTAGAGTAGTGGAAACTCTAACCTCGTTCTGGTTTATATATTCTTTCTTAACTTGAACACTGGGTTCAGAGGGTGTTTGTAACAATTCCCCTGCAGGACATCTGTGTTGAGAAAGGGCTAAGATGGTTCTGTAGGTATTAATTCCTGGGAATCTAGATCAACCATATATCATGATTGATTGATTAGTAATTACCTACTCAGTTGTTGGAATATTAAGCTGAAATTAGGGGACAAAGAGTGATGTTTGTTTGAGGAAAATGTACATAGACATCAATTCTCTCCCATGTGTTCATAGGAGAATTTGTGAATATACCAATTTTTCTCCCCCAATATAATTCATGACCCTGTCAAATATTCCAAATTCCAATACCAATGCTCTCCCTTATACTAACTCTAGAGGGCATCTATCACTTACTGATTGGTGATTGGTGAATTGAATATTCAAAAGGCTCAAAAAAGTGAAGTTAGACAAGTAGCAAGAGATGTTGTTAAGTCTGAGGTCTAATCTTCAGACTATGAGTTCTTAAATACATAATTGTGATGGTCTGTGCACTAGGACAGATCATTATATGCTACTACCTATTGTTCTACATATAGTAGTGCCTTTGTACTGGAAATAATGATAACTTAACCATATGGAGACTGTCCTTTGTTCTAAGAAAAGAATAGATGACTATCTATGGATAATTAATTAAGTCTATGTACAAACATTGAGGTCTTCATATCTCCACTAATATTAATTACCTCAGTGTTGTTTTAGGCTCATTCTGAGTGGTATGAAGAGGGCTTCTCTGATGCCTAAAAGCAAAGCATCAATTGTGGTGGTTTCCAAGATATCAGCAATTTGATAAACAGTACTATAGTGGTTATCTGGTGATCTGCCTGATATCTCGGCCAATACTGATTGCCTCAAGACATGACTGATATCAATTGAAAGGTCTTTATAAGAGCTTTTGGGTGCCATTAAGACTGTGAGAATTGTCAAAGAATTGATGAAGATATGGCCAAATGAAGTTGGAAAGAGTATGGGAAAGTGTCATATGACAAGTATCACATGTCACATCACATGTCAGGAAGTCACAGGGTGATGTCACATGATAAGTCACATAATGGTAATGGGGATCAAAAGGTTTGATCATGAAACAAAAATGATAATAAATAAAAGAAGCAGAATCTCTGAGATATCTCACAATTGTGCACTAAACAAGTAGGCACTGGGAAGATGATCAAACAAAGAAGAAAGCTTTTAAAAAGGGGAGGGAGGAAACTCAAGTAACCAAAAGAAATTATAATAAAGTTTTTTAATGGATCCACTTAAGGTCACTCTCACTGTAATAGAATCTCTAAGACATATGTTCGTCTTGTGTCATGACACTACTGCCCTTATCTAGTCTAGTAGCCTGGCCTGCTGTCAGTACAGCAGTACTACCTAGAACTCCTGTGCCATCATATAGGCTCTTCTTCAGCTGACTATACAACTAGAAGCCTACTCCAAAAACATATAGCAAGTGGTTAACTCCTAGCATAAGTGAATGCCCAAGTCTGTTGGGGCTCAAATTCCTATTTGAGGGAAGGGTTTTGCTGGGTTTTTGAGAAATAAAGAAGAAACTTAGAAAGATAGAGACTTAGTCACTCAAATAGCTATTAAGCTCTAGAGTGTCATATTCCAGAAATATAATAATTATGTAATTTATTTCTCCTAATAATTCTCCTAAAATTAATAATAGTAGGATAGCATAGTAGACTACTCTCCTTCTATTCTGCACTTCCTATAAGTACTGAGTAGTTACAGTGTATTTCCTCAGTCTGTAAATTAACGTCATCTGGTCCTAATACCCTTCTTGTCCACTCCAGATTCCTAGTTCACTTCCTTAGGACCTCTTATCTGACGACTTCCCTTTACTCCAAAATACACGACCACCTCACAACCAGAGACCGGGGCGCAACACATAAGTTGAAGCCAAGGTCATTCATTAAGTCATACTCTGCTCTGACATTGTTTACCCTCCACTGGAGTCTTCTTTGGAGTTTCCACTATTGCTAAGTAATATTCTTCTCTGACATAGTACATTACTCCATTCCTCTATCCTCCGCCATTCTGTCCTTGACATAAAGCAACAGAGAGGGATGATGATGGGAATATGATACTTGATTTTCCTTCTGTGCCCTAGAGTATTTTATTAGGATTACAAAGCAGCAAGACAACAAAGAAAGTGAAACAAAGAAAACCTCCAAATTCCCAAACATAGTAAGGCCAAAATGCTAAGGCGGTACTTCTTCCAAACACTTGGTGACTACTCTCTGCTCTTTTAACCCTACTCCAGGAATTCTCCTTTGCACAATAGACAGCTCTCAAGCCTCTTGCTGGGCTGTAGAGAGAGAGGCAGTGGTCTTGAGTTGTCTTGCTCTCAAGTACATTATGTTATAAACATCGAATGGGACTACAGTTATTATCAGCCATGGTCTGATAATGAATGGCTAGTGGACAAGATGTTGGCAATGCTAGACAATGACATTACAATGCAGTAATGCATTGAAAGTCTGAGGACTTCAATGAACAATTGGCTTATAGTATAGACAGGACTCTTTAGAGAAATCTTAGACTATTTCTCTTTCTTTCTTTGGACTTCATCTAAATGGGACAACATCAGTCTAACCTATTTATAGACTCTGACTCAACTCTGACTCACTTGTCACCCTGTCACTGATATGTCACTTAACTAGTTACTTTTAGTTACAAGTAGTGTTACTATATTGTAACAATTGTTACATTCCTAGTTAGGATAAATACAGACCAGAAAGAGAAAGGAACAGCAAGTTCTCTCTTTCTGTATTCTCTCTGTAAAATCTTACTCTAAGGAATCAGTACTCTTACTTGTCTTAGGACAATCTCAAGGGTGTTACTCAAAATCTTGTTAACATCTCTTCTCTGATATAACTTCACTAAAATCCTTAACTGGATCCTCTAGCAAGGTGCATGAAGATATCAAGTATTAGATATAGGCTTCAAGTTGAAACACATATTCAACTGTGAGGTCTAGAGTCTTAACATGTTATCTTCATCAATCCTCTCTTCTTCCTCTCTTCCTAACTTCTCTAGTCTTCCTACTATCTCTTCTATACCTCATCATATCTTTGAGCCTCAGTCTCCTTCTGTTAGGTTTGCAATGCAATGCTCGCAAGGACTCGTCTTACTAGTTCTTGCTATAATTAGTTATCAGCAATAATGGCCCAGATCTGATGGTAACCTAGACATTATAAATAAGTGACTGTTGCCCAGACATGATATTATCTTTATAGAAAACAATCTTCTAAGGTCCTTTCCACTCTCGAGAGCACTCTAGAGGGGAGTTCTATTATAGATCTATTATGAAATTCTCTGGACAATCTTTATGAGGTCTCTGTAGTGGTAGTCACAGCCACTACTCTGCTACTCAAGTAGTATGTTCAAGTCCATGACTGGGCATCTAATGGTTATCTCTGGAGGGCCAAACTCGTTTCTTGAGCTGGTTATTCTTGTTATTATGGTGAAAAATATCACTTCTATTGCCTAAATGGCTGTCTAGCATGACACCAGCATAGCAACAGGTGTGGAAAAATAGTGCACAGACCATATAGTAGTTGTATAAGTAGTATACAAGAAATAGAAGAGGACTCTATTGAGTTCTTCTTGTTAACTCAGACTTGGAGTGGGTTTCAGTCATCTTGGCTAAAGCCTTACATAAAGGCTATTGGCCTTTACTTGTCATCTTTGCATCTCATTAACAGCATACCTCCTATTGCATATTCTAATGTATTTACTTCTACCCTTATTTTCTTGTTCAAATCTGGTGCCACTAATACTAGTTATGTTATGAACACCTGCTTCAACTTTCTAAAGATCCTTTCTTGTTCTCCTCCCCAATTCCACTTCTCATCCTTCCTGACTAGTCTGTGTAGTAGTTTTGCTATTTTAGCAAAGTCTTTTATAAATTGCCTATAATAGTATTATGAAACAACCCCAAAAGAAGTAACTATTTTTCATGTGTCTGTCAAGCTTGATAGATATATATAACAGACTAAAGATATAATTAGCATGGACTAATTATATAATACTATATAGTTATTAGTAAGGGTCTTGTGATCATGGAAGACAAGTATGTGAGGGGTCCCCTTACATATGACTCTAGAGCCCATATTGGTCCTCTGGAGTGACCCTGCAGCTAATCTTCCCCTCCTGTCAGCCCTCCTTCCCTAGTCCTGGCCACTCTGTCTAAACAGTGAGCAAGGCTAAAACTCTCCTTTTTCCCAGACTTCTCTAGTGAACAAAGTTCTGGTTGAGTCTTCTTCAACTCCTGTATGCTATATTTGCACCTGGCCCCAGAGCAGTTTAGCTGCAACGAGGAGAAAATCTTCTGGACCCTTGTCTTTTTCAAAGATAAACAGGCTGCAAGGTGGTCTAAGAACCTCTTTTGCCAGGAGGCGGACACTGGCATATTTTCTATTCAATTCTGGACCAACTTCAAACAACAGTTCTAGAGTCAATTCTTTCTGGTCAACATGAAAGCAGATGCTATTAATACTTTGGAAGAGTCTTCGTACTATCAAGGAAACCAAATGGTAGATGATTACTTGTACAGTTTCCTGATCTTAGCCTTGGACACCAGATACACAGACCCCCAGACCCTAGTGGTAAAATTCTGCCAAAGACTCAAGTTGAATGTCCAAAGCCAGATCACCACAATATTCTTTGAATGACCCACAGACACCAATCTGGAAGCCTGGTACGCAACTGCCCAGAGGATTGACCAGGCATTGAAAGGGGCAAAAGAGATGTTTACTGTGATAAGCAAGTAGGAAAGGCAGTGACAGTTCTCAATTGCATGCTAAAGGGTTCATGGGGAGAAGTAGGAAGTGGGGATATCAAAAAGAAATTAAAAAGTGAATACGCAGCTTATTTAGAATCTAAGTTTAGAAGGAATGATAGGGGCTCAATCTAGATCCTATCCACATGGTGTCCCTAAGGTGTCTACCTTTACACATCGTAACAAGCTCACTAGTAGAATAGTCAGTAAACTACTCATGGGCCTTACCATACTCAATCAAGCCCTTATCCACACTCCCACACCAAACCTTATAGGTGTGATATAATCTGAGTCAATAATTAGCCAGGCTTTTCAGGCCTGCTACTCCATAGAAGGTTGTCCAAGCAACTGCTGCGTCTTGTTCCAAGAAAGAGTAGGGTATATGGTAGGAAATATTCACCAACTCAACCTCTTATCAAGATTACCCCTTACACACTCAAGAGAATTGCATTTACAATCTCAAAAGCTTCTGAGATGAAGGCAAGGGCCAAGGAGGCTTTCTTCTATCAATCTCTACTCTGAGAAATATATTATGATCTTACAAACCCTGGGACTCAATTACACATGACTCTGGAGCTCGTATTAGTTCTCTGGAGTGACCCTGCAGCTGATCAAATATTACTATGTAATATTTGGTCTTACCCCCATTGTTTGAAGCATACTCTGTTGCCTTCTAATGCACTTTCATTGTTCAGACTCTAGTTACCAAAAGCAGGGACACAAGGACACTGTAATATATATATTGTAGATTATTCCCTCTAGGAGCCTTATCTAATTCTCTGAGGAATCTCCTAGAGGTAGCAGAGTTCACTACAGAAGACCTGTGGGCCACCTCTACAATCTCCCAGAAACTCACAAAAGGAGCCTGTTGGGCCTCGGAGACACAACAAGAACCTTTCACCCTGTCCAACTGTGCCAAAGGATTCAAATCCATATTTGCCAAGAAAGACTTCAACATTCTCCCAGAGCACAGGTAATGGGACCATGCCATCAAACTCATTCCAGGTTTGGAGCCTAGGTTATCGAAAGTCTACCCTCTATCTCTAGTAGAACAAAAGGAGTTGGACTCCTTCTTAGAGGAGAATCTGCACACCAGATAAATCCGTCCCTCCAAATCTCTCATGGCAGCTCTAGTGTTCTTTATTAAGAAGAAGGATGGCTTGCTCTGGTTGGTTCAGGACTATCGTGTACTCAATTCCATGATGGTTAAGAACAAGTACCCTCTCCTACTGATCTCTGAACTCATATCCCAACTCTGTGGGGCTAGATACTTCACCAAGCTAGATGTCTGTTGGGGTTTCAATAATGTTTGCATTAAGCCCAGAGATGAGTGGAAAGTGGCCTTCTGAACCAATCAAGGCCTGTTTGAACTTTTGGTAATGTTCTTTGGGATAACCAACAGTCTGGCCACCTTCCAAACCATAATGAACAACATCTTCCAAAACCTCATAGCAGAAGGCATCATGATGGTCTATCTGAATGACATCCTGATCTTTACCAAAACAGAGGAAGAACACACAAAGGCTGTCTGATGGATGTTACAGATCTTACAGGAGAACAAACTTTTCCTCTGCCCAGAGAAATGTGAGTTCTGCAAGGAGTGAATTGAGTACTTGGGTCTAGTCATTTTGGAGAATGAAGTTTTCATAGATCTGGTCAAGGTCACAGAAGTCCAGGAGTGGCCTACTCTGGAAAACAAAACAGATGTCCAGGCCTTCCTAGGCTTCATAAACTTCTACCAAAGATTCATTTGGGACTTCTTTGCCAAAGCTTGACCTCTCTTTGACCTGATACATTCCAAACAAGTCTGGATGTGGAGTGGAAGGGAACAGGTGGCCTTTGAGGACCTCAAAGCAGTGGTAACCACTGCTCTGGTGTTAATGTCTCCTTAAGACTCAGACCCTTTCCAGATTGAAACAAACAGCTTGGACTTCACCACAGGAGCAGTCTTGTCTCAGCAGTCAACAACAGATGGAAAATGGCACCCCATAGTATTCTACAGTAAATCCTTGTCCTTCATGGAATAGAACTACAAAATCCATGAGAAGGAAATGCTAGTCATTATCCATGCATTAGAAGAGTGGAGATACTTTTTGGAAAGAGCAACCTATCTAGTAGAGATCTGGACCAACCACAAGAATCTTGAGTTTTTCATGATGGCCAAGAAACTTAACCATCGTTAAGCTCATTAGTCCTTGCATCTGGCTAGGTTCAACTTCTTGCTACACCACCATCCCAGATGTACCATGGGCAAACCAGATGTATTGTTGAGGAGAGCTAATCACAGAAATAGAGCTTCTGACAATGAGAACGTTGATGGGGATCAAAAGGTTTGATCACAAAACAAAGATGAAAGCAAGGTCAGAGAGGTGAAATCTCCAAACTGCTTCACAATTGTGCACTAAACAAGTAGGCACTGGGGAGATAAATCAAATAATAGAGAGCTTACTGAAGGTGAATATCCAAAGAATAACCAAAACATATTAAATAGAAACCTAAGAAGAAAAGAAATGTTTTTAGTATCCACTTGAGAGAACCCTCACTGTAATAGGATTCCTAAGGCATGCATTCATCTTGTGCCATAACACTACTGCCCTTACCTAGTCTAGTAGCCTAGCTCGCCGTTGATACAGCAGTACTACCTAGAACTCCCATGCCATTATGTAGGCTCTACTTCAGCTGACCATACAACTGGAAGCCTACTCCAAAAACACATAGTGAGTGGTTAGCTCCTAGCATAAGCAAATGCCTGAGTCCATTGAGGCTTGAGTATTCCTTTAAAAGAAGTTCTATAGAGTTTTCATAAAGCAGACACAAAAGAAAACCTCAAATCACTCAAATAGCCTTTTAGCTCTAAAGCAACAGAGGGAGAGATAATGGGGGAAAGAGTATTCTTGTCCCTTCTGTGCCCTAGAGTATTTTATTAGGATTACAAAGCAATGATACAACAAAAGAAAAGAAACAAAGAAAACTTCCAAATTCCCAAAGATAGTAAAAGTGAAATAATAAGACAACACCTCTCCCAATCACTTGGCTATCACTCCCCACTCCTCTAATCCTACTCCTGGGGTTCTTCTCTGAATGATAAGTGGTTCTTGAGCGTTTTGATAGGCTGTAGAGAAAGGCAGCGATCTTGAGTTGTCTTGCTCTTGAGCACATTGTCTTTATCAAACCTCTCTTCTACTTCTCTTCCCAACTTCCTTAGCCTTTCTACTATCTCTTTTATACCTCATTACATCTTCGAGCCTTAGTCTCCTTCTGTGAGGTTTGTGATACAGTCCTCGAGAGAACTTGTCTTGCTAGTTCTTACTATAATTAGCCATTAACAATGATGGCCCTGCTCTGATGGTAACCTAAATATTTTAAATAAGTAACTGTTGCTGAGATATGATATCATTCTGTTAGAAAACAATCTTCTAAGGTCCTTTCCACTCTCAAGAGCACTTTAGAGAGGAGTTCTGTTATAAATCTGTTATGAGGTTTTCTGGATAATCTTTATGAGGTCTCTGTAGTGGTGGTCACAGCCACTACTCTGCTACTCAAGTGGTATGCTTGAGTCTATTACTAGGTATCTAAGGAACATCTCTAGGGGGCCAAACTCGTCTCTTGAGCTGGTTATTCTTGTTATTATGGTGAAAAATATCACTTTTATTGCCTAAATGGCTGTCCGGTGTGATAATGTAGTCTTTCTTTAACTGGAGTTCTTGGCTGTGCATGTCCTGGAAGGGGTGGAACTGACAGGCATAAAACAGAAGATCCTGTTGGACATCCACAAGAGAAACCAGAACAGAGACCAAGAGGAACCCATAGCTAAGGTAGCACAAGAGCTCCAGGGCTCCCCCAATGGGGCAGTCCACTTCTCAGAGTGGTCGAACATAGATGACCTGCTCCAGTTCCAAGGGAAAATATATGTGCTGCAAAGCCCAGACCTATGCAGACAAATTGTAGCCCTTTGTTATGACATTCAGATTGTGGGGCACCCTGGATGCTAGAAGACACTAGAACTGGTGTCCCGGTGATGGGGATCAAAGGGAATTGATCACAGAACAAGAGTGATAACAAATGGGAATGTAAAAGATCCCCTAGATATTTCACAGTTGTGCACTAACAAGTAGGCACTGGAGAGATGATCAAATATAAAAAGAGAGCTTGGGAATAAAAGAAATAATGGGGTACAATTCAAAAGGCCAAATGAAATGATAATAACATATTTAAGAATCCACTCGAGGTAGGTCTCACCGATAGGATCTCCAAGACACGTGTTCGTCTTGCATCGTGACACTACTGCTCTTACCTAGTCTAGTAGTCTAGCTTGCCGTTGATACAGCAGAACTACCTAGAACTCCCGTGCCGTCGTGTGGGCTCTTCTTCAGCTGACCATACAACTGGAAGCCGACTCCAATGACACATAGCGAGGTATTAACTCCTAGCATAAGCAAATGCCCAAGTCCGTTGGGGCTTGAATTCCCATCAAGGGAGAGTTTTGGTGGGTTTTGTTAGGGGTCGATTCTGCACTCAGACGAAGACCTCCTTAAGCTAATGGGTAGAATCCAGAAGCTAGGGTAATATTCAACTGAGGTAGATCTACGACAGCTGACTAGTACTTATACTACTAGGTATCTAGGCACCGTTCTCATGGTACCTGAACTACATTCTCACTAAGTCCAATAATAGGTTTACAGGATCACACAACATGTCAATCATGAGAGAAGGAAGGAGAGAGTGGGAAGGCGATCGGAGAGATG
>Ga0157362_1000569_pt1 | contig 12936 bp, 12 predicted proteins | sample AttlaeALBM3_FD_111480 | JGI IMG/M metagenome (GOLD analysis project Ga0157362, IMG submission 111480) | Fungus gardens microbial communities from leaf cutter ant in Ribeirão Preto, State of São Paulo, Brazil - Atta laevigata ALBM3 | ecosystem: Host-associated > Fungi > Mycelium > Unclassified ... | reverse complement strand
TTTCATCTGAAATCCTGACCCGCTTTTGGGGCGGTGACTTACACTTATGTCACCGTCCCTCTGGAGGAAATCCTATGCGTTACGCTTACTTACTGACCCTGGCGCTGCTGCTGAGCGGCTGCTCAGCGCTGAAAACCACGCCGCAGCCGCCGCCTGCGCCCACTCATCAGGCGCAGGAAATTACGCGCGCGCAGAGTACCGGCCTGCCGAGACTCGGCAGCATCAGCACGCAGGTGCGGGGTTCGCCGGATGATGCGCAGCGCGCGCTGGCGGCGGAGGCCAACCAGCGCGGCGCGGTCTATTATCAGGTGATTATGGTGGATGAAACGGTCACGCCGGGATACTGGTACGCTACGGCGATCCTTTACGGCGCGTCACCCACCGCTGGCGCGCAGCAGTAAGCGTTCCGCCACCAGGCTCTCCAGCGGACGGACGCCGCGACCGTCGAGCCACTGCCGGCACCAGGCGTCCGCCAGCGGCGGCTCACCATATTTCAGCAGCTGTGCGCCCGTCGCCAGCAAAAACAGGCGCTGGGCGATGTCGCGCGCCTGGCTCTCCTGCAGGCGGTTCAGCCGCAGCTTCAGCTGACGCCAGGCCGCGTCAAACAGGCGATTAACGCCCTTCACCGCCCCGAACTCCTCATCCAGCATCTCGATCACGCCCGGCTGCTTGCGCAGCACCCGCAGCACGTCGAGACACATGACGTTGCCGGATCCCTCCCAGATGCTGTTGACCGGCATATCGCGATAGAGGCGCGGCAGTTCGCTCTCTTCGCAGTAGCCTACGCCGCCCAGCACCTCCATCGCCTCGGCGACGAACGGCATGCCCGCCTTGCAGACGGCGTACTTCGCCGCCGGGGTGAAAAGCCGGGCGAACAGGGTTTCCAGCGGCTGCGCCGGCTGCGACCAGGCGCGCGCCAGACGCATCAGCAGCGCCGTTTGCCCCTCCAGCTGCAGCGCCTGCGCCGCCAGCACCTGGCGCATCAGCGGCTGATCCAGCAGATTTTTGCCCATCACCTGGCGCTGGTGCGCATGATAGAGCGCGACGGAGAAGGCGCGCCGCATCTGGCCGTGGCTGCCGAGCGCGCAGTCGAAACGCGTCATACCGCCCATTTGCAGGATCAGCCGCACGCCGTCGCCCTCTTCGCCCAGCAGCCAGCCGGTGGCGTCCTGAAACTCCGCTTCGCTGCTGGCGTTGGCGCGGTTGCCCAGCTTCTCTTTCAGCCGTTCGAGGCGGATGGCGTTGCGCGTGCCGTCCGGCAGCAGACGCGGCACAAAGAAGCAGCTCAGCCCGTTGCCGCTTTGCGCCAGCACCAGGTGCGCGTCGCTCTGCGGCACGGAAAAGAACCATTTATGGCCGGTGAGGCGCCAGAGCGAGCCGGGCGCGCGATCCGCCAGCGGCTCCGCGCGCGTGGTGTTGCTGGTGACGTCGCTGCCGCCCTGCTTTTCCGTCATGCCCATGCCGATCAGCAGGCCGCGCTTCTGGCCGCCCGGCTGCGCGTGGGTGTCGTAGCGATCGCTGAGCAGCGGCTCGCGCCAGTCGCTGAAGGCGTCGGGCAGCCAGCGCTGCAGCAGCGGAACGGCGGCGTGCGTCATGGTCGCCGGACAGAGCGTGCCCGCCTCGACCTGCGCATGCAGGATAAAGCGCGCGGCGCGCGCCACCATGGCGCGATCGAGCACGTCGGGCTGCCAGCTGAGATTATGCAGCCGGCTGGCGCAGACGCCCTGCATCAGCAGATGCCAGGCGGGGTGAAAACGCACCTCGTCGATGCGCACGCCGCGCGCGTCATAGCGCAGCAGCTCCGGCGGCGCGGCGTTGGCCAGCCGGCCTAACTCCAGCGACTCGGCGCCGCCGAGCTGCGCGCCCACCGACGCCAGCCACTCGCGGTCCCACTCGGCGCCTTCACGGGCGAGCGCCTCGCGCAGCGGCGTGTCGGAGAGAAAGAGGTTGCTGTTGCTCAGGGGCTGTGGCTGATTGAAAACGGTGTGGGTGGTCCAGGTCATAACCCTTCCTCGCGTTGCCTGTCCCAGTGAGTATGGGAGAATGACGCGCGGTTATGCCTGGCACTAAGAGGATTTTGCGGCGGGGATCACGCCCCGCGCTGGCGTACCGCTTCGAACAGGCAGACGCCGGTTGCCACAGAGACGTTAAGCGACGAGACGCTGCCCGCCATCGGAATGCTGATCAGCTCGTCGCAGTGCTCGCGCGTCAGACGGCGCATGCCTTCACCTTCCGCACCCATCACCAGCGCCATCGGCCCGGTCATTTTGCTCTGATAGAGCGTATGGTCCGCTTCGCCCGCCGTGCCAACCACCCAGATGTTGTACTCCTGCAGCAGGCGCAGCGTGCGCGCCAGGTTGGTGACGCGGATCAGCGGCACGTTTTCCGCCGCGCCGCTGGCGACTTTTTTCGCCGTGGCGTTGAGCGACGCAGAACGATCTTTCGGTACGATCACCGCGTGCACGCCCGCCGCATCGGCGCTGCGCAGGCAGGCGCCAAGGTTGTGCGGATCGGTGACGCCGTCCAGCACCAGCAGCAGCGGTTTTTCCAGACTCGCCAGCAGATCCGGCAGATCGCCTTCCTGATACTGACGGCCCGGCTTGATGCGCGCCACGATACCCTGATGCACGCCGCCCTCTACCTGGCCATCCAGCCACTGACGGTTCGCCAGCTGGATAACGATGCCCTGAGCTTCCAGCGCCGCCACCAACGGCTGCAGGCGACGATCGTCGCGGCCCTTGAGGATAAAGACTTCCTGGAAGCGCTGGGGATCGCGCTCCAGCAGCGCCTGCACGGCATGGATACCAAAAATAATTTCGCTCATCGATCTGCTCAGTTTGGAATGAAATGGACTTCAGCGGACGCCCTCTGCGGGCAGAAGGCGTCCGTTAACGCATCAGGCGGAGTCAGCCTGTTTCTTCGCGGCGCGCTTCGCCCTGGTGGCGGCGGCGATTTTACGGGTTTTTTCCGACGGGGTTTTGCTTTTTTTCTCTTTCTTCGCTTTGGCCGGTTTTTCCTTGCCGTCGCGGAACGCTTCGTTCGGCTCAAAGTTGCCTTTTTTGCCGACCTGACGACGACGCTTCGGCGGCGCTTTGCCTTCGCGCTTCGCTTTGTCGCGCGCGGTTTTGCCTTCGCCGCGCGGCTGACGCTGGCTGGAGATCAGCGCGAAGTCGATCTTGCGCTCGTCCAGATGCACCGCCTCGACGCGCACTTCCACCGCATCGCCCAGACGATAGGTGCGTCCGCCCGATTCGCCGATCAGACGCTGCCCGACCGGATCGAAACGGTAGTAGTCGTTGTCGAGCGTCGAGACGTGCACCAGCCCGTCGATAAAGAGATCATTCAGGCGCACAAAGAAGCCGAAGCCGGTCACGCTGGAGATCACGCCGTTAAAGGTATTGCCGACCTGATCCTGCATAAAGTCGCACTTCAGCCAGTCGGCGACGTCGCGCGTTGCCTCGTCGGCGCGACGCTCGGTCATCGAACAGTGCTGGCCCAGCTGCAGCATCTGCGGCAGATCGTAGTGGTAGCCGCCGGTCGCGGTGGTGTTGCCTTTTACCTCGCCCTCGGCCTGCGCCAGCAGGTATTTGATGGCACGGTGCAGCAGCAGATCGGGATAGCGGCGGATCGGCGAGGTAAAGTGCGCATAGGACTGCAAGGCCAGACCGAAGTGACCGCGGTTTTCCGGATCGTAGACCGCCTGCTTCATTGAGCGCAGCAGCATGGTTTGCAGCATCTCCGCATCCGGGCGATCGGCGATCTGCGTCAGCAGCTCGGCGTAGTCGATCGGCTCCGGCTTCGCGCCGCCCGGCAGCGACAGGCCCAGCTCATTCAGCACGGTGCGGAAGCTGGTGATGCTGTCGTCGCTGGGACGATCGTGGTCGCGGAACAGCGCCGGCTCCTGGTGCTTCTCGACAAAGCGCGCCGAGGCGATATTGGCGAGGATCATGCACTCTTCGATCAGCTTGTGCGCGTCGTTGCGCACGGTGCGCTCTACGCGCTCGATGCGGCGCTCGGCGTTGAAGATAAATTTCGCTTCTTCGGTCTCGAACGAGATGCCGCCGCGCGCGTCGCGCGCCTGCTCCAGCACCTTATACATGGTGTGCAGCTCTTCCAGCGGCTTCAGCAGCGGCGCGTACTGCTCGCGCAGCTCGGGGTTGCCCTGCAGAATGTTCCACACTTTGGTGTAGGTCAGACGCGCGTGAGAGTTCATCACCGCTTCGTAGTGCTTATAGCCGGTCAGCTTGCCTGTGGCGGAGATGGTCATCTCGCACACCATGCAGAGGCGATCGACCTGCGGATTCAGCGAGCAGAGACCGTTGGAGAGCACTTCCGGCAGCATTGGCACCACCTGCGACGGGAAGTAGACCGAGGTGCCGCGCTGCAGCGCTTCGTCGTCGAGCGGCGTGCCGGGACGAACGTAGTAGCTCACGTCGGCGATCGCCACCCACAGGCGCCAGCCGCCGCCGCGTTTTTTCTCGCAGTAGACCGCATCGTCGAAGTCGCGCGCGTCTTCGCCGTCGATGGTGACCAGCGGCAGCTTGCGCAGATCGACGCGCCCTTGCTTCGCTGCTTCCGGCACCTCTTCGCTGAGTTTGCTGACCTGCTTTTCCACTTCCGGCGGCCAGCTGTGCGGGATCTCATGGGTGCGCAGCGCCATATCGACCGCCAGGCCGGTGCCCATGTTGTCGCCAAGGATCTCCGCGACTTTGCCGATCGCCTTGGTGCGGCGCGTCGGGCGCTGCACCAGCTCCACCACCACCACCGAGCCCATACGCGCCTGTAAGGTCGCTTCCGGCGGGATGAGAATGTCGAAGCTCAGACGGCTGTCGTCCGGCACCACGAAACCGGCGCCCGCGTCGGTGAAGTAGCGGCCGACGATCTGGTTGTTGCGCGGCTCCAGCACGCGCACCACGCGCGCTTCGCGCCGTCCTTTGCGATCGGCGCCCAGCGGCTGCGCAAGGATAACGTCGCCGTGCATGCACATTTTCATCTGCTCGGCGGAGAGATAGAGGTCATCTTTCTGACCTTCCACGCGCAGGAAGCCGTAGCCGTCGCGGTGGCCAATCACCTTGCCGCGCAGCAGATCGAGGCGTTCCGGCAGCGCGTAGCACTGGCGACGGGTAAACACCAGCTGACCGTCGCGCTCCATGGCGCGCAGGCGACGACGCAGCGCTTCAAGGTGCTCTTCGTCGGTCAGGTTCAGTTCCTGCGCCAGCTCGTCGCGGCTGGCGGGTTTTTCGCGTTTTTCCAGATGAGCCAGAATAAATTCACGGCTCGGAATAGGATTTTCGTATTTTTCAGCTTCTCTTTCCTGAAAAGGATCTTTTGACATAGCGGTTCCTCCGATGTCATTTCAGATTCATTGCCACCGGCGGTTCGGACAATAAAATGTGGTATAAGGGTTCATTCCCCTCGACTAGGTCTGCCAGCGTGTAGCTGTCCAGTTCCCGCAAAAACAGCTGTACCGCATCGTTCAGCGCCTTTCTCAGGCGGCAGGCTGGCGTAATGACGCAGGTGGCGCAGTCCACTAACTGTAGCGGCTCCATTTTTCGTACCACGTCGCCGATGATGATATGACGCGGATCCATCCCGAGACGGATGCCGCCGTTTTTGCCGCGCGTCGCCGCGATAAATCCCGCACGGCTGAGCTGATTGATAATTTTAACCATATGGTTGCGCGACACGCCGTAGGTCTCGGTGACTTCGGTGATGTTAGTCATTTTGCCTTCCGGCAAACTGGCCATGTAAATTAGGGCCCGCAGACCATAATCGGTAAAACTTGTCAGCTGCACAGTGACCTCAGTAGCGCACCCACGGCGTATTTATCTGCTCTGCCCGCGTTGCGGTTGATTTTAATAGTAAACCGGCTTGCGGTTACTGTAGATGATAAACCAGAGTCGAAACCAGAGTGTGTTTTTTTCAGCCGAACGGTGATGTGAACGCGCGAAGGGATGAGAAGCGGAGAAAAAGAGGCCGGAGCGTCTCCGGCCTGTGCAGGATTATGCGTCGAACGGATCGCGCAGAATCATGGTTTCGCTACGGTCTGGACCGGTAGAGATAATATCAACCGGCACGCCGGTGACTTCTTCAACGCGCTTAATGTAGTCGCGCGCGGTCTGCGGCAGCCCTTCCAGCGTTTTCACGCCGAAGGTGGTTTCGCTCCAGCCTGGCAGGGTTTCGTAGATCGGCTCGATGCCTTCCCAGTTTTCCGCCGCCAGCGGCGTGGTGGTCACTTCGCGGCCGTCCGGCAGGCGATAGCCCACGCAGATTTTCACTTCTTTCAGGCCGTCCAGCACGTCCAGCTTGGTCATGCAGAAGCCCGACAGGGAGTTGATCTGCACCGCGCGACGCACCGCGACCGCATCCAGCCAGCCGGTGCGACGACGACGCCCGGTGGTGGCGCCAAATTCATTGCCTTTCGCGCACAGGAACTCGCCAATGTCGTCAAACAGTTCGGTCGGAAACGGACCCGCGCCAACGCGCGTCGAGTAGGCTTTGACGATGCCCAGCACGTAATCAACGCAGCGCGGACCAATACCCGAACCGGTCGCCACGCCGCCGGCGGTGGTGTTGGACGAGGTCACATAGGGATAGGTGCCGTGGTCGATATCCAGCAGCGTGCCCTGCGCGCCTTCGAACATGATCAGGTCGCCGCGCTTCTGCGCTTTGTCCAGCAGATCGGAAACGTCGACCACCATGCTGGTCAGCACGTCGGCTACCGCCATGACGTCGCTCAGCACTTTATCGTAGTCGACCGCGTCTTCTTTGTAGTAGTTGACCAGCTGGAAGTTGTAGTAATCGACAATCTCTTTCAGCTTGATGGCGAAGGTCTCTTTATTAAAGAGATCGCCGACGCGCAGGCCGCGACGCGCCACTTTATCTTCATAGGCGGGACCGATGCCGCGGCCGGTGGTGCCGATGGCTTTGGCGCCGCGCGCTTTCTCGCGCGCCAGATCCATCGCCACATGGTATTGCAGGATCAGCGGACAGGCTTCGGAAATCAGCAGACGTTCGCGTACCGGTATGCCGCGTTCTTCCAGGCCTTTCATCTCTTTCATCAGAGCTTCAGGCGACAGCACCACGCCGTTACCGATAATGCTGGTGACGTTTTCGCGCAGGATGCCAGATGGAATTAAATGGAGGACGGTTTTTTCACCGTTGATGACAAGCGTATGGCCTGCATTGTGGCCACCCTGGTAGCGCACGACATAATTCGCGCGTTCAGTCAGAAGGTCTACAATCTTACCTTTGCCTTCGTCACCCCATTGGGTGCCCAGTACGACGACGTTCTTACCCATTTTCAAAATCACCGATTGCTTAAAAATGGATTCTACCATCTGATCTTGCGGCTTTCAGCACTTTTAGCATACGTTTGCGCGCATTTTTCGCCTGGCTTTTGCACACTACAACATCCTGGGGAACGCGCGCGCAAAAGACACAATTTAGCTGCTGTGCGCGGCAATCATGTAGTAGATCACCACGCCCGCCACCACCAGGCCGCCGCCGAAACGGTGCAGCAGACGATCCGGCAGCTGCGCCATACTGAGGATCATACGTCGCCAGACGCGCGGCAGAAACATCGGTCCCAGCCCCTCCAGCACTAACACCAGCGCCAGCGCCATCCATATGGTTGTGTTCATGGATCATCCCAAAAAAAAGGCCGACATCATTGTCGGCCCGTAGGTTATAGCAGGTCTTATCGCGTCGCGTTAGAGGGCGCTTTCATATATCGGAAGAAATCGCTGTCCGGACTCAGCACCATCACATCCTGATTGTCGCTGAAGCTATTTTCATAGGCGCGCAGGCTGCGGATAAAGGCGTAGAAATCAGGATCCTGGCTGAAAGCGTCAGCAAAGAGCTTCGCCGCTTCGGCATCGCCGTCACCGCGTGTAATCAATGCGGTGCGCTGCGCTTCCGCCAGCGTGCGGGTTACCTGGTAGTCCGCCTGAGCGCGCAGTTTTTCCGCCTCTTCCTGACCCTGCGAGCGCTGGCTACGCGCTACCGCTTCACGCTCGGCGCGCATACGGTTGTAGATCGCGTCCGACACTTCGGTCGGCAGGTTGATCTGCTTGATGCGCACATCCACCACCTGAATGCCCAGCGCCGCCATGCTGTTTGGATTGATCGCCGGCTCTTTGCTGTTGGTTTCACGCTCGACGCGCGCCGCGGCGCTGGCGATGGCGTCATCCGCCGCCGGCGTCTGCACCTCGTCGTCGCTGCCGGCGCTGCCGGTGTTCAGCGCATCGCGCACGTCGGTGGTCAGACGCCCGCGCGAATCCGTCACAATATCCTTCACGTCAAGACGACCCATCTCGGAACGCAGGCGGTCGCTGAACTTACGTTTCAGCAGCACTTCCGCCTGAGAGACATCGCCGCCGCCCGTCGCCAGGTAGTAGCGGCTGAAGTCGCTGATGCGCCACTTGATGTAGGAGTCGACGATCAGATCTTTCTTCTCTTTGGTGACGAAGCGATCCGCCTGGTTGTCCATGGTCTGAATGCGCGCATCGAGGGTTTTCACCGTCTCGATAAACGGCACTTTCATGTGCAGACCCGGCGCGAACACCTGCGGTTTGTTTTCGTCGTCGCGCAGCACTTTACCAAAGCGCAGCACGATGCCGCGCTCGCCTTCCTGAACCACGAACAGTGAAGCGTAGAGCGCCACCAGTACAACAATAATGACTACAATTATGGGCTTACGCATCAATTACTCTCTCCCTTCGCGCTGGGTATCGTTGCGCAGAGCGTTGGCCCGACGCTGATCCATGATGCTGTCTGGATTATAGGCTGAGGTGTCGCTGCGGCTGGCGGTGCTGCCAGGCGAAGCGGGCAGCGTGGACAGACTGGCACCTTTCTGGCCGCTCTGCGCCGCGCCGCTGGCGCCGCGCATCAGCTGATCGAGCGGCAGCACCATCAGGTTGTTGCCGCGATCGTTAACCAGCACCTTGCGGGTATGGCTCAGCACACGTTCCATGGTTTCGATATAGAGACGCTCTTTGGTGATATCCGGCGCCGCTTTATATTCCGGCAGCAGTTTGGCGAAGCGCGCCACTTCACCCTGCGCTTCCAGCACGGTGCGCTCTTTATAGGCGCGCGCCTCTTCGAGAATGCGCTGCGCCTGACCGTTGGCGCGCGGCTGCACTTCGTTGGCGTAGGCTTCCGCCTCGCGGACGTATTGCTCGCGGTTTTCACGCGCGGCAATGGCGTCGTCGAACGCGGCTTTCACCTCTTCCGGCGGACGCGCCGCCTGGAAGTTGACGTCCAGCAGCGTGATGCCCATGTTGTAAGGACGAATGGTTTCGTCGATTTCGCGCTGGGTATCGCTACGCACCACGGTACGGCCTTCGGTCAGGATGCGATCCATGGTCGAGCGCCCGATAACGCCGCGCAGCGCGCTGTCGGTTGCCTGGCGCAGGCTGTCGTCCGCGCTGGTAACGGCGAACAGGTAGCGTTCAGGATCGGTCACGCGGTACTGCACGTTCATTTCCACGCGCACCACGTTCTCGTCCGAGGTCAGCATCACGCCTGAGGCGGCAAGCTCGCGCACCGCTTCGACGTTGACCGCACGCACCTGATCGATAAAGGTGGGTTTCCAGTTCAGGCCTGGCTCAACCAGATGACTGAATTTGCCGAAGCGCGTTACGACGCCGCGCTCCGCTTCTTTGATGGTGTAGAATCCGCTGGCGGCCCAGATAACCACCGCCGCAACCGCGACGATACCGACCAGTTTGCCTCCGCTGCCGCCGCTGCGCTGGCCATTTTCACTCTGTTTGCCACCGCCCAGTCCGCCAAGCTTTTTGCTTAACTTACGGAAGATATCATCCAGATCCGGAGGTCCCTGCTCACGACCGCCTTTGTTTCCCCCAGAGTTGCCGCCTTTATTATTGCTGCTTCCCCACGGGTCGCGGTCCTGTCCGTTATTACCGGGCTGATTCCACGCCATGTTCTACTCCATTTATTGTAAGTGCGCTGTTTACCCTGCAGCTTTCAGGCTGTAGCGGTGTTGGCTGCCTTCGTTCGCCCTAAAGAGCCTAAAGAAAAAGATCCCAGAAAAACGGCAGCCGCCTGCTACACCATATCAGCTATTGCGTAAGGACGTTTGGGCAACGTGTCAAACTATGTAATCGAGCAGCGCCGGCTCCTGCTTGCACAGGCGTCGCCAGTCGACCATCGGCAGGCGCACGCGCAGCCCAACGCCGCCATCTTCTTCATTCCATTCATCTTCAATGGCCTGCAGCTGGTAGAAGCGGCTGCGTAAACGCCCCGCTTCCGGCGGCAGACGCAGCGCGAACTGCGCGATTTCGCCCGCCAGCCGCTCAGAGAGCGCCTGCCATAACAGCGGAATGCCTTCGCCGCTCTGCGCGGAAAGCCAGACGCGGATCGGCAGGTTTTCTTCATTGCGGTCGATACGCGGCGCGAACCCGTCCAGCATATCGATTTTATTCATCACCAGCAGCGTCGGGATCTCATCCGCTTCGATCTCTTCCAGCACCGTGTCGACCGCTTCAATGTTCTCATTGACGCGCACGTCGGCGGCATCGATGACGTGCAGCAGCAGCGTCGCCTGGCGCGTTTCCTGCAGCGTCGCTTTAAACGCGGCCACCAGGTCATGGGGCAGATGGCGGATAAAGCCGACGGTGTCCGCCAGCACCACGTCACCGACGTCGGCGACGCTCAGACGACGCAGCGTGGGATCGAGCGTGGCGAACAGCTGATCCGCCGCATAGACGTTAGCGGAGGTAATGGTGTTAAACAGGGTGGATTTGCCGGCGTTGGTGTAACCCACCAGCGACACGGTCGGCACGTCCGCTTTCGCGCGCGCCTGACGTCCCTGCTCGCGCTGTTTTTCCACGCGTTCGAGCCGGGATAAAATTTGGCTAATTCGATTGCGCAGCAGGCGACGGTCGGTTTCCAGCTGGGTTTCACCCGGGCCGCGTAGGCCGATACCGCCTTTCTGACGCTCAAGGTGCGTCCAGCCGCGAACCAGTCGCGTGGCAAGATGGCGCAGCTGGGCCAGCTCGACCTGAAGCTTACCTTCATGGGTACGGGCGCGTTGGGCAAAAATATCCAGGATCAGACCGGTGCGGTCGATGACTCGGCATTCGCACAGGCGCTCCAGATTGCGTTCCTGCGCTGGGGTTAAGGCATGATCGAATAATACGACCGATGCTCCACTTGATTTTACCGCATCGGCAATTTCAGCTGCCTTTCCTTCACCGACAAAATATTTGGGATGTGGCGCTTTACGACTGCCGGTAATAACCTGCAGCGCGTCGACGCCCGCAGAAGAAACCAGGGTTTCGAATTCCTGGAGATCTTCCATCTCTTTGTCTTGGGAGAACCAGATGTGTACCAGTACGGCCTGCTCACCGGCATCATAACGGTCAAACAAGCTATAACCTCGCTTAGAAAATAGAAGACCAGGACGGAAAACGGCCTGCGTTCTCCCGCCCTGGCTTGTACGGGTAGCGCGTTATTCCGCGTTATCGCCGTCTTGTTGTGGCTGCGACTGTGCAGAAGCGTTGCTACCGCCGTGGTGGTAGTTATTGCTGCCGCCACCAGCATTGTTGCTGTGGTGAGAAACCGGGCGTGATGGAACCACAGTAGAAATGGCGTGTTTGTAAACCATCTGGCTTACCGTGTTCTTCAACAAAATCACGAATTGATCGAAAGACTCAATTTGTCCCTGCAGCTTGATACCGTTGACCAAATAAATCGAAACCGGAACACGTTCACGACGCAGTGCGTTCAAAAACGGGTCTTGTAATGATTGCCCCTTAGCCATTCTATCTTTTCCTTATATGCTTGTTGTTTATTACTTGTAGAACCGAAGTCCTGAAAAAAACTGCGTAAAAATTTGCGCACGATAACCAGCCAATTGTACACAATCACCCATGCTTCGCACTAAGAACCTGAAGCACCTCATTACGCGCGGATTCTGGGCTGTCGCTGTCAAGCCAGCGGACATTTTCCCAGCCGCGTAACCAGGTCATCTGGCGTTTAGCGAGCTGCCGGGTTGCGCAAATTCCCCGATAAACCATCTCGTCATAATCGATCTCGCCAGCCAGGTAAGACCACATCTGGCGATAACCGACACAGCGAATGGAAGGCATATCCGTATGCAAATCACCTCGTGCAAACAGGGCCCGAGCCTCCGCTTCAAATCCTGACGCCAGCATCTGTTCGAAGCGCAATGCGATACGCTGATGCAGCAGTTCACGGCTCGCGGGGGCGATTGCGAACTGATACACATCGTAGGGTAACGCTTCGCCGGATGTTTTTGTCAGTTCCGTTAAAGTTTTACCCGAAATAAAAAAAACTTCCAGTGCTCGCGAAAGTCTCTGCGGATCATTCGGATGAATACGACTCCCGGCGACCGGATCGATGGCGCACAGCTGACGATGCAGTTCGTCCCATCCTTTCTCGCGCGCCATTTCCTCTATCCGCTGACGCACCTCGGGATCGGCCGAGGGCAGCGGCGACAATCCTTCCAGCAACGCTTTGAAATAGAGCATGGTTCCGCCGACCAGCAGCGGGATCCGGCCGGCCTGCACGATCTCCGCCATCGCCGCCAGCGCATCACGGCGAAAGTCGGCGGCCGAATAGGCCTGCGACGGATCGCGGATGTCCAGCAGGCGATGCGGCGCCTGCGCTAACTCGTCGGCGGAGGGCTTCGCCGTGCCGATATCCATCCCGCGATAGATTAAGGCAGAATCAACGCTAATAAGTTCCACCGGCAGCTGCTTTCTTAACGCAATCGCCAGCGCGGTTTTGCCCGAGGCGGTCGGCCCCATCAAAAAAATAGCCTTAGGTCGGCCAGACTGGTTTTGTTCACTCATGCTTTAGTGCGGTCAGCGCGCTCTCAATCTCAATGGCCTGAATCAGGCCTGAAGGCGGCGATTTCAGCAGCTGCGGACAGAGCCGCTCCAGCTCCGC
>Ga0157362_1000568_pt1 | contig 12942 bp, 10 predicted proteins | sample AttlaeALBM3_FD_111480 | JGI IMG/M metagenome (GOLD analysis project Ga0157362, IMG submission 111480) | Fungus gardens microbial communities from leaf cutter ant in Ribeirão Preto, State of São Paulo, Brazil - Atta laevigata ALBM3 | ecosystem: Host-associated > Fungi > Mycelium > Unclassified ... | reverse complement strand
GTCGAAGCCGTGGACTGCGGCGGTGGCCTCGGCATCCGCTATCGTGACGAAATCGCTCCATCGCCCGATATGCTCGCAGGCGTCATCGCCGAGACACTTGGCGATCTCGATGTCCGGCTCAGCATCGAACCCGGCCGCTGGCTCTCCGCCCCGACCGGCCTTCTGCTGACCCGCGTGATCGAAACCAAAGCCGGCAACCCCGATTTCGTCGTGCTCGACGCCGCCATGAACGATCTCGCCCGCCCGTCCCTTTATGAATCGTGGCACGGCATCATGCCCGTTGCCCCGTCGGGCCAGACCAGTCCGACGAAACTCTGGGACATTGTCGGCCCGGTTTGCGAAAGCAGCGACATTTTCGCCCGTGACCGCGCCTTGCCTGCGGACACGAAGCGCGGGGACCTGATCGCTCTGCTCGATACAGGCGCTCACGGCTCGGTTATGAGCTCCACCTATAATTCCCGCCCATTCGCAGTGCAGGCCCTGATCGACAATGGAAAATGGGAGATCATCCGCCAGCGCCAGAGCGTTGAGGACCTGATCGCTGCCGAAACCGTGCCGAAATGGCTCACAGCTAAGGACGATCATGGCTGAGCCAAACCCGGCCCTCCACCTCAAAGCCCTGCGCCGCAAAGCCCAGCGCGTCCTCTGGTGGGAGCGTGCCTGGGAGCCTCTGCGCTGGCCCTTGCTTCTGGTCGCGTTCTACGTTCTGGCCTGTCTCGCGCGTATTCCCCAGTCCCTGCCGGACTGGCTGCATACCCTGCTGGAAGCCGGCGTTCTTGGCACAGCCTTGTGGCTAACCGTCAGCGGCCTGCGTCATGTGCCTCCCGTCAGCATTCCCGTAGCCGACCGCCGAATCGAGCATGATTCCAAACTCGCGTATCAGCCTCTCCTCAGCCTGACCGACCGGCCAGCCTTTGCAGGAAATGGCGAGCAGTCCGCTATCTGGTCCCATCATGTCGAGCGCGTCACGGCCTCGCTCGGCACACTCCGTGTTAGCCTTCCCCACCCCAAAACCAGCCTGCACGAACGGCTTGCACTCATTGCCGCTCCATTGGCCATCGTGGTTGCGGCCATTCTCGGCGGCACGCACACACCCTCGCGTCTTCACGCAGGGCTGATCCCCGGCGTGGATGACGACAGCATTTCGCTCCCCGCCCTTCAGGCCTGGATCGACCGTCCGTCCTACGCTCCCGGTGCGCCGATTTTCCTTTCCGCTACGGGCCACAATACGCTTGACGTTCCACAGGGTGCCATTCTGAACGCCACCATCACCGGTGCGCATGGAAAACCCTCCCTGCACGGAATCGCCTCTCCTGAACTGAGCCGCCTCGATGCCGAGAGTTGGAACAGTCACGGCACGCTCCAGCAATCCGGCACCATCAGTATCGTCGTCCGTGGCCGGACCCTTGGCTCATGGCATGTGAAAGTCGAACCAGACCTGCCGCCTACCGTCACATGGGACGGCAAACCCGGCCCGCAGAAAGACGACTGGCGCACCGGCCTGCCCTGGCACGTCCACCAGGCCTACGGCGTCGCCTCCCTCGAAGCCGAAATCAACCTTCCCGGCCTGACCCGGGGCCGCATTCTGCGCGTTCCCATCCCGCTCGACGGACAACCCAAGGACGCAAAAGGCGTCGCCACGCCGGACCTTTCCTCCGATCCGTTTGCCGGAATGGAAGTCGAAGGCCGCCTGCATGCTAAAAGTGCTTCAGACCACGAAAGCCGCAGCGATATCGTCAAATTCCAGATCGCTGCCCGCAAATTCACCGATCCACTGGCCCGCGCCCTCGTCGCCCTGCGTCGCCGCCTCATGCTCGGCCAGCAGCGCACCTCGCAGGCCGCAGCCGAACTGAAACTTCTGACGCAGACGACCGACGAGCGCGCCATTCTCGCATCCCTCGGCCTTGAGATCGCCTCGCTACAGAAAGACGCCCCCGATGGTTCGGCGGACCGTGTACCCGGCGAACTCTGGGCACTGGCGCTTTATCTGGACGATCTCCGTCGCGACGGACCTGAAATCGCTGATGCTGCCGCTGAAGTCCGCGCGGCTCAGCAGGGCGTGCAGCAGCAGCTCGACCACATGCGGGACCTCGGAGACAAGGGACATACCCTCCCCGAACAGGAAGAGCTTCAGCGCCGGACACAGGCTCTCAAGGATGCCCTGAACCGTCGGATGCAGCTTCTGTTCTCACGCGCGGCCCAGAGCGGCATCATCATGCCTCAGTCCAGCACCAGCTCGGCCGATCCGTTCTCGGACGAAATGCGCCGTCTGCAGTCCGAAGCCAATCAGGGTCATGGCGACGAAGCCCTCAGGCGCCTCCAACAGATGGAAGACATGGCCGAGCGCATGCGTCAGGCCAGCCCCGAGGATCTCAAGGCTCTTGCCGAACAGATGAAGGCGCAGGCAGAAGCCCGTGCCCAGCGCGCGGCTCTGCATGATCTCGTCCACCGCGAAACCACCCTGCTCGACCACACACAGTCCCGCCTCTCCGCAGCCCAGAAGGCCGCAGCTCCCCCCGATGATGGCAGCCGCCCGGATATCAGCCAGATGTCCACGGCCGACTTGCTCCGTCAACTCGGCATGCAGCCTCCGGCCGGCATGGAGCAGCCTGCCAACGCCAAACCGCCCGCTCCGGTCGATCCCGCCACGGTCGCTGCACAGTCCGACGGACGCCGCGCGGACCATGCCCTGCAACGCGCGCTACAGCGCGTGAATGACATCCTGAGCCACCGCGTCAAAGATCTGACCGGCAAACCCGCTACAGCCTTCGACAAGGCGAAAACGGATATGCAAACCGCGCGTGAAGCACTCGCTGACCGTAAGGACGCTGAGGCCCAGACCGCCGAGCAGAAAGTCCTCGCCGATCTGTCCGAGGCCGGAAAGCAGATGCGCCAGAACCAGAAATCCGGTGGATCAGGCAAGGGACAGGGGGGCAGCCTGAGCTTCATCCCGTCCGGTGGCGCAGGTGGTTCCGGCAAACCCCAGCATGGTGCGAAAGGCAAACAGGGCGATAACGGCGACCAACCCCAGGCCGGCGACGAAGACGGCGATGAGGACGATCAGAAGGATCAGGATCCACTCGGCCGCAAATTGGGCGAAGGCGACAAGGGCAAAGATTCTGACGCGCACATCCCGGACAAAAGTGCCCGTGACCGCGCCCGCGACATCGAACGCGAACTCCGCCGCCGCGCCTCGGACCGCACCCGCCCGCAAAGCGAACTGGACTATCTGGAACGGCTCCTTAAATCGTTCTGACAAAAACCCGGTACCTTCATGGCACCGGGTTTTTCCATATCCAGTCCTTAATGGACATAAGCGGTTATTTCACGCCCCTGCTGCTTGCTTCTCAATCTGAGCAGCCCCGGGTAACATACCGTGCATCTTCCAGTTGGAATCAGCGACCAGGATCGCGCACAGCTCACTCCAGCAGAGTGTGACATCTAAATGTGAATTGGTGCTGTTAAGAAGCAGCATCAGTGCCTGATCGGCATGGCCCATGAAAATCAGGTCGAGCATGATCTGCATGGTCGTGGACAGCGCCCCCTGACGATTTTGCCGAGGTTCCCACATGAATGCCTCGGTTTCATTTCCAGAAAACGCTCCCTCGAACCTTAGGAAGACCAAGGGCAAGCATTCTGCTTCAAGCGCTCTGCTCCCAACGCGGATGTTCCATTACGCCAGATCACAGGGAGCGATGTCGAAATGCTGTCGAAATCGGATGCGCCGAATGGCCTCAGCACAGGGATCGACAATCAGAAACCAAACGGGCCGGTCGCAGGCGCAGCCTCTGGCTTCGATCTTGCCCGTTGCCAGAGGGGCGCAACAAGCCCGGGCAGTCCATCAATATTTTCAGAAATCGGGGGTGCTTTGCCTGTCCAGACGAGACAGAACACCTGAGGCTCTGTGCTTCGCACTTAACAGGCCTGCGCCTCTAGACGCCCTTCAGGCCCGAACCACAAAGCCCGCGCCGCCCCAGCGCCCAACACAAAGACATGCAGGAACTGAGTGCGGCGCATACCGGCTTATATTTTAGAAAATCACATAACGTTATGGAATGCGATAGAATGGATTGGGCAGAAGAAAGCCCTTTTTCGCATAGCCCCCGCTCAGATCGGATGGCTGATCGCCAAGGCTTGCAATGATCGTATAGCCCTTACGCTCGATCCTCTCACGGGTCGGCGCTTTATACATCGCAGCATAACCATGCGACGTCATCGGCCGCAGATACAGCCCGTCCCAATGCGCTATTCCCGCCAGATGCAGATTCCGCTCCGTGGCCTCGCGCTCGTCCTCATGCCTTCCCGTCACGAAAAATACCGCGACATGATGAGCCTGCGCGTCCTCGATCAGCGCCCGCATAGAGGCAAAAGCAGGAGCCCGCCCACTCTTCTCCCAGGCATCCACGCCACATGGTCCCTTGGGCAGCGCATCGCAGGAACCAGCCGCGATATATCCGAAATCATTAGCCCGGATCTCATCCCAGTTGGACAGCGTCGTCTCGTCGATATCGAGCACAATGGCGGGGCGACGCGTCTTCGGCGCAGTCTCGTCAATCCACTGGCGGGCCTGTGCAACAACAACATCGAAATCGTGCTGATAGTCACCACTGTCGTGATAGGCGCTGGCGGCCAGAATGGCATCGCCCACATTCGCGGGCTGTGCGGCCATGGCTGCCAGAGGCGCCATGACGCCACCAACAAACAAGCTGGTGGCGAGCAGAAGAGAACGGATCATGGAGGAGCCACCTTTCGTGACAGAAGAACAAGCCCGACCCCAACCAACGCCAGAGCCGTGCCAATGACGGAAACACCGCCATAGCCCAACCCCATCGACAGCGCGATACCACCCAGCGCCGCGCCAATAGCGTTTCCGAGATTGAACGCGCCGATATTCATGGACGACGCCAGCGCCGGCGCATCATGCGCAGCCTGCATCACCCGCATCTGCAGCGCCGGCATGAGCGCAAACGTGGACGCGCCCCACAGAAGCGATGCAAACAGCGCGCCCGGAACGGTCTGCGCCATCCAGGGAAAGATCAGCATGATGACGCCAAGAATAGGGAAAAAGACCAACAGACTTCCATCCAGTGACTTGTCAGCACTCCGTCCCCCCACAGCATTGCCAATGGAGAACCCAACACCCGTAAGCATCAGCGCCACGGTAATGACCGTCGGGCTGGCATGGGTGATATGCTCAAGGATCGGCGCGATATAGGTGTAGAGCACGAACATCGCTCCCGCCCCGATCGCGGTCGTCAGCAGCGCGAGCAGCACATTGGCCTTCACCAGAACCCGCAGTTCACGCCCGACTTCCGGAGTCGGACCAATCTCACGGAACGGAAGCGCAAGCTGCACCGCCAGCATGGTCACCAGGCCCAGCGTCGCCGTTATGGCAAAGGCGCTGTGCCAGCCGAAATTCAGCCCCAGCCACGTCGCCGCCGGAACACCAATGATATTGGCAATCGTGAGCCCCATGAACATGGACGCCACCGCACTCGCCCGCCGCGAGGGTGCCACAGACAACGATGCCTCAACCGCGCCAAGACCGAAAAACGCCCCATGCGCCAGACTGGTCAGGACACGGGCAGCAAACAGCAGCTCATAGCTGTTGGAAACAGCGGACAGCAGGTTTCCCGCCACATACAGACCCATAAGCAGAATCAGGGCCAGTTTGCGCCGGAACCGCGCCATCAGCAGCGTAATGACAGGGGCACCAATCATCACGCCCACCGCATAGGCCGTCACCAGACCACCAGCCTTGGGCACACTGACCTGAAGACCATGGGCGATGACGGGCAGAAGACCCATCGGGGTAAATTCTGTCGTGCCGATGGCAAAGGCGCCAACAGCGAGCGACAGCAGTGGCCAGTTTGGTGGCGATTTTGCTGCCAGTTTCAAGACCGGTCTCCGGGAATGCAGATTGTTCGAGATTGATCGAACACTGCCATACCCGAAACCCCGGAACAACCAAAAGTTGTTTTACATCATACCGTTGGGATGCTCACCCATGTCCATGCCATCCATGATCATGGTCTTGTGATGCGGATCATCGAGATGACAGTCATGATCCTGAAGCTCCTCGCCCGACCCGTGATCGAACACATGCGCCATATCATCGAGCAGGATGAACCCGCCATGCTTGGCCGGCGTCACGACGAGCGTGTGAATGGACATGTCATCGGCAGAAATCACCCGGAACGGTGACGGGTCCAGAGAGGCCACGATCCGCGCCCGATAGGGATGACCATACAGCGAAACCAACGACCAGTTTTCTGTGATCATGTTTTTATCGAGTTCGGCGCGGGCATAAGCCGTCAGACAGTCCACATGGATGTGCAACTGATCCTGCGTCCGGCCAGGACGGGAATTGATCGCCATCGACAGATGCTCGTCCGGAATTTCGAACCCATAGGCCTGCGCCACATGTGCCCGCTCACCCCAGGCTTCCGCGAAATAGTTCGGTGTTTCCGACTTCAGCAGAACGGGATCTTCAACGCCAGGAACCTTCTGCGTCGGGATGACAAGATACTGCCCGTGTCCCGTATGATCCTTGAGCAGGGCGTAACCGTTCTTCTCGTCGTAAACCGTGCAGGGTTTGTGCTCCGCATCCAAAGCGCAACGGCTGTGCACAATCTTCCACAGCGCACCCCGGTCATGGGACTTGCCACATCCTGACAGCCCGAACGCAACCGCTGCCGCGACAAGACCAACCCTGGCTGCCGTCCCGTAATTCCGCAAACTCATTCTTCCCTTACCTGACACTCAAGCTGCATTGCAGCCGCCAGCCTCTCGAAACGACGACGGACCGCACTGCCTGCCGCCCGGACGCTGCGCGCGCCCAGAACCAGCACGAGCGTTCCATCTTCCACGAGAAGCCTGCACTCATCGAGCAGAACCTTCGTCCCTGCACAGAGTGTATACGCCAGCCGAAGCGCCAGACCCAGTCGCACCGCACGCTCGATTTCCGAACGCGACAGAAGCTGCCGGGAAGGTTCGATCAGGGGAGAATCCATCGAGACTTCATAACGTACTGCCAGCGTCAGGCCGACGAAGGCCCGTGCACTATGATCAAAGCCCACGCCATGCCCATGCATCATACGCCGGTAAGTCTGCTCCGCCCGGTATTCAGGATGATCATAAGAGCCGATATCGGACAACATGCAGGCCAGTTCGCGAAGGCGCTTCTGGGTCCGGGTCTCATCGCGGAACAGCGGTGCTGTCCAGCTCACCAGAGGCTCTGCCAGCGACGCACTGCGCGCCAGACGGTTGGCCATCTCCGCCGCCAGATCCGTCATCGGATCAAGATCCGCTACCGAAGAGGCGACATGGCGCATGTACCAACCTTCGCGCAACCCATCGACGCTGAACACGACCTTGGACGGACGGACCCTCTCCATCAGGCACCGCAGCACGACGGCCGCAAACGGCGCATCCGCCAGACGTTTGCGCGGCGCCCCGGGAAGCTTCTCCAAAGTGCGCCGGGGCGAGGCGATGACCCAGTCCGCCATCTCCCGCGCTTCCCCTTCCGAGAGAGTAAACAGATGCACGAGGTTCAGCGGATACTGCGTCCGCGCAATCTGCAGGCGTGCCAGCGCACGAAACGCTCCACCTACCAGATAAAGCGGCCGGCCCGTCATACCCGGCAGCCAGTTCACGGCGGCGAGAAGCTCATTTGCAATTTCCGCAGCGCGCTCAATGCTGCCTTTGGCGCGATCATGCAGCCGGATCACACCCAACTTGGTCGTCACGGCCTCAAAATACTGACCTTCAGCCACGTGGATCAGCTCAAGGGATCCACCCCCAATATCGGCCACCAGCCCGTTCGCTTCCGGCAACCCGCACAAAACGCCACGCGCCGCATAATCAGCTTCCTCGGTTCCTTCCAGAACCCGGATCGGCACCCCTGGCATCCGGGCACGGATCGCATCCACAAAGTCCGGACCGTTGGACGCGTCACGGACCGCTGCCGTGGCGAGAACCTCGAAAGGCTCGGCACCCATAGCGCGGGCAACGGTATGGAAGCGCCCCAGCACATCCATCGCCAGCGCCACGCCCTCGTCATTGAGGCGCCCGGTCGCATCCAGACCACGCCCCAGCTTGAGCGTGACCTTCTCGTTGAAGATTGGAAGGGGATTGCGTGTCACCCCTTCAAAAACAACCAGCCGGACCGAGTTTGAACCGAGATCGACAATAGCGGAACGCTGTGAAGATGAGGACATGCAGATCAGTCTTCCAGAATCCTGTCAGGCCGTTCACGGGGGCGGTGCGCCTCCGGAAGAACCTTTTCCCGCGCAGCCGAGCCTCGGCCGGACAGGGACGGATTGTTCATGAAGTATTCGTGAGCGGAGAAAGGATGTGCGCCCGGCGAAACCCGATGCCAGTAGCCGTCCCTCGTGAGCGTCCAGCTCTGAAGGTTGTCCTTGATGTTCATCGTCATGATCTGGCCAAGAATCTGCGCATGGACCGTCGGGTTCGTGATGGGCACCATGGCTTCTACCCTCCAGTCCATGTTTCGCACCATCCAATCTGCGGAAGAAATGAACACTTTTGCCTTGTGAGACGGCATTCGATGCCCGTTTCCGAAGGCAAAAACCCGCGCATGTTCCAGAAAACGCCCGACAATCGACTTGATTTCGATATTATCCGAAAGCCCCGGCACACCAGGACGCAGACAGCAGATTCCCCGGATAATCCCGATGATCTTCACCCCGGCCTGGGACGCCTTGTACAACCGGTCGATCAGTTCCGCGTCCACAAGGCTGTTCATCTTCAGCCAGATCCGGCCCGGCCGCCCAGCCTTTGCATGGTCGATCTCGTCCTGGATCAGCTGCTCCAGTGTGGAGCGGATGGTAATGGGCGAGAACGCCAGCGCATCCATCTTCGCCGGGATGGCATAGCCCGTCATGTAGTTGAACAGACGCGCCGAGTCCGATGCCAGCTTCGGATCACAGGTAAAGAACGACAGATCCGTATAAATCCGCGCCGTGATGGGATGGTAATTCCCCGTTCCGAAATGCGCATAGGACCGGAGCGACCCGTTCTCACGACGAACCACAAGGCTCAGTTTGGCATGCGTCTTAAGATGCGCAAACCCGAACACAACCTGTACGCCCGCTGCTTCAAGCGCACGAGACAGGCGGATATTAGCTTCCTCGTCAAACCGCGCACGAAGCTCGACCATCGCCGTGACCGACTTCCCGGCCTCAGCCGCCTCGATCAGCGCATGAACGATCGGACTGTCGCGAGACGTCCGGTACAACGTCTGCTTGATCGCCAGCACATTCGGGTCCAGCGCGGCCTGACGCAGAAACTGCACCACGACGTCAAAGCTCTCGAAAGGATGATGGACCAGCATGTCCTTCGCCCGGATCGCCGCAAAGCAGTCGCCGTCATAATCCAGAACACGCTCGGGAAAGCGCGGCGTATAAGGCGGGAACACCAGATCCGGACGGTCATCCACGATGAGCTGCTTGAGATCCGTCAAGCCCACGAAAGAGGGCAGAACGACAACATCCTCTTCGCCCACGCCAAGCTCTTCGCCCATCTCGCGACCCAGCGTATCCGGCAGCTTACGATCCAGCGCAAGATGAATACACACACCGCGCCGACGCTGCTTCAGAGCCGTCTCGTAAGACCGCACCAGATCTTCGGCCTCGTCCTCGAACTCCACATCCGTATCGCGGATCACACGCAGCACACCGGCAGCCCCGATCGCCAGACCCGGGAACAGACGCCCGGCAAACAGCGTGATGAGATCCTCAAGCAGCACGAAGCGGATCTGGTCCGGCGTCTCCTGCCCTTCCTTCAGTCGTGCTGGCAAACGCAGGAACCGGGGCACCTGCGCCGGAAGCAGGATCAGACCATCCATGACATGCACCGAGGACGCAGCGTCCTTCAGGCGCATGTGCAGCGCGAGGCCCATATTGGGAATGAACGGCAGCGGATGGGACGGATCGACCGCCATCGGCGTCAGCACCGGGAAGACCCGCTCGTCAAACAGCGTGGACAGCTGTGCCAGATCGGTCTCGTCCAGAGAGTCGGTCGGCAGGATGACGATACCCGCCTCCTTCAGCTCTCCTTCCAACAGATGCCAGACACGCTGCTGCTCGGCCAGAAGATGCCTGGCCTTCTGCCGGACCTGTACAAGCTGCTGGGCAGGCGTCAGCCCGTCAGGGCTACGGACAGCCGTCCCCTCACGAACCTGTCCCACCAAGCCAGCCACACGCACGGAATAGAACTCGTCGAGATTGCTCGAACTGATGGACAGGAAGCGCACCCGCTCCAGCAGCGGATTGCGTGGGTTTTCCGCCTCATCGATGACGCGCTGGTTGAAATCGAGCCAGGACAGCTCCCGGTTGAGAAACCGCTCCGGCGATGTCGGCATATGCGCGTAGTCTTCAGCCCGTGCCGCGGCCGTCTGCCGGCGGCGTCCGCGGTTCTGCGCCGGGCTCACGGCATTGCGGGATTTGCGGGGGGAACGGCGACGCGGAACAGGCCGGGAATCTTCAGTCGTCACAATGGGGTCTTCCGGAACACACAGAAATACGGATCGCATGAAAGGTCATACTGCCGGATAGGCATGTCAAACGGAGTTTTTGTGTCACTCCCATGACGCCTCCCCCTCCGGCGTCAGAAGATCCGGCAGCATTTCCATCGCCAGTGCCCGCGTAATCGGCTGCTTGCGCGCCAGAGCAGCCTCATCCAGTCGCTCCACCGCGGAGACCAGCGCATTGCCCGTCCGGGGCAGATGCCGCCACAGCCATTCCGTCACAGTCTGCGACACTACAAGCTGCCGGTCGGCCAGCAGAGACAGCAACAGTGTCGCCCGCAGATCATCCTCAGGCTCGCCCGTCGCCGTGGTCGCCGTCGCCCGCAGGCGGCTCGCCAGATCAGGAAGCATGAAATGACTGCGCGACGGTGGCAGCCGCCCGGCCATCAGAACCCTGTCCCCTTGGGAGAATGCATCGTTCAGCAAATGCAGCATGGTCGCCTCATCTCCCGGCGAATCGGCATTGTCGATCGCAAGATTGCCCTGAACCCGGATCCGCCCACCTGCCGAAGACGTGGAAAACAGCCGCGCATCCAGCACCGTAGCATCATGCTCATGCGCCCAGGCCGTCAAAAGATGCGTCTTCCCCGTTCCCGAAGGCCCCCAGAGCCAGAGACGCCCATCCGGCCACTGACTCCTCGCCAACCAGGCCCGTGCAGCCGCATTGGATGGCCCGTTGATGAAACGCTCGGACGTCATGGCCGTCACGCGACGCAGCGGAAAAGCCATCTGAACGGCTGGTCGCCCCTGATGATACTCCCGGCCGACAGCCCCGGATTCCGGAACCGCATCCCCGTCCGTGGCCCTGCCCGTATCCCGTTTTGTCATCCCAGGCCCCTTTTTCCTGCCGTTACGCCTTCAAACAAGCGTTCCGCCAGCGCGCAGGATGCTCTAGAACGGCGTCACGTCAACCAGCGGGAACCTTCGACCATGACCGATCAGCCTGACATCTCCCCCGGCACGAGCTGCGGCGCAAGCTACGCACAGGCCGGCGTGGACATCGCCGCAGGCGATGCGCTGGTCGATGCAATCAAGCCCGCAGCCAAGGCCACGAACCGTCCCGGCACCATGGGGGGCCTCGGCGGCTTTGGCGCACTTTTTGATCTGAAGGCCGCAGGCTTCACTGATCCCGTCCTCGTCAGCTGCACCGACGGCGTCGGCACGAAGCTGATGGTCGCCATCGAAGCCGGAAAACACGATGAGGTCGGAATCGATCTTGTCGCCATGTGCGTCAACGACCTCGTGGTGCAGGGCGCGACGCCACTGTTCTTTCTGGACTATCTTGCAACCGGAAAACTCTCCGTCGAGGCCGCCGCCACAGTCGTGAAGGGCATTGCCAAAGGCTGCGCCGAATCCGGTTGCGCCCTCGTCGGCGGTGAAACGGCCGAAATGCCCGGCATGTACGCCCCCGGCCATTACGATCTCGCAGGTTTCAGCGTGGGCGCTGCCGAGCGGAACAACCTGCTCCCCGCCAACATCGCCGAAGGCGACACCCTGATCGGCCTGCCGTCGTCCGGCGTCCATTCCAACGGCTTTTCGCTAGTCCGCGAAGTCGTGCGCCGCTCCGGCCTTGGCTGGAACGACCCGGCCCCCTTCGCCGAAGGCCACACACTGGCCGAAGCCCTGCTGACGCCCACAAAACTCTACGTCCGAACGGTTCTGGACCTGCACGCCAAGGGTCTGCTGAACGGCTGCGCACACATCACAGGCGGCGGCCTGCCCGGCAACCTGCCCCGCGTCCTGCCCGAAGGCCTCGGCGTACGCATCGATGGCTCCGCATGGATCGTTCCGCCCGTATTCCGCTGGCTGGCCGAAACCGGCAACGTAGCCGCCGATGAGATGCTCCGCGTCTTCAACTGCGGCATTGGCATGGTGCTCGTCACCTCCGAGCCCGAAAAGGTCATGGCGGAACTGGATGCGCGCGGTGAAACCGGCTTCCTCATGGGCCAGATCGTCCGCTCCGACGACGCCTACACCCTGACAGCACCGGTCTCCTTCACATGAAGAAGCCGCATTCCAGAAGCAGAACGAAAGCTCCGGCCAAAAAGACCGAAAAAGTCCCCATCGCGATCCTCATCAGCGGCCGCGGCAGCAATATGCGCGCCCTGATCGAAGCCTGTGCCCGACCGGACTACCCCGCCGAAATCGTGCTGGTTCTCAGCAACCGGCCGGACGCCCCGGGACTTGAAGTCGCCGAAGCCGCGGGCCTGAAAACCCTCGTCATCGACCACAAACCCTTCGGTAAGGACCGCGAGGCCCACGAACGCGAAATCGACGCTGCCCTTCAGGCTTCCGGCGCCATGCTGGTCGTCCTCGCCGGCTATATGCGCGTGCTGACACCCTGGCTGGTCAAGACCTGGGAAGACAGGATGCTCAACATCCACCCCAGCCTC